>JAABUK010008504.1_pt1 | contig 14355 bp, 11 predicted proteins | sample 5559141 | NCBI WGS metagenome assembly JAABUK01 (sample SAMN10711869, study PRJNA513367) | rock metagenome | isolation source: Antarctica rocks | place: Antarctica: Victoria Land, Pudding Butte nord | collected 2016-01-03
ATCTTGCCGGTTTTCAGCCCACAAGCTTTGGTCTTTGGTGGCATTCGACAAGTGCCTGTTATTGCTTGGTTTCTTTGATCGTTCCGGAGATGTGTGACCACCGTAGCCCGGAGGGAGAGGGAGAAGGCAGCAAGCCCATCACGCCATCCGCAAATCCCGGTCTGGTAAATCCCGGTCCGGCAGCCCCCGCACCCGCTCCGCCAATTGCAGCGACGCCACGTTCTTCAGCTTCGCCTCCACCTCGATGTCCGTCCAAGCGAGGTGCCCGATCACCCAATCGTTGACGGCCGTGTTCCACATCGTATCCGAATGCGCCCGCAGCTTGTGCGCGGAGTGCCCCGCCTCCACCAGCGCCGCGAAATCGGGCAGCGCATCCGCCGCATGGCCCGGCAGCAGGTCCTCCCGCGACACGCTGATATGGCTCACCGGCCGCACCCCGCGCCAGCTCGCCGCCACCCGGGCGATCCGCGGGTCGTCCGGCTGGATGTAGTGCCCGCCGCTGCTGAGCCATTCATGGTGCAGGTCCAGCACCACCGGCACGTCGTCCATCAGCGGCAGCAGGCTGTCCAGGTCGAAGCTGACCTCGTCGTTCTCCACCGTCAGCAGCCCGCGCGCCTCGGCCGACAGCCGCGGCAGGTTCGCCCGGAAGCCCTCCACCCCCGTCGCGTTCGAGCCGATGTGTATGTTGACGTGCGTGCCGTGCGGGTGCCATCCGCCGGCCAGGCCCATCCAGCGGAACAGGTCGGTGTGATACTCCAGCTCGCTGACTCCGTTCTCGACCGCCGCCGGATTCGGGCTGGCCAGGACGCAGAACGGCCCGGGGTGCAGGCTGACCCGAACGCCGCCGTCCCGCGCGATCCGCCCGGCCGCCGCCAGCCCGTCTTGCACCAGCTCCCGCATGACGGGTTCGTCATACATCCACCGGGCGACGGGATGGGTGAAAGCCGGCAGCACGTTGCTGTCCAGCCGCAGCAGCCGCTCGATGGGCGAGGCCGTCGCGACCCGGCGCAAGTGCGCCTCCATCGCGTGCAGGTTGCGCGACACCAGCGCCAGCACCTTCTCGAACGCTGCCGCCCGCTCCATGCGCTGCAATGCCGTGACGGTGGTGCCGGAGACGTTGAACCGCGCCTCCTCCTTCACGTCGGCCTGCGGCGAGCGATACAGGCAGCAATAGCCGATGCGGGGCGGGCCGTGGGGGATGCCGGGTGCGAACATGCCCGGCCTAACGCACGGAACCGCGTTCGCGTTGTCCCGCCGGCAATCCTGCCCCGTCCATTATCGCAAGCCGCCCTCCCGGCGCGACGATCCAGGGGCGCCAAGTGCGGTGCTGCCGATCTGGATTGCCGCGCTGCAAGGGCGGCTCGCAATGGCGGGCAAGGGAACCTCGCAATGACGAGCAAGGGAACAATGAGTCCTGGGGGAGTCCAGGACAACGCACCCGCCGTCAGTTCGCCGTCAGCGCCTTGGGCCAGGGAGCGCGTCGGTAGCGGTCCTGCGCCGGGGTGGGCGGCGGCGTGTCGCCGATGCTGCGGTAACGGCCGGGCAGCTCCGCCGGGTCGGCCCAGCAATCCACCGTGCCCAAGCTGCGCGTGCAGAACGGACCCGGCGCCGGCGGCCCTTCCAGCGGCGCGCAGTAGGTCTGGCCGCGGTCCAGCCGCACCACGGAGCAGTTGCGCCCGGTGACGGCCGACACGCCGATGTCCCCGATGCTTCTGCCGAACACCGCCACCGTGGCAAGGTCCGCAGCGATCAGGGCGCCCCATGGCGCAGGCGTGCAGGCCGTGGCGCAGAGTGCCAGCAGAACCGTGGCCAGCGGAGGAGGTGCCGCGCGCATGTCCCCCATCTGCCACGCCATGATGAACCCTGGGTTAATTTGCCCCGCACCCCCCGCCCCGCTATGGTCCGCCCGCACCCGAAAGGGCTGCCAAGGGGTGCGATGTGGCTGATATCTTCGATGAGCTGAGCAGTGACCTGCGGGCGGAGCGGCTGCGTCGGGTCGCGCTGCGCCTGGCCATCCCGGCTCTGCTGCTGGCCCTGCTGGGCGGTGCCGGCGCCGTGGGATGGCAGGTCTGGCGCTCTAACCAGGCGCAGAGGGCCGTGGGGGTCGCAGCCGCCTACGCCGCCGCGGCCCGCGACGCCGGCAGCCTCGCCACGGCGGAGGCCACGGCAACCCCGGCCCGCGCCGCCGCCCAGGCCGAGTTCGACCGCCTGGCCGCCACGGCGCCCGCCGGCTACCGCACCCTGGCCCGGCTGCGCGCCGCCGCGCTGCGCGCCAGCGCCGGGGACCTGCCGGGCGCGCTGGCGTCCTGGGACGCCGTGGCCGACGACTCCGCGGCCGATCCGCTGCTGCGCGACCTGGCCCGCCTGCTGGCGGCGCAGCACCAAGTTGACGCGGGCGAGCCTGCCGTAGTCGAGGCACGGCTGCAGCCGCTGCTGCAAACCGGCAATCCCTGGCGGCCGATGGCGCAGGAGGCGCAGGCGCTGCTGGCGCTGCGAACCGGCCGGACCGATCAGGCAAAGGAGCTGCTGCGCGCCCTGTCGTCCGACATCGCCGCCCCGGATGGCGTGCGGAACCGGGCCAGCGCGGTGCTGGCGCAACTGGGAGAGGCGCCGCCCGGAGTGCCGCCCGGAGCGGCCGGAGCGGGCCGGTGATGCGCCTGCCCCGGCGGGCCGCGCTGCTGCTGCCCTTCGCAGCGGCAGGGTGCAGCGTGCTCGACAACATCCTCAGCGACGCCAAGCCGCCGGTCCCCGGCAAGCGCGAGCCGGTCGTCGCGGCCCGCCGCGGCCTGGCGCTGGACGGCCCGGCCACAACCGTCGCCGTGCCGCCGCCCACAGCACTGCCCGAGTGGCCGCAGGCCGGCGGCAACGCCGCCCACGCCGTCGGGCACATCGCACTGAACGGTCCTGCCGGAAGCGTCCTGAAACCGGCCTGGCGGTCCAGCATCGGCGAGGGCGGCGGCTACCGCCAGAAGATAACGGCGCAGCCGCTGGTCGCCGCGGGCCGCGTGTTCACGATGGACAGCGACGCGACCGTCGCCGCCTTCGACCTGGCCACCGGCAGCCGCATCTGGCGCACCGACACCCAGGGCGAGAAGGACCGCAGCACCAACGTCGGCGGCGGCATCGCCTTCGCCGACGGCACGATCTATGCCGCCACGGGCCGCGGCGAGGCGCTGGCGCTGGACGCCGGCACCGGCGCGATACGCTGGCGCAAGGGTCTGGACGCGCCCGGCCGCTCCGCGCCCTGCGTCGCCGACGGACGGCTGTTCATCACGACGATTGACAACCGGCTGCTGTCGCTCAAGGCGGCGGACGGCGCCCGGCAATGGAGCTACCAGGCCGCCAGCAGCGCCACGACGGTGCTGGCGGAGTCGGCGCCGGCCTACAGCGACGGGCTGGTGGTGGCGGGCTTCGGCTCCGGCGATCTGGCGGCGGTACGCGCGGAGAGCGGCGGGCTGGCCTGGACCGACAGCCTGGCGTCGGCGCGCGGGCGCAACAGCCTGGTGGACCTGGCGGCGGTGCGCGGCCTGCCGGTGGTGGACCGCGGCCGGGTGTTCGCCATCGGCGTCGGCGGCCTGCTGGTGTCGCTCGACCTGCGCTCCGGCCGGCGGCTGTGGGAGCGCGAGGCCGGCGGGCTGGAGACGCCGTGGCTCGCCGGGGACACCCTGTTCGTGCAGACGCTGGACCAGACGCTCGCCGCCATCGGGCGGGAGGACGGCAAGCTGCGCTGGCTGACCGAACTGCCGCGCTACGACAACCCGGAGAAGCGGCGCGACCCGCTGTTCTGGACCGGCCCCATCCTGGCCGGCGGGCGCCTGGTGCTGGCCGGCAGCAACGAGACCGCGCTGTCCGTCAACCCGGCAGATGGCCGCATCATCGGCCAGCAGGACCTGCGCGGCGCCGCCGCCGTCACCCCAATCGCGGCTGCGGGCACGCTGTTCATATTGACCGACGACGGCTCGTTGCAGGCGTTCCGCTAGGGGGGGCTGCCTGCTTCTGCTCCCTCTCCCTCCGGGAGAGGGCCGGGGTGAGGGAAGGGGCAAGCGCCGCTCCATCCACCACGGGAACACTTCTGCTGGCGGTCAAGGGCAGCCCTTGCGGCCTTCCTCACCCCGACCCTCTCCCGGAGGGAGAGGGAGCAGACTGCCCCAGGTGAAAAGCGCGGCAGCGTTGCGCCCTGCGGCTTGCCCTCACCATATCCCCTGTGCCCGCGCACACCTGCTGTTAGGATCGCCTGTTGACCCTCCCTACCGTCGTCATTGCCGGCCGGCCCAATGTCGGCAAGAGCACGCTCTTCAACAAGCTGGCCGGGCGCCGCTTCGCCATCGTGTCCGACACGCCCGGCGTCACCCGCGACCGCAAGGAGGCGGAGGCGCTGCTGCGCGGCAAGCGCGTCCGGCTGATAGACACCGCCGGGCTGGAGGAGGCGGCGCCCGACACCCTGCCGGGCCGGATGCGCGCCTCGTCCGAGGCCGCGGTGGCGCAGGCGGACCTGGTGGTGTTCGTGGTGGACGCCCGCGCCGGCATCACCCCGGCTGACAGCCATTTCGCAAGCTGGCTGCGCCGCCAGAACCGCCCGGTGCTGCTGGTAGCCAACAAGGCCGAGGGCCGCGCAGGGGCCGGGGCGGCGCTGGAAGCGTACAGCCTGGGCCTGGGCCAGCCGCTCGCCATGTCCGCCGAGCATGGCGACGGCCTGTCCGACCTGATGACCGAGATCGCCGACCGCCTGCCGGAGCAGGACCCGGAGGTGGATGACGAGCGCCCGCTCAAGCTCGCCATCGTCGGCCGTCCCAACGCCGGCAAGAGCACCCTGCTGAATCGCCTGTTGGGCGAGGAGCGAATGATCACCGGCCCGGAGCCGGGCTTGACGCGGGACGCCGTCGCATCGTTCCTGGAGGACGGCATCGGCCCTATCGAGATCGTGGACACCGCCGGGATGCGCCGCAAGGCGCGGGTCGAGCAGGCGCTTGAGAAGATGTCGGTCAGCGCCAGCATCGAGGCGCTGAAGATGGCCGAGGTCGTCGTGCTGTGCATAGACAGCCTGGAGGGCCTGCACGAGCAGGACTTGCAGTTGGCCCGGCTGGTCGAGCGGGAGGGCCGCGCCTGCGTGCTGGCGCTGAACAAGTGGGACGCCGTGGGCGACCGCACCGCGACGCGGCGGGCCATCGCCGACCGGCTGGAGACCAGCATGGCGCAGATGAAGGGCATCCCGGTGGTGAACTTCTCGGCGCTGACCGGCTTCGGCGTGGACAAGCTGCTGCCGGCGGTGCGCGCGGTGCATCACACCTGGAACAGCCGGGTGGCGACGGGCGCGCTCAACCGCTGGTTCGAGGGCGCCTTGGAGCGCCACGCGCCGCCGCTGGCGGACGGGCGGCGGCTCAAGCTGCGCTACATCACCCAGGCCAAGGCGCGTCCCCCGACCTTCATCGCCTTCGGCACCCGGGCGGAGCAGATGCCGGAGGACTACCAGCGATACCTGGTCAACAGCCTGCGCGAGGAGTTCAAGCTGCCCGGCGTGCCGATCCGGCTGCTGCTGCGCGGGACCAAGAACCCCTACAAGGATGATTGACGGCAGCGGTCATCTGCCCCGCCGCTCTCCGTCGTTGCGAGCCGCCCCTACGGCGTGGCAACCCAGGGGCCGCCAGCATGGCCCTCTCGGCCCCTGGACTGCCGCGGCGCTGCGCGCCTTGCAACGACGGGCAGGGCAATGCCGGTCAGTCCGGCACCCGCTCCACCTTGATCCCACGCCGCGCCAGCAGGTCCCGCACGTTGTCCGGCCCCGCCAGGTGCCCGGCGCCAATCGTCAGCAGCACGGTCCTGTCCCCGGCTAGGAAATCCTGGACGGCGCGGGCGAACGTCTCATTCCGCTCGATGAAAACGATCTGGTACAGTTCCGGCGCCTCCTTGCGGATCTGTTCGGTGGTGCGCGCCGTCGCCTCGGTGTCGCCCGCCTGCCAGCCGCGTACGACCTCATCAATGTAGGCCGGACCGTTGGCGGCGTCGTCCAGCGTAGAGGTCAGGAGCTGCACGGCCAGGGCCTGCGGCATATCGGACAGCAGGTGCATCTGCGCATCCACCGTCTCGACCCCGGCCACGCGCTTGCCAGCCGCCTTCGCCTTCGCTTGCAACACGGTGTCCACGCCGAGCGCCAGGTCGAAGCCCGCCTTCTGCAATGGCTGAGCCGTCAGTGCCAGCCGCGCGAGCCAGGGGCGCATCATCTCTATCACGGTGCCCAGCCCGGCCCGGCCCGCCACCTCGCCCAACTGTGCCCGGCGGTCGGGCGGCAGCAGGTCCGACAGCTTGTGGGCCGGGTCCATGCCGCTGAAAACCATCAGCGCCTGCAGCTTGGGCAGATCCTCTGGCAACTCGACCTCGAACCAGCATTCACGCGCCTCGTCGAAGGCGCGGCGGACGGCAGGGCCTTCCCACACCGTCCCCGGCCGCAGCATGTGGACGCTGCCGAGCAGATAGACCGTCGCGTTCGGGCCGCGCGCCACCCAGACCACCGGGTCGGCCCGGGCCGGCATGACCCATCCCGGCATGGCCCATCCCGTCAGGGCGAGCAGCAAGGCCAGGACCGCGAGCCGCTTCAGCATGGGGGTCTCCATCCCTGACGCCTCCGGCATACCCCGCCGGGCCGGACGTTGCCACCCCGGCACAGCCGCCATGCAGAACCCGCGCTGGCCGGCGGCGCCGTCCGTCCTGTATGGACGCGGGACCATCGAGCGCGAGGACGCATGACCGCCATCAGCCAGGCCCCCGATGCCGGCGCCGACGCCGGGGACCGCAGGGCCAGGGGCAACGTGCTGCGCCTTGCCATCGGGCAGGCGCTGGCGGGGGCCAACGCCTCGGTGATCTTCGCCACCGGAGCGATCATCGGCAGCACGCTGGCGCCGGAGCCGTCGCTGGCGACGGTGCCGATCTCGGTTTTCGTGGTCGGCATGGCGCTGGGCACGCTGCCGGTGGGATGGCTGGCGCGCACCTACGGGCGGCGGATGGCCTTCATGGCGGGCGGGGGCGCGGGGGCGCTGGCCGGGCTGATCGCGGCGACGGCGCTGCTGGTGCAGTCGTTCGGGCTGTATTGCGTGGCGACCTTGTGCGGTGGGTTCTATGCCGCGGTCGTGCTGTCGTTCCGCTTCGCCGCGGCGGACGGCGCCAGCCCGGCGTTCCGGGCCAAGGCGCTGTCCTGGGTGATGGCGGGCGGGGTGTTCGCCGGGGTGATCGGGCCGCAGCTCGTGACGTGGACCATGGATTTGTGGTCCCCCAACCTGTTCGTCGTCAGCTACCTGGCGCAGGCCGGCGTGGCGCTGCTGGCGATGGCCGTGCTGTCCGGCGTGGACCTGCCGCGGCCGGTGCGGGGCGAGGCGGCGGGCGGGCGTCCGCTGATGGAGATCGTGCGGCAGCCGCGCTTCATGGTGGCAGTGCTGTGCGGCGTCGTCAGCTATGTGCTGATGAACCTGGTGATGACCTCGGCGCCCCTGGCGATGCATATGTGCGGCCTGTCGCTGTCGGCGTCCAACAGCGCGATCCAGTGGCATATCGTCGCCATGTATGGGCCGAGCTTCTTCACCGGCAGCCTCATCCTGCGCTTCGGCGCGGCGCGCGTGGTGGCGGCGGGATTGGCGCTGACGGCTTGCGCCGCGGTCGTGGGGCTGCTGGGCGTCACGGTGGGGCACTTCAACGCGGTGCTGGTGCTGCTCGGGCTGGGCTGGAACTTCGGGTTCGTCGGGGCCTCGGCGATGGTGCTGGAGTCGCACCGGCCGGAGGAACGGACGCGGGTGCAGTCGTTCAACGACTTCCTGGTGTTCGGCACGATGGCGGTGGGGTCGTTCTCATCGGGACAGTTGCTGACGGCGCTGGGCTGGGGGGCCGTGGTATCGGTGGTGTTCCCTCCGGTGCTGCTGGCGCTGGGGGTGCTGCTGCTGACGGGGCGGCTGCGGCGCGTGGCCTGACGCCGTTTCTGCCGGCGGCAGTTGGCTCTGACCGATGGCAACGACTGGTGCCCTGCAAAGGCACCAGTTAGCGGCAAAGGCGGTTCGCATCAGCCTGTCAACTGCTCGGCGATGGACCGGGTGCGCGGGGTTTCGACGCCGCCGGTGTGCCGGGCCGTGACGGTCTCGATCAGCATGATCCAGCACTCCTCGTCGGCGACCGGGTTGTGCAGGACGCCGCGGGGCACGACGCAGAACTCCCCGGCTTGCAGCACCGTTTCCGCGCCGCCCTCGAACTGGATGCGAAGGCGTCCGCGCAGGACCTGGAACAGCTCGTCTTCGTCGTCGTGCCGGTGCCAGACGAACTCGCCGAGCAGCTTGGCGACCTTCACATACTGGTCGTTCACGCGGCCGACGACCTTGGGCGACCAGTGCTCCGTCACTTCGTCCAGCGCGGCCAGGGGATTGATGGTCGGGACCATGCGGCGTCTCCGGATGTGCGGCCCACGGCGCCGGGCCGAAAGAGGATGCGGACGGCGGGACTCGAACCCGCACTCCCTTGCGGGACTCAGATTTTCATCCCACTTCGGCTTTCGCCGCCGCCCCCGGGGCCTGAGCCAGGGGGCGTTCGTGGTCTGGACTATCCCTTCGCCATGCACCCGGCCGGGCCGGATGCGGCAGGCGCCCCCCGTCTAGTCTCTACACCTTCCCCGCAGCTTGCAGGGCTTGGCTCGGGATTGGCCTGGGCCGGGCCGCACGCAGCCCGCGCCGTTAGCGTTCCCCGAGTTTGAGGGGTTCTACGCCGCAGGTTTCCCCGCGGGCACTCCAATTGCAAAGTCTGCAGCGTCTACCGTTCCGCCACGTCCACATGGCTCTCAACATAGCACGCGCCTACGCCTTGGCCACCTCGCACGCGATGTCGAGCGCGCGGCGGATCAGGGTCTCGTTGGCCTCCGGCGTGCGGAAGGCGCTGTGGGCGGATAAGGTCACGTTGTCCAGCAGCGTCAGCGGATGGCCCGGCGGCAGCGGCTCCTGGTCGAACACGTCCAGCGCGGCATGGCCCAGGTGGCCGCCGCGCAGCGCGTCCAGCAGCGCGGCCTCGTCCACCAGGGCGCCGCGGGCGGTGTTGACCAGGATGGCGCCGGGCCGCATCGCCGCGAGGCGGCCGGCGCCCAGGAAGCCCCGCGTCCCGTCGGTCAGCAACAGGTGCAGGGACACGACATGGCTGTCCGCCAGCAGCCGGTCGAGCGGCACGAAGCACACCCCCTCCGCCACGCGCGGCGTGCGATTCCAGGCCAGCACCTCCATGCCGATGCCGCGGCCGATGTGCGCCATCTCCGCCGCGATGCCGCCGTAGCCCAGCAGGCCCAGGGTCTTGCCGCGGAGCTGCACTCCCTCCGTCCGCAGCCACGCGCCCGCGCGCATCCCGCGGTCCATGCGCGCCAGGCCGCGGGCGGCGGCCCACATCAGCGCCGCCGCGTGCTCGGCCACCGCCACGTCGCCATAGCCGCGTATAGTGTGGACCTGGATGCCCCGGGCGGCCAGCGCCTCCGGGTCCATGTAGCTGCGGGCGCCGGTGCCGAGGAAGATGACGTGGCGCAGGCCGGGGCAGGCGCGCAGCGCCTCCGCCGGCATTGCGGTGTGGTCGTTCAGCACAAAGTCGTAGCCGGTCAGCAACCCCGGCAACTCTGCCGGCTCCACCTGCGCTTGCAGGTTCACGTCCACCTGCGGATCGCCGTCGCGCGACATGGCGCGCAGCACGCCGGCCAGCGCATCGCTCGCATCCAGGAACAAGCCCTTCATGCCGCACCTCCCCGGCCCCCACGAGACTGCGACGGCCAGCCAGGGCGGGCAAGGCGGGCCGGCGGAGTTCATGCGTCCGGCCCGCCTCATATGCTGCGCCGTTTTCAAGCGCCCTATCGTCTTCAAGCGCCCTGTCATCTTCAACCGCCTTGCCGTCCTCAGACGCCCTGCCTCTGCCAAGCGCCCTGCCTGCCTCAAACACCCTGCCGTTCTCAAGCGCCTGCATGTTCCCACTCCTTCACGCGCCTTTGTGCGATTGACGATGCGGGGCGGAGTGGCCCATCGTCCCGCCATGCGACACAACCTGGCCGTCCCGTCAGCGTGCGTGCTGGCTGTCCTGCTGCTCGCGTCACCGGCGGGGGCGCAGAAGGCGGCGCCGAGCGTGCCGTCCGAGGGCCGCCGCACCAGCGGGGAAGGGTTCAACCTGCCGGGCAAGCCGCCGCCGCTGGGCGCCCAGGCCAGCGAGCGCATGGACCCCGGCGAGATGCCGCGCGTCGAGGGGCCGCGGGGCGACGGCGGCAGCGGCCGGGCGCCGTCCGCGTCCGACCGCCCAAGCAGCAGCGGCACCGGCTTCGTCGTCGCGGACGGCAAGGTGATGACCAACAACCACGTCGTGGACGAGTGCGGTCGCATGGTGGTCCGCAACGCCGCCGGCACGCGATACCCCGCCAAGGTGGACACGGTGGACCGCCGGCGGGACCTGGCGCTGATGACGGTATCCTCGGCGGTCGGGCCGGCGCTCACGTTCCGCGACAATCCGCCGATCCAGCGGGGAGAGGTCGTGGTGACATACGGCTTTCCGCTGTCCGGCCTGCTGTCGTCCGGGCCGACGCTGACGACGGGAGACGTGAGCGCGCTGGCCGGGCTGCGGGACAATCCCGTCAACCTGCAGATCAGCGCGCCGGTGCAGCCCGGCAACTCCGGCGGGCCGCTGCTGGACAGCCAGGCGAATGTGATCGGCGTCGTGGTCAGCAAGCTGAACGCGGCGCGCATTGCCGAGATCACCGGCGGGGACATACCGCAGAACGTGAACTTTGCGGTGAAGGGGACCGAGGCGTTGTCGTTCCTGCGCGCCAACGGCGTGCAGCCGAAGGTGGCCAGCAGCACCGGGGCAGATAAGCGCAACACGGAGATCGGGCAGATCGCCAACCTCTCGACCGTGCATGTGCTTTGCTACAAGTGATGTCGTGCCGGGCGGTGATGCCGTGCCGGGCTGGGCCGGGAGTGCTGCCGGACTGACGGCGGCCCGCCGCGGCGCACGGTAGGCCGTGGCGCGCGTTCCGTCCGCCGCGCCCGTGCGCCGCCCGCCCGGCGGGCCGTCTGCCCCGGCGGGACAGCCGCGGGATGGCAGGCCCGGCGGCACCAAGCCCACGCCTGCCGGAACGGCGCGGCCTGTGCGCCGCCGTCTCGCCTGGCGGCTGCTGCGGCTGTTGCTGATCGCAGGGATATGGGGCGTGCTGGCCGCTGGGCTGGTGCTGATGTGGTTCGCCCAGGACCTGCCGCGGCCGGAAGCCGCGCTGGATGCCGCGCGCCGGCCGGGCCTGACCTTGCAGGACCGCTCCGGACGGTCGTTCGCCACGTTTGGCGACGTGGTCGGGGACCCGCTGCGCTTGCGGGACATGCCGGGCTGGCTGCCGGCGGCGGCGGTCGCGGTGGAGGATCGGCGGTTCTACCACCATTTCGGCCTGGACCCGGTCGGCATCGCACGCGCGATCTACACCAACCTGCGGTCCCAACGGGTGGTGCAAGGCGGGTCCACCATCACGCAGCAGGTGGCCAAGAACCTGTTTCTGACCAACGCCCGCACCTTCCGGCGCAAGGTGCAGGAGCTGATGCTGACGCTGTGGCTGGAGCATAGCTTCACCAAGGCGGAAATCCTCGAGATCTGGCTGAACCGCGTCTATCTCGGCAGCGGGGCCTGGGGGGTGGACGCGGCGGCGCGGCAGTATTTCGGCGTCTCGGCCCGGCGGCTGAACCTGTGGCAGTGCGCCGTGCTGGCCGGGCTGCCGCGGGCGCCCAGCCGCATCAACCCGCGCGCCGACCCGGCCGCCGCCGCCGCCCGCGGGCGGGAGGTGCTGACGGCGATGGCGGGGACCGGCGTCATCACGCGGGCGGAGGCCGACGCCGCCGGGGCCGCCATCGTGTTCGCGCCGCGCCCGGCCACGGCGGGATGGTTCGCGGACTGGGCGGCGGAGGCTTCGGCCGCGCTGATCCCGCCCGGGGCCGACGCCGTGCTGCGGACGACATTGGACAGCCGGCTGCAGGGGGTGGTGGAGGCGCGGCTGGCGGCGATGCTGGACGGGCCGGGGGCGGCGCTGGGGGTGGGGCAGGGGGCGGTCGTGGTGATGGACGCCTCGACCGGGGCGGTGCGGGCGATGGCGGGGGGGCGGGACTGGCGCACCAGCCCCTACAACCGCGCGACGGCGGCGCGTCGGCAGCCCGGTTCGGCGTTCAAGCCGTTCGTTTGGGTGGCGGCGCTGGAGCATGGGCTGCGGCCGGACGACCTGGTGCTGGACGCGCCGCTGCGGATCGGCGGGTGGTCGCCGGGCAACTTCGACGGGACCTACCGCGGGGATATCACGCTGGAGGAGGCGCTGGCGCAGTCGGTCAACACGGCTGCGGTGCGGCTGATGCAGCGGGCGGGCGGGCCGCGGGCGGTGGCGGCGGTGGCACGGCGGCTGGGGGTGGCGGACGCGCTGCCGGCGGACCTGTCGCTGGCGCTGGGCACCGGGGAGGTCGGGCTGATGGAGCTGGCTTCGGCCTATGCCGTGCTGTTCAACGGGGGGATGGCGGTGGCGCCGCGCGGGATCGAGTCGGTGGAGGCCGACCGCCGGGCCGTCGCCGTGCCGCGCCCGGCGGCGGAGCGGCTGGTGGAGGCGGACGTGGCGGCGGAGATGGTGCGGATGATGGGTGCCGTGGTGGCGCGGGGCAGCGGCAAGGCGGCGGCGGTGCCGGGGCGGTTCGTGGCGGGGAAGACGGGGACGACGCAGGATTACCGGGATGCTTGGTTCGTTGGGGTGGTGGGGGCGCTGGGGGGTGTTGGGGGGACTGTCATTGGCGTTTGGATGGGGAATGATGATGGGCGGGCGATGAAGGGGGTGACGGGGAGCGCGTTGCCGGCGCGGCTGTTCCGGGAGGTGGCGGGGGAGGTTCGGTAGGATTTGAAGAATGTGAAATTTGGTGATTTGCATGGGGCATATATACCAGCAACATCGACAAGAATACTCTCGCTGTGCTGTTGTGTTTCTTTTGCAAGCCCATGTATGCCACCTAAATTTATGGCCAGGACCGCAGTGTCGCGAAAAATGTGAAATTACAGGATATGCCACCGGTTAGCGTCTATGGAACTTGACATAACGCATTATTCTGCAGGAAGTCTTACGCTCGTAACAGATTGACAAATTGATTTGAGTAACGCCAACCGTTCCTCGTTCTGACTGTTTCCACCAGCGTAGCCAGGGTGCGCCACCACCGCAGGAACGGTCAGAGCGAGGGACGGTTGGTATGAGTTGCAATCTAAATACTCATAGAAGTAAATTCAGCCTCCAGATTTTTGAGCAAGAATAGCAACGAAGCGTTGATCCCAGCTAGAGGCAGCTAAAACCTTTTGTGCGTCAATTTGCCCTAATATGTGGAAAGAGTGTTCTCCTTTCCCATAGACTCCTTTAGGGTCTAGGGACAAAGTTGGATAGCGTAACAAGATTCGCGAGGCCGACCGCTGCGAACCCCTTGCTGATCAGGGTATCCGCTCAGCTATCGAGTGACCCAGCTTGCTGCTTCGTGCGTGACCGAAATGACATTATTATAACGAAATCAATATGTTAAATGGCATGAGAAACTTTGTCCCTAGACCCTAGTCCTACAGTGCCTGGTGGCCCTTTCAAGGGCGCCGTAAACCTCTGTTTTCGTAAGAGACTCAATGGAGTTTTCAGCAGATGGTAGTCTCCCAGACTCAAAGCCCGCGCCGAAAAATGCTGCTAACGCGTTTCGGTCGGCAAGAAACCAATTCTCCATGCAATGAACCATAAGATGGCAATCTTCATCGTCTGCACCTGACGGCATAGCCCATTGATCGCCCTTTCGTTGAAGCAAGTGTGTCCACGGACTTTTGGACGTGACTGGATCCTCGCTATCGACCAATAGCATAGCATCATGCTCACCTTGTCGTAGAGCCGTGCAGAATGCATCATATGCTCTTCTTCGGCTGCCGCAGGCAACAATCCTTGGCAGACGCCCCTTGAATCCGGCTTTGATCAAAAAGTCGCGAAAGCCGCGCCGACATTCGATGTGCAGAAGCTGAGAGTCACCACCCCCTGCAACATAAAGGTATATTCCTACCAACGAGTCCCTCCCAGTTCGCCCCGTGTCCAAAGATCACCTAAGCGATACTCCTTCAGCCATTCTTCTAATTTGAGCGAAGAGAGTCTTCGAAGCTGTGTGGCTCCATTGAACTTTCGCAGATCACGACCGCTTCAGGTGTGTCTGTCATTGTATCCACTAAGCAGGCTTCCCCGGTCTGTCTTACGGATGGTAGCGTCGGGTTATCGTTGGCGTTTGCTGGGTGATGGTCATGGCGGGTCGGTCTTCTTTGGTTGCGACGGCTGAGCAAGAGGCTGAGTTG
>JAABUK010008505.1_pt1 | contig 14355 bp, 13 predicted proteins | sample 5559141 | NCBI WGS metagenome assembly JAABUK01 (sample SAMN10711869, study PRJNA513367) | rock metagenome | isolation source: Antarctica rocks | place: Antarctica: Victoria Land, Pudding Butte nord | collected 2016-01-03
GTCTCCAATGCCAACGGTCCGTCCCCTCCTACAGAAGGGATTGTCTTCACTCACCCGGAAACAAAGTACAAGAGCTCCGCTAGGTGCTCCACCGAACCTACGCCAAAAATCTCATGCGTTGCCCCTGTCAGAGCCTGCCAACGACGAAAATGACGAAATGCAGGGCGCGCCTGGTAATGCAGCCTCCGGCGTTCCGCTTCTGTCCCCTTATCTGTCAAATCGGTACCGAACTTCAGTTCCGGCCAAACTTAGATTTCTTGACAGATGTGTAAAGTGCGTCGAACCTCCCGAAAGCCGCCTTGCCCGTTACATGGTGCGAGTGCCGCGGCCGAGATCTGGTTCAGGAAGGTCATATTCTTGTCGATCGACAGATCCATCAGGGCATGGATCTCGGGATCGAGCCAGGTTTGGCAGAACGTGGCAAGGTTCTGCCGCGCGTTGCCGTCCAGGAACAACTCGTCGCGCACCAGTGCATGGGCGACATCGGGGCGGAGCTCACGGTCGGGGAGCTTGTATTTTGGGACAGACACATCGGCGGCGTTGGTGCCGTAGATGTCGGCGTCCAATGCAGCACGGACGTGCTTTCGTTCATGAAGGGGCATGGGCTGTCTCCTGTCTGGAAGCCGGGAGGACCGAACACCCGGCGCCTAGGAGTCGGGTCAAGCTTACGTGAGGGAAATGTCGTTCTCAGCAGCGGATCGAACGCCGTGTATCTCGCACGTCCTATTTCGTGATTTCGGTCGTGGGTTGCGCCGGCTTCGTTGGCACCGGCGCGCCGTTCGGCGACATAGTCATCCAGATGCCTAACGCCACATTCATCCAGCAGAACACCAGGATGACCCAACCGACTTTCCGGCCAACCGCGACGGTCGCGCCCGCCGCTGCCGAGGACTCGGGCGGCAGCAAGTCCACAAGTCGCGAGGCGGTTGCGCGGCCGTTCTCCAGCGCGACCTGGTTGAGCGGCATACGGGCAATGCTGGCGGCCAGGGCATCGGCGGCCTTGGCTCTCGACATGCCAGCCCATTGCGCCGCTTCTGCCCAGGGGTCCTTGCCGAGCCGCGCCAGCATCGACAAGATGGTGAGGCCGGAGCCGTTGGCCTCGGTCCCGACATCCGAGAACAGGAACGGGTTCAGTGTCGAATGCCGCAGGGCGAACACGTCGGCCATGGCTTTCCCCTCGAGGTCGATTTGCCCTTGGAGCGAGACCTCCTGGACGCACACCGTAATTGAGGGCGCTGGCGGCGAGGCACCAGGCTCGGAAAACACCTACCCCAGACGTGTCGGCGCATTCGACCTGCGTCACGGCGTGGGAGGGGAAGCGAAGGCGAGTTGCAAGGCACGAGCCAACTCTCCGGCTCCGAACGGCTTTCGCAGCACGATCTCCGTCTCGGGCAGGGTCGGCGATGCCACGCCGGTCATGTAGATGTGCCGCATCGCGGTGGTCCGCAGGATGGTCTGCATGGCCGAGATACCGTTGCCATGGACGAGCTGCAAGTCCACGACCATCAGGTCCGGCTGGTGCCGCGACGCTGCGGCGACCGCGCCGCCCTCCGTTGTCACGGTCTCGCAAACGTCGTATCCGAGATCGATGAGTATTTCGGCGAGCAGCGAGCCGATGAGGCCATCATCCTCGACCAACAAGATACGAGGCCGACCCTCGTAAATGGCCGGATTCATCGATAAGTCAAACCGCTTCTTCGCCCGTCGGTACGCACCATTACCATACGATCAAACTGCAGCGACCGCGGAAAACACGGAAGCTTCGGAAACTACTCAGACGGGCTCCCGACAGGGCGGGTTGGCCTCGCAAGCGCCAAACACCAAAATACGCATCACCGACCGGGCATTGCCGATCGCTCCAGCGTGTGCGTATTTGACCAGCGCGCCATGATGTCCCGACGACGTACCTTGCGACTCGACATCCCGCCACCTGAACAGCGTTCCCCGGCCGGAGGATTGACCATCGTCGGCGTCGGCGCCTCTGCCGGCGGGCTTGAAGCCGTAACCCAGCTGATGGAGGCACTGCCTCCGGGCAGCGGAATGGCCCTTATCCTCATTCAGCACCTCGATCCCAGCCACAAGAGCATGATGGTCGAGCTGCTGGCCCGGCATACCGCGATGACGGTGTGCCAGGCAGCGGACGGCATGCCGATCGAGCCCGAGCACCTTTATGTCATCCCGCCCGGGACGTACCTGTCCGTCGACGAGGGCGCAATGCGTGTGTCGGCGCCCCCGGTCCGTCACGGCACGCGCATGCCGTTCGACTTCCTGCTGCACTCGATGGCCGAGTGCTTTGGCGAGCGGGCGGCGTGCGTGGTCCTGTCCGGCACGGGTACGGATGGCAGCGCCGGCTTGCTGGCCATCCGGGCGAAAGACGGCCTGGTCGTTGCGCAGGAGCCGGAGGAGGCCGGCTATGGCGGCATGCCCCGGAGCGCGATCGCGACCGGCGGCGTGAGCGTCGTGCGGCCGATCGCAGCGATCTCTGCCGCGCTGATCGCGCATCGCTCGTCGGCAGGCAAGGTGCCCGATCGGCCGGTGGACGCCGCCGACGGCAGAGAAGCCAAGACGGCGGAGCCGGACGAGGCGGGTGAGCAGTGGCTACCGAAGGTCATCGACCTGCTGCGGGCGGAGACTGTCCACGACTTCACGCTCTACAAACCTGGCACATTGCGGCGCCGCGTCGAACGACGAATGGCAATAGGCGGCGTCAAACCGGACGACATCGCGAGCTACCTGGACAGGCTGCGAAGCGATCGTCGAGAGCTCGACCAATTGGCAAGCGACTTGCTCATCAACGTCACCAGTTTCTTTAGGGACGCCAAAGTCTTTGACCGCCTGGCAGAGATGATCATCCCCGAACTCGTCAAAGCCCACGCTCCAGACCGGCCGCTTCGCATCTGGGTGGCAGGGTGCAGCACGGGTGAGGAGACCTACTCGCTCGCCATGCTGTTCATGGAGCAGATCAGCGCGGCGGGGCGCCCAATCAAGCTGCAGGTGTTCGCCACCGACGTGGACGCCGACGCAATCGCGGCTGCCCGGGACGGCGTCTATCCCGGCACGATCGAGAGCTGCATCACGCCGGAGCGGCTGAAGCGCTTCTTTACGCGAGAGGACGGCGGCTGGCGGGCGGTCCAGGATCTGCGCGCGGCGATCGTGTTCACGGTCCATGACGTGCTGGCCGACCCGCCGTTCTCCGGCCTCGACCTGGTATCTTGCCGCAACCTGCTGATCTATCTGCAGCCAGACGCGCAGGCGAAAGTCATCGACCTGTTCCATTTCGCACTGCGTGAAGGCGGCGTCCTGCTGCTGGGCAGCGCGGAGACGATCCCCGATGCCGAGGGCCGGTTCGAGGTCGCCTCCGAACCCGAGCGAGTCTATCGCCGGATCGGGCGCGGGCGATCAACCAGGCCAGGCCATCCGCCGGGCTCGGCTCCGGACCGATCTGGCGAAAGCGTCCGGCACCGGCCGGTCGCCAGGCCGGGGCGGCTGTTATCCCGCCCGGCAGCGCTGGCCGAACTCGGACGGCGCCTGGTGATCGAGACGTATGCGCCCGCCTCGATCCTGGTCAACGCGGCCGATGAGGCCCTGTTCTCCCTAGGTCCGACCGATCGTTACCTGCGCCTCCCGCCGGGCCAGGCCACCCACGACCTCATCGCCATGGCCCGCCCGGGCCTGCGCGCGAAGCTGCGCTCGGCCGTCCGGTCGGCGAGAGAGACCGGGGCCAAGGTCCTGGTCGGCGGCCGGATCACCGGCGACGGCCAGGATTCGTCGTTTAACATCGAAGTGCATCCCGTCGTGGAGATGGGCGAGGAGATGCTGCTCGTCTGTTTCGTCCCGACGCCTCAGCGGGAGCGAAGGTCAGGCCGAGCGTTGCCGGCGCAGCAGGTTCCGCGCGTCGCCGAGCTGGAGCGCGAGCTCGAGGCGACCCGGACGGAGTTGCAGGAAGCGGTCCGGGACCTCACGCTGGCGAGCGAGGAGCAGAAGGCCGCGAACGAGGAGGCGCTCTCGGTCAACGAGGAATTTCAATCAACCAACGAGGAGCTGCTCACCTCGAAAGAAGAGCTGCAATCCCTCAACGAGGAGCTGACGGCGCTCAACAGCCAGCTGCAGGAGACGCTGGAGCGCCAACGGGCGACCGCTGATGACCTGCAGAACGTGCTGTACAGCACGAACGTCGCCACGCTGTTTCTCGATCGCGACCTTCGCATCCGCTTCTTCACCCCGGCGACCAAGTCGCTGTTCGCGGTCATTCCCGGCGATGTCGGCCGGCCCCTGGCGGACCTCGCCGCCCTTACCCTCGACACTGCACTCGACTCCGATGCTCGGACAGTCCTGGACGCGCTGAAGCCGCTGGAGCGGGAGGTCGAGGCGAGAGGCGGCGTATGGTTTCGCCGCCGCATCTTACCCTACCTCGCCCATGGCGACCGGGTGGAGGGTGTCGTGATCACGTTTATCGACATCACGGCGCGCAAGCACATCGCCAAAGCGTTGGAGACGGCGAAGATGCAGGCCGAGGTCGCCAATGCCGCCAAGTCGCGGTTCCTGGCGGCCGCCAGCCACGACCTGCGCCAGCCGCTGCAGACGTTGGCCTTGCTGCAGGCCCTGCTGGCGAAGAACGTCGAGGGCGAGAAGGCGCGGAGCCTGCTGGCGCGGCTGGACGACACGCTGGGCGCCATGACGTCCATGCTGGACACCCTGCTCGACGTCAATCAGATCGAGGCCGGCGTGGTCCAACCGCAGATCTCCAGCTTCGCGCTGAACGGCGTGCTGGATCGGTTGCGCGACGAGTTCACCTACCATGCGCAGGCAAAGAACCTGCGCCTGCACGTCGTCCCATGTAACCTATTCGTGTCAAGCGATCCCCGGCTGCTCGAGCAGATGCTTCGCAACCTGCTGTCCAACGCGCTCAAATACACGCGTGAGGGCCGGGTGCTCCTGGGCTGCCGCCCACGAGGCGCCACCATCAGCATCGAGGTTTGGGATACCGGCATCGGCATCCCGGAAGGCGAGGTCGGGCGCGTCTTCGAGGAGTATCATCAGGTGGACAACCCGGCGCGGGAGCGCGGCCGTGGCCTCGGGCTAGGGCTTTCCATCGTCAAGCAGCTTGGCGATCTGTTGGGGCACCGCGTCACGGTCCGTTCGGACCACGGGCGCGGATCGGGCTTCGCCGTCGAAGTGCCGCTTGCCCCGGGCGCGGCTCCCCGTCGAAGCGCAGGGATTCGGCCGGTGCCGCTGGCGGAGCAACCCGGCCACCGGCCGACGGTCCTCGTCGTTGAGGATGACCCCGACTTGCGGGAGTTCCTGGAGCGGTCGCTGCGAGAAGACGGGTACGAGGTGGTAACCGCGGCGGACGGTCCGTCCGCGCTGCAAAGCGTGGGCAAGCTCGCGCCCGGTTTGCTGCTGGCCGACTACAACCTCCCCGGCGGGTCGAGCGGACTGGACTTGGCTGCAGGTCTGCGGCAGGCGTTTGGGCATGATCTGTCGGTGATCATCCTGACGGGCGACACGTCGGCTGAAACGAAGCGCGACATCGCCGAACAAGGCCATACTCAGCTGAACAAGCCGGTGAAGCCGCACGACCTGATCCGGACGATCGGACGCCTGCTCGCGGCCGGACCGCCGTCCCCGCAGCCGATCGCCGAGGCGCTGGCGACCGATGCCAAGCCGATAATCTTTGTGGTGGACGACGATGAGGGCGTCCGCGACGCCATTGTGGCGATACTGCAGGATGACGGCCGTACCGCCACGGGATACGCCACCGGCGAGGCATTCCTGGATGCCTATCACGCGGGCGCCGAGGCTTGCCTGCTGGTGGACGCCTACCTGCCTGGGATGAACGGCTTCGACCTGCTCGATCAGCTCCGCCACGCCGGCGACCACTTGCCCGCCATCATGATCACCGGGCAGAGCGACGTGAAGACGGCGGTCCGTGCGATGAAGGCGGGTGCATCCGATTTCATCGAAAAGCCGATTGGCCGGACCGAGCTGCTATCGAGCCTTGGCCGCGTGCTGGACCAGTCGCGTGATGCTGCGAGAGAGCCTGCCTGGCGGGAGGACGCGGCGCGCCACCTCGCCGCACTGACACCGCGGCAGCGCGAGGTCGTGATGCTCGTCCTGGCTGGCCACCCCAGCAAGAATATCGCCGCCGACCTCGGCATCAGCCAGCGCACCGTCGAGAACCACCGCGCTTCGATCATGCGCAAGACGGGCACCGCCTCATTGCCGGCGTTGGCGCGGCTGGCGCTCGCGGCCGGGCTGGAGGAGGCGGCGCCGCCCGCTCGCGGCCACGCGGCTCGCGTCTGAGCTTTACGCGTTCAGGGGAACAGGGCGTTCGGCTGGTCCTTGCAGGCCACCGTTCGGCCGGACGCCCTTATCGGCCTTGTTGAGGATTTCGAGGAACGGCTTGATGATGTCGATCGGCATCGGGAACACGACCGTGGAGTTCTGCTCCGCACCGATCTCCGTCAGGGTCTGGAGATAGCGCAGCTGCATCGCGGCCGGGGTGCTGCCAAGGATCTTGGCGGCATTGACCAGGGTCTGCGACGCTTGGAACTCGGCTTCCGCATGGATGATCTTGGCGCGCCGGTCTCGCTCGGCTTCCGCCTGCTTGGCGATCGCCTTGACCATGTTGTCGGTGAGCTCGACCGTTCTGATCTCGACATTGCTGACCTTGATGCCCCAGATTTCCGTCTGGGTGTCGAGGATAGCCTGGAGGTCGGTGCTGAGCTTCTGGCGCTCCGATAGCATCTCATCCAGGTCGTGTTGCCCGAGCACCGAGCGCAGGGTTGTCTGGGCCAGCATGTTGGTGGCGGGCAGGAAATTCTGCACTTGGATGATTGCCCGCTCCGGGTTGACGACGTTGAAGTAGAGCACTGCGTCCACCTTCATCGACACGTTGTCGCGCGAGATGACGTCCTGGCTCGGGATCTCGATCACCTGGATGCGCAGATCGACCCGCACCATTTCCTGGATGAACGGGATCAGCAGCACCAGGCCGGGGCCGCGCACGCGTTCGAATCGGCCCAGCTTGAATACAACGGCCCGTTCGTACTCGCGGAGGATCTTGATTGAGGATCGGAAAAAAAGAGCACAACCAGTAAGACCAGCGGGACGACATAGAGGTAGGCCGGAAACGAGCTGACGGCGTTCGACAGCATGGTCCGCTCCTTACAGAGCTAGAGAAGTGCATGAGTGGATTAGGTCCCGATGTGCGCCGCCGATGGTCCGGATCACCGGGGCTACCAGCCGTAGCCGGGCCAGCCGTAATGCGCGTGCAGCCGCTGCTCATAGGACTGGTCGATCAGTTCCGCGGGGTCCCACGCGGGACTCGCCTTGACCTGATCGCGGGTAGCCTCAATCTGCACGTCCCGATCGGCCCAACTGATGGATTTCACGGCGTAGGGTGACAGCACCACATGCTTTCCCGGCCACCAGTTCCTCGTCTCGACGATAAAGTAACGGATCCCCCAGTTGCTTGTGTCCAGCATGACGTTCTCGACGTGCCCGATCGGTCCGTCGGTTGCCTGGATGTGGTAGCCGGTGACGACGGACATGCTGCGCAGGTGCGGATCGGCCGCATCGAGCCCCGAGGCGGCCCGGTCCGCCTCCAGCAGGGCGCTCTCATTATACGACGGGAGCGGTGCAAGCTGGCCAAGCCCGTATGAGTAGCCCCCGAGGTAGTTGCCGCCACCCCACAGCGGCTCCCAACCATAATAGCCGTACAAGGTGTCCTGGAACTGGCGTGACACCGGCTGGTCCGTTCGAATGTCGGGGCTGTCCTTGACTTGCTGCTTGGTCAGATGCACCGGAAGCTGCTCACGGTCGTAATCAGGCGCGCCGATCGCCGATGGATGCACGAGGACCTGGCGCCCGGTCAGCCATGTGCCGGCTTCCACAACCATCCATCGCAACTTCCAAGTCCGGTCGTCGAACAGGAAATCGCTGACCGTGCCGACCTTGCCGTCGTCGGCCTCGATCGTGAATCCTTTGAGAGATGACCCGGCGAGCAGCATTGCTTATCCTTTCGGTGCGTTTCTGGGCTCAGTCCCTCGGCCGTCCGCAGGACTGCACCGCGCCGTAGTTAAGCGGAAAGGGTTACTTCTCGGCCAGCCTCGGAAACTACCTATCTAAGCTGCGCTCCCCGCCTTGGCCCGGCTCGCCCTCGCAGCCGCTTCTGAGAGTGCCGGTGCTTTGCCGAGAATGGCGGTCGTGGCTGGTTCACTGCTGTAGCCGCAGGCTGCTGGCAGGAACCGCCCGAGGGTGACCAAGGTAATCGCCACGAACGGACTCGCACCCAGACTCTGAGGATAGCGTGTGCTCCCCTCAAGAAGACCGTCCGGCCCCGATGACGGGGAGCCTCTGCAAAGATCAGAGCTGGTCCAGCTTGGTCGCGGAGGTTCGGCAAATACTTAAGGGGCTTAGTTCGGGACAGGCATCATCGCATCCCGAGATGGGCCTTCTTCGAACGACGAGTGCGTACAATCCGAACCTCTCCCGGCCGGGCACTGGATGCTACCCTGCCTTTCACTCGCTTTATGATCAAGCAGGAGAGAGCCATATGAAACGCTCAGCACTCATCAACGCGGCTGCGGTCTTTTCCTTTGTCGGGCTGAGCGCGCCGCTGCTCGCAGCCGGGCCCCCCGCCGCCGCGCAGGCGAACGCAACGAACTCCAGCGGCGGCCAGGCAGTTGCGGCAAAGCCGGCAGAAAAGTGCCTGGGAGACGTGCGAGGCCTCTCTGAACAGATGTCCAAGCAGGGTTACTGGCTCGGGGGATCCGGCTACGGGTACGGTTACCCCATGGGCGGCAATGGCTACGGCTATGGGACGCTGGGCAACCTGCCGCCCGGAAATACTGCGGGCTATGCGACGGCGCGGCCGGGTTATGAGGTAAGGACCCTGATCGCGTCGGCGAACATCCTTGCCCAGGCAGGCCAAGAGCAGCCGTGTCAAAGCGTTCTCGCCGCTGCCCGCACGGTCTACACGCGCTATGCAGCCGATCTTCACGACAGGGGCGTTCCGTTGGCGGATCAGCCCGGATGGCAGCACCGGCAGATCGCCGCCGCGCAGCCGGTCACAGGCAAGGGAGTCGCCTTCCGGTCTGACCAGTTGCTCGACGCTGACGTGGTCAGTCCAGGCAACGAGACTTTGGGCAGTGTGCATGATCTCATTATGAGCCCGCAGACGGGCAAGATCGCCTACCTCATCATCGCGCGCGGAGGTCTCTTCGGTATCGACCAGTCCTACACTCCGGTTCCCTGGGAAGACTTCAAGGCCACTCCGGACGCGAGCTTACTGGTGCTTGACAGCACAAAGGCGATCGTAGACGCCGCGCCACAGGCCCGCGGGGAGCAGTTCACGACGGCGGGTCAGTTCGATACGGAAAGCAAGACTGTGAACGGTTATTGGAGTTCGCACGTCCGACCCATTGGCGCCACGAACTGAGGGGTGCGGAGATACTGGGCGCGAGAGCCAAGCAATTCCACCAAAGGACCCAGCCCATGCCTCCGCACGATCGCGATGTCTTCGCTGACCATGCCCGAGCGGAAGCGGCAGTGAGACAGCTGTCCGAGGGCGGCTTCGACATGAAGAAACTCAGCATCGCAAGCTGCGCGCAGCTCAATGCGAACCCTCGGTTTCTGCTCCGCGGCTCGTTCGTCTGAGCCCGAGGAGCAGCAGCCCACTCAGCAAACAGGAAGTCAGACATGAGTGCTATACAGCAGAATCGCAGGGTCACAACGGCACCGAAGGACGAGTCGCCGGCCTGCGTTGGCGAGGTGTCCTCGATGGCCAGCCAGGCATGGGATGGGCGACCTGCCAATCCGGACCTGAGCGGCTGGTACTGGCTGGTTCGCCAAAACGGGTCTAGCCTGCGTCATGCGGCTTGGTTCTGGTGCGACCAATGTCACCAGTGGGAAAGCGAACCTGGCCTCTCATTCAGCGCCGAGCAAACCACGACCGACGGCTGGCGAATTCTTGCCGCGACGGCCCCGCCAGAGTCGGGCAGCGTGCCAGACGCCGGACGGTAAACGCCAAGGGCGGCTCTAACCGAAAATTGCTTTCGGGCGCTCCAACCCGAGAGAAGAGTTCGTGCTCCCCTGATCTGGAGTGTGACATGGTTGCCATCGATAAGGCCGTGCAGGCGAAAGCCATTGAACTGGGCCGGCTCGCCGTGCGGGCCACGACGGCCGCGAAGAGCGGGCATCCGACAACCGCCCTCTCGCTGGCCCACCTCGCCGCAGTGCTGATGTATCGCGTCATGCGCTGGGATCCGAAGCGGCCGGAGTATGGCGGTGCCGACCGGCTCGTGCTTTCGGAAGGCCATGCGGTGCCGATCGTCTATGCCGCCTGCGCCGATCTTGGTGTCACCTTTTATCCTCACGGCCGGGCGAAGGCGATGGACGTGGATGATTTGATGACGCTGCGCAACATCGACAGCGTGATCGACGGCCACCCCAACCCCGCACTCGGCTTTCCGTTCTTTGATGCCGCGACAGGCTCTTTGGGACAGGGTCTGTCGGTGGCGGCGGGCCTTGGCTGCGCGGCCCGACTCGATGGCGTGGAGAAGGCGATCTACTGCATCATCGGCGACGGCGAGTCCCGAGAGGGCCAGATCTGGGAAGCGATGGATTTCATTGTCGACCAGCAGCTGACCAACGTGGTCGCAATCTTCAACTGCAACACGCTCGGGCAGAGCGACTTCGTGGCGATGCCAGAGGACTGGCAGCACCTCCAGCGAAAAGCAGAAGCGTTCGGCTGGCGGACGACGGCGATCGACGGGAATGACCCCGCGGCCATCGAGCAGGCGCTCCGACAGCGAGGCAACGGCGCTCATGGGCCGCTCTGCCTCATTGCGCGGACGGTGAAGGGCTGGGGCGTGCCGCAGCTCCAGGGCATGGGCCATCATGGTGTCCCCGTCGTGCCGGATCAGCTCGATGCGGTGCTGGCGGAACTCGACAAGCGCGCGGCGGAGCTGGGTGTCAAGGACATCTCGCCACGGGAGATGACGGAAGCATTGGCGATTCCAGAACCTCTGTTGGCGCCGCGGACCAAGCCAGCCGGCAAGGTCGCAAGTTTTGCCGAGGCGGTCCGCGCCGATCCCAAGCTGACGGAAGCGGTCAATGAGAAGAAGAAGCTGTCCCCGCGGCGCGCCTACGGCATGGCGCTCAAGGCCCTGGGGGATTCGGACCCGCGTGTCGTGGCTCTGGACGGCGATGTCAAGAATTCGACCTACGCGGAATACTTCGCCAACGCACACCCGCACCATTATTTCGAGGGGCGGATTGCCGAGCAGAACATGGTCTCCGCCGCGTCCGGACTGGCAGCGGCCGGCAAGATTCCTTTCGTCAGCACCTTTGGCAGGTTTATGGAGCGCGCCTTCGATCAAATCGAGATGGCGGTGATTGGCGGCGCCAACATCAAGCTCGTCGGCACTCATGTCGGGGTGACGCTCGCGGCCGATGGACCAAGCCAGATGGCCGTTGCCGATGTTGCGTTCATGCGCGCGATCGCTCACGTCAAGGACTCCCGGAACAACCCGGCGATGACCGTGCTGACTCCGAGCGACGCGATTAGCACCTACAAGATGGTGGTCGAGATGGCTGCCTATCCCAGCGCCTGCTACCTGCGGGCAGTCCGCGCCGACCTGCCACTGCTCTATAAGGAGGCGGAAAGTTTCCCGTTTGGCGGTTACAAGGTGCTGCGTGAGGCCAGTGCGCGCGGCCAGGCCATTCTGCTGGTCGCCGACGGCTATCTCGTCCACACCTGTCTTGCGGCAGCGGCGATCCTCGAGGAAACGGGCGTCGCCACGACGGTTGTCGATGCCTACGCATTGCCGATGGACACCCAGGCCGTGCTGACGCTTGCCCGGCGGGCCAACGGCGCGATCCTGACCGTCGAGGATAATTACACCGGCGGCATCGGCAGCGAGTTGTCCGAGGCCGCATCTGCGGCCGGCGGGCCGCCACGGGTGCAGTCGCTGTTCGTTCGCAACATCCCGAAGAGCGGCCGGGCACCGGACGACTTGCTGGCCTACGTGCATCTCTCGGTCCCGCACATCGTCCGTGCGGCTGCGGAGCTTGCCGGAGGCGGCGCCCACGGTCCTGCGGCCCGTAAGGCAGCACCTGCTACAGCCTCGCATGCAACGTTTGACGACGCTCGAGGTGATCCAATTGCGTAGCTGAGATCACCACATTATTGCGCGGCGATCTGGATGAGAGGCGTATGCATCCTGATTGTCGCGCTCCAACCACATGTCGCGCCGGTGCTCCGATCTCCCGGATAAATCGCTGCAGCGTCAGCGGGTGCTGGTCAGGTCAGGATCACGGCCGCTCCGACCAGCACGACCGGGAGCCGCGCCTGGCCGATTCCCTCGGCCGCGTGCACAAGCTTGCCGATCGGACCGTGGCCTGCCGTCTCGATGCCCAGCAGACCTGGCACCTCGCCCAGCGCCACCTGGATGCCGACGCCGGTGAGGAAGCCGACGAGCACGGTGCGGGAGAGAAAGTCCGCGAAGAAGCCGAGACGCACGAGACGCGCGACGAGGAGCAGCACCCCCGCGAGCAGCGCGGCGACCCCGGCAAGCGCCAGCCACTCGAGCGAGTTCGGCGCAGCCAATCCGGCGAGCCCGCCGGCGAGGATCACCGCCGACGCTGAGTCAGCGCCGACGACGAGGTGTCTCGACGACCCGAAGAACGCGAACAGGGCCGTCGGGAGCAGGAGCGTGTAGAGCCCCGTGACAACCGGGGTGCCGGCAAGGCGCGTATAGCCCATTACCTCCGGGATCGCGAGCGCGGCTAGGGCCGCACCCGCGATGGCGTTAGCCGGCAGATGGGACAGATCCAGGGGGAGCAGCCCCATAAGCGCGAACTTAAGGCTGGACGCGGCGCGAGTTCGTCTGATTCTGGGAGCCGGCGCGCCAGGCCGATGGAGTCCAACGGAGATCCCGGTGGTCTACGGCGGTCTTCGCTAAGCCCTGCGGCGTTAGCGTGCTAAGTTCGACGAAACGGAAGGCAGTCGGACGGAATGGCAGACTCAGATGTCGATGCTGACGCGCCTGCTGTGCTGGCGGCCCGAATCGCTCAATACCGCGCCTCTCTCGCTCCAGCACGCAAAGGGCTACTCGCCCGGTTCGGCCCGGGACTGATTACCGGCGCCTCCGACGACGATCCGAGCGGGATCGCCACCTACTCGCAAGCTGGCGCACAGTTCGGTTACGCGATGTGCTGGGTGATGCTGTTCTGCTTTCCGCTCATGGCAGCAATCCAGGAAATCAGCGCGCGAATGGGTCGGGTGACTGGTCAAGGGATTGCTGGCAACATCCGCTTGCATTACCCGTCCTGGCTGCTCTACTCGATTGTCTGGCTATTACTTTTGGCGAACACTATTAATCTGGGCGCCGACCTGGGAGCGATGGCCGCGGCACTCAACCTGCTCATCGGCGGCCCGGTTAGCCTTTATGTTGTCGGCTTTGCCGTTGGCTGTAACTGGCTGGAAGTGTATTCTCGATACGAGCGCTACGTCTCGATCTTAAAATGGACTAGCTTCGTGCTGCTGGCCTACGTGGCAGTCGCACTTGTAGTGGACGTACCCTGGCAGCTGGTCCTCTATCGCACCTTTGTGCCGAGTTTCTCTCTAAGCAGGGACTACGTCGTTACTGTTGTTGCAGTGCTGGGCACGACGATCACGCCCTACTGCTTTTTCTGGCAATCCTCGCAGGAAGCCGAGGACGAGCGGATCGACCTTACGGCGCACACCCTGCTTGAGGCTCCGGAGCAAGCGGCAGCGGAAATCGGCCGCATGCGCTTCGACACCTATACCGGAATGGGCTACTCGAACGTGATCAGCCTGTTCATCATCATCAGCACCGCGGCGACCTTGAACGCGCACGGCATCACCGACATCCAGACCTCCTCGCAAGCCGCGGAGGCGCTCCGGCCCATTGCTGGGGTGTTCACGTTTGCCCTGTTCGCCGCGGGCATTATCGGCATTGGCCTGCTTGCCGTGCCGGTGCTCGCCGGCTCCAGCGCTTACGCGCTAGGTGAGGCGCTTGGCTGGACTACCGGGCTCGATCGGAAGCCGCTCGACGCCAAGGCGTTCTACGTTACGATCGCTGTGTCCACCCTCATTGGCGTTGTGATCAATTTCGTTGGCCTGGATCCGATCAAGGCGCTGTTTTGGTCGGCAGTTATCAACGGCGTGGTGGCGGTGCCCCTGATGGTCATCATTATGCTTGGACTAAACCGAACCATTCCGTTACTTGCACGGGACTTCCCGCGTAACTGAGGGCGTATCCTCGGTCCCCACTCACCCACTTCTGCATCCTCGAACGGCCTCGGTTGCGAGACCATGGAGCGGCG
>JAABUK010008506.1_pt1 | contig 14354 bp, 14 predicted proteins | sample 5559141 | NCBI WGS metagenome assembly JAABUK01 (sample SAMN10711869, study PRJNA513367) | rock metagenome | isolation source: Antarctica rocks | place: Antarctica: Victoria Land, Pudding Butte nord | collected 2016-01-03
TCGACGATCATCTTGCCCAGCCCGAGAAGGTAGGGCCCCGGATCGGTCGACCCGGCATCCACGATCATGACGTCCGGGCCCCGCCAGAAGTGCTCGGCCGGGATGCCATACCCCAGGATGCCGGCCGGGGTAAGAATCCTTAGCTCGTCCTTGACTTGGACCATGCAGCCTCTCTTCTTGGCAACGCCGACACCAACCTGCGCCTGCCGTTATTCGCAGGCTAGCAAGGGCTTGATAAATCGGTCGTTCCTGTCGGCCCATAGCGGCCGCCGATAAGCCGCGGCGAGCTCTCGCGTCCATCAAGCGGGCTGAGGAGCTTATAGCCAGAATCGAATTGCGGGCCGGTTCGCCTCGCCGCTTATGTTCGGCTCATCGTTGGAGCGGAGAAGTGTCATGGGCCTGAACTTGCACCGCGGGGGCATCACCATGATCGCCTTCCTTCAGGCCCAGAACTGCAGCAACTATCCAGGGTCGTGGCGCCATCCGGCGGCAATGCCGGACTTCCTCTCCGCCAAGCACTACCAGCGCATCGCCCGCACGCTGGAAGAGAGCAAGTTCCACATGGCGTTCTTCGACGACCGGCTGGCGATGCCCGACCTGAGCGGCGACTACTCGGCGGCGGTCCGCCACGGTGTGCGAACGGTTAAGATGGACCTCATCCCCATCCTGACCGCGATGGGCATGGTGACCAGCCGCATCGGCCTGGGCGGCACCTACTCCACCACGTATTACGAGCCGTTCCACGTGGCGCGGACGTTCGCGACGCTCGACCTCATGCTCGAGGGCCGAGCCGCATGGAACGTGGTCACGTCGCTCAACGACTCGGAAACCGCGAATTTCGGCCAGGACGAGCATTTGGAGCACGATCTGCGCTACGACCGCGCGGACGAATTTATCGAGGTCGTCATGGGCCATTGGGCCACCTGGGCCGATGATGCCATCCTCGCCGACCGCGCCACCGGCGTGTTTGCCGACCCGGCCAAGGTGCAAGCGCTCAACCATGTCGGCAAGTGGTTCAAGTCCCGCGGCCCCTTCACCGTGCCGCGGTCGCCGCAAGGTCATCCCGTCATCATGCAGGCCGGGCAGAGTGGTCGCGGCATGGCGTTCGCGGCCCGTTGGGGCGAGGTAGTCTTCGCCTCTCTGAAAAACGTGGACGGTGCGCGCAAGCAGTTCCGCGAACTGAAGGACGCCGTCGCCAACGCGGGACGGGATCCGAACAAAGTGAAGCTCGCCGGGTCCATCTATACGGTGCTCGGGGAGACGCGTTCGATTGCTGAAGAGAAGCGCGCCATGATCGAGGCGCTCGCCGTCCCGGAAGACAGCCTGACGCTGATTTCCGAGGTGACGAACTTCGACTTCGGCAGCGTCCCCTACGAGACGCCGCTCAGCGACGCGCAAATGGCCAAGGTCGGTATCAACCTCGGGCTGAAAGGGCGCGTGGTGGAGCGCAGCGGCACGTCCAACCCGACGCCCCAGGACTTCGTGGAGATCAGCAAGCGCGGCACCATCAACGAGAGCCCGGTGTTCTGCGGCACCGCAAAGGACGTGGCGGACGAACTCGAACATTGGTTCGGCTCCGAAGCCTGCGACGGGTTCATCCTGTCTGCCACGCATCGTCCCGGCGGATACGAAGATTTCGGCCGCCTGGTCGTCCCCGAACTGCAACGCCGCGGCCTGTTCCACGAAGACTACGCCGGCACGACGCTACGTGAGAACCTTGGGTTGGACCGCCCTGTCGTGTTGAGGCCCGCGCTGCCGAAGGCTGCCGAGTAGTTCGCCGCACCCTTCCTCGACCAGATCCAGGAGTTGCCTCCCATGTCGAACACCTTGCTCAGCCCCAATCAACCTGCCACGCGCACATCGCCGCCCGCAGAGCGGACGGAAGCGGAGGCGATCGCCGATTTCGCACTCGGGCTCGACCTCTCCAGCGTGCCCCCGGCGGTGGTCGATCTGGCCAAGGAGCACTTCCTCGACGCGCTCGGCATCGCGCTCGCCTCCTCGACCTGGGATTTCGGCCGCGCGGTGCTGCAGGGGGCGCGGGAGCTCGGCGACGGCGCGCAGGCGACCGGCATCGGCAGCGGGGCGAAGCTTCCCCCTGCTTCGGCGGCCCTGGTCAACGGTGTCCTGGCGCATGGACTCGACTTCGACGACACCCATATCGGAGCGATCTATCACGCCAGCGCGCACGCCATGGCCGCCTGCCTTGCCGCCGGCGAGGCCAACCGCGTGAGCGGGCGGGAGCTGCTGACCGCGTTCATAGCGGCGCTCGAGGTCGGTTGCCGCATCGCCATGGTCGGCGCAGGCGAGTTCCACGACCGCGGACTCCATCCGACGCCCCTGTGCGGGGCGTTCGCCTGCACCGCAGGCGCCGGCCGCCTGGCCGGCGCGAGCCGGCAGGCGCTGGTCTGGGCTCTGGGACTCTGCGGCAGCCAGGCGGCGGGCATCCTCGAGCAGAACGGGTCCTGGTTGAAGCGCTTCGGCCCAGGCTGGGCGGCCCACTCCGCGCTGTCGGCGGTGGCGTTCGGGAAAGCGGGGTTCATCGGTCCGGCAACCGTGCTCGAAGGCTCCCGGGGGTTCTACGCCTCGCATCTGCAGACCGTGCCGAAAGGCGACGCGTTGCCCAGCCTCGATCTTGGTTCGACCTGGTTCGCGCTCGGCATCGCGCTCAAGCCATACCCCTGCTGCCACTACATCCACGCCTTTGCGGACGCGGCCCTCGAGTTGCGGAGCCAATTCGCCCTCGAGGACGTGGAGCGCATCGAGTGCCTGTTGAAGCTGTCCCTCCACAAAGGGGTGGCGGAACCGCGGAACCTGCGCATCCGTCCGCGCTCCCCGTATGAGGCATTGTTCAGCGTGCCCTTCGTGGTCGCGCTGGCATTGGCGCGCGGCCGCGTGGACCTGGCTGCCTTCCATGACGAGCCGCTCGATGCGGCGGACCTGATGGGGATCACGGAGAAGACGTTCGTCCTGGACGACCCGCACAGCGATTACCCGCTGCACTTCCCGGGCGAGGTGATCGTGCACCTCCGGGACGGCCGCACCGTGCGTTGCCGCAAGGCTGCCAGCTATGGCTCGCCGGACCTGCCGATGGCGCGCGACGCCGTGGTTGCGAAGTTCATGGCCAACGCGACCCGGGCGATCGACCCGGCGCGGGCCGAACGGCTGGCTCAATATGTTCTCCGGCTGGAGGACGCGACGTCGCTCGATGACCTGGTGGGCCTCTGCACGGCATAGCCGCCTTCAGCGGGGCGGCGCACCGGGAACGTTTTGCGCCAGCAGCTCGGACCGCAGCGCAGCGGCAAAGGCGCGCGTCCCCGGAGACCATTCGCGCCCGGCAAGCGAGGCGATGCCGTACTCTCGCGTCAAGGCCACGCCGTCCAGCGACGCCAGCGCAAACCGCGTGTCGTCGGCCACGCTGACGACGCGCAGGATGATCCGAGGCAGCATGGTCAAGCCGAGACCTTCGGCCACCAGGCCGAGCAGGGTCGAGACGTTCTTGACCGTTCGAACGGCCTGCAGCGTCATTCCCTTCGAGGACGCCTCGGCGGCCAGTTCACCGAACTGGGCCCGGTGGGCGCCGAGGATCAGGAACGGATAGCGCGTCAGCGCCGAGACCGACACGCGTCCGGATTCCAGGGCCGGGTGGCCCCGCGGCCCAATAACCGCGAACGGGTCGGCTGTAACCGACTCGAATGCGATCCCCTCGGCCGGCGGCTGCCGGGCCACCAAGGCAAAATCGACCCGGCCCGCACGGATGTCAGACGGAAGGCGCTCCGTAATCTGGTCCTGCAGCTCCACCTGCACCGTTGGGTTGGCCTTGATGAACCGGCTGATGATCGGCGGCATGAGCACGGTGGCCAGCATCGGCGTCGCCGCAACGACGACCATCTGGCTCCGCATCTCCGCCTGCTCGCAAAAATCGTCGATAATCGATTGAAGGCTGCGCATCACCGGCTCCACGCGGGCGCGCAGCCGTTCGCCCTCTTGTGTCAGGGTGACCGCCCGTGTCGTTCGCTCGAACAGTCGTGTGCGCAAGTCGCGCTCCAAGCGCTGCACACGGTTGGTGATCGAGGGCTGGGCCAGCGACAGCCGTTCGGCCGCCTTGCTGAAGCTGCCCAGTTCGGCGACGGCCAGGAACGTCTCCAGTTCCTCCGCTCCGATGCTGAGCCTTGCTTTCCGAGTGCCGGCGGGTTCCGTCGTCATGCCCCGGCGCTACCGACCGTCATGCCGCCGCAGACGTAGAGCACCTGGCCGGTGACGAAGCCGCTCCGGGCATCGAGCAGGAACGAGACGGCGTTGGCGACGTCTTCCGGCTCCCCCATGCGCCTGACGGGGATAGCCTCGATAAGAGCCCGCGTCTTGGGGCTGTTGTGGGGGTTCGCGCGCTCGAACAGCTCGGTACGGATCGGGCCGGGGCCGACCGCATTGGCCGTGATGCCATGCGCGCCCAACTCCAACGCCCACACCTTCGCCATCCCTTGCAGACCCGCCTTTGTCGCCGCATAGACTGTCCGGAGCTCCTTGCCGATTGCTGCCCGGGAGGAGATGTTCACGACCCGGCCGAATCCGGCCGCCTTCATGCCCGGCAGCACGGCCTGCAGGCATTGCAAGGCTGACCGCAGGTTCAATGAAACGACTGCTTCCAAGTCGGCGATGGTCTGCTCCTCGACCGGCCCGGGCCGGACGACGCCGACGTTGTTGACCAGCCGGGTGATCGGTCCTCCCCGCAACGCTTCCACCAAAGCCCGTGCGGTGTCGTCCGGATCGGACAGGTCGCCCCGGATCACGCCCTCGCCCTCCTCCCGGTCAATAATGACGGAGTGCAGGCCATCAGCCCGGCACCGCCCGGCGATAGCCCGGCCGATACCGGCAGAGCCACCGGTGATGAGAACCCGCTCGATCATACCGCAAGCCGAGAGGGGTCGAGGCGCTCGCGCGGGATGTAGACGGTTCCGTCCATGATCCGCCGTGCCGTCCGGCTGAAGCCGAGCATCTTGAATGTCACCTTACCCTCCGCATTGGAAGGCTCGGCTTCCACGCTCACCGCCATGACCCCCATCGGGTGGCCGATCCGCAGCGTGCCCGTGGCCGCCGCCTCGGCACCGATCACCTCGTTCACCACTGAGCCTGGGATGCGCGACGCGGCCGCGGTGCACATGGAGCCGGTGCCGGCCATGCTCTCGTGGCATTTATAATACCAGACAAGCCGGGCGCGCAGGTCGGTGGAAGCCGGGTCCACGGCCGCGCCGCGCATATTTGCATAGGGCGCCGGTGGCGAGACCGCGACGAAGAGAGGCAGGCTCGGCGATTGCCGGTCGACGTCGCGCCAGTCGGTCGTGAGCCCGATCCGCTCGGCCGCCTTGCCGCGCAGTTCGCGGATGCAGTCGAGCAGCGCCGGGCTGCGCGTGAAGAACTCGGGGAGTTCGCTGCCCCCGAGCCCGAACGCCTCCGCGCCGACGAAGACGCAGGGGTTCGCCACGTCCACGATGCTGACGACGAGGCTGCTGCCGTCCTCCATCCGGACGAGGTCGGCTGCCTGGCCGGTCGGCAGCATGCGGCCGGTTTTGGCGCCGACCGTGCCGGAATAGTCCATCTTGATCTCGGCCCCGGTGCCCGGCACGCCGTCGATCGCGAAATCCCCCCCGACCTTCGCCCGCCCGCCCGCCACGGGGACATGCGCCACGAGGATCTTGCCCGTATTGGTATTGTGGATCCGCACGACCGTGACGGGATTGGTCGCCGCAACCAGCCCGGCATCGATCGCGAACGGGCCGACACCGGCGGAGATGTTGCCGCAGTTGGACGTATAGACGATCATGTCGCGCTCGGGGTTAACCTGCGCGAAGGTGTAGTCGACGTCGGCATCCGTCCAGTCCGACCGCTTGATGATGGCCATCTTGGACGTGATCAGGCGCGCCCCGCCCAGCCCGTCGATCTGCAGCACGTCCGGCGAGCCCATGATGCACTTCAGCAGCCGGTCCCGCAGCAGTCCCGGTGGCGGGATGTCATGCTCCAGGAGGTAGACCCCCTTGCTGGTGCCGCCCCGCAGGATGGTGCAGCGGATCGCGATCTGCTCGGCCTCGCCATCGAACATGGTCGTCTCCCTGGCTCTACGCATCGGCTGGCCGTCTTGTTCGTCGATCGTGGGACCCGGTCCTTCGGTTGTCATAGGGCCAGTCCATAAATCCGCACAGCCGTGCCGGAGAACAGCGCCGACCGCTCATCGTGCGATGCGTGGGCAGTCAGCCGTTTGAACGCATTCCACAGCGAGGCGTAGGAGACACCGACCTTCTCCACCGGGTAGTTGCTCTCGAACATGCACCGTTCGGCGCCGAACGCCTCGATGCACGGCTCGATCCATGGCCGCCAGGCATCGGCCAGCTCCTGCGACGAGACGGGCCGGTCAGCATGGAAGTAGTCGAATGCGGCCGTCCGGTTCAACACCGCGTTCAGCTTGCACACCACATTTGGACGTTGGGCCACCTCGAGCAGGCCCTGCTTCCAGACCGCATAGTGCTCTGCCCGGTTGCGGGCATAGGGGCCGTAGCCGAGCGGTCCGCCGCAATGGTTGAGCACGATCGGCAGGCCGGGCAGCGCGTCGGCCGTCTTGGCCACCTCATGGAGCTGCGGAAAGAACACGTAGCTGTCCAGCACCAAGCCCATCCCGGCGAGCACCTTCAGCGCAGCCTGAACCGCAGGCTCGACCAGCATGCCCGGGCGCAGCGCGCGGGCACCGTTGCGGATCGCGTCGTTGGCGTCCCAATTGTATTGGGACCGGATGCCCCGGAACCGACCGCTGGCAGCCTCGACGTGCGCCTCAAGCACCTCTCGGACCGCGGGCCCCATCGTGAGGTCGGCGGAGCCGAACATAGCGGCAGCGATCTTCGTCCTGCCGTAGGCACCGCTGGCGCTCTGCGCACTCTGCCCGACCACGAACTCCGTCTCGCCCACCGGCCGCAGATGCACGGGGCCATCGGCACGGTACATCGACGAGCAGTCGGCGAATACGGTCGCGACCACGTTGTGCCCGGTGGCCAGGTCCGCGGCGAACTCCGGAACCAGGTATCGGTAACTCGGGCGGACCCAGAGGTGGTGGTGCGGATCGACGATCGGCAGGTCGGCAAGCAGGATTTCTTCCTTGTCTTCCCGCGCAAGCCAATCCTCATCTGGTGGGAACAGTCCGCCGAACTCTGGCGGCAGGATCACGCCGTCTCGCTTGAACACTGGTCCTGACATCGCCGATCCTCTTGCTTTCCTTCTGCCGGGCCGCTTGCGGTCGAACAGCAGTGAGGATCAGTGTTCCAGCGCCGATTCCGCAGCGGTGGCCGGGTCCGTCTGGCCCAGGAACAGCCGCTTCACATCGGGATTGTCCAGCAGCTCCCGAGCCGCGCCCTGGTAGGCGACTTGGCCGACATGCAGCACGTAGCCGTGGTCCGCGACCGCCAGGGCGCGGGTGGCCTTCTGCTCCACCATCACCACCGTCAGCCCGCCATCGCGCAGTTCCAGCAGCTTGGCGAAGGTCAGCTCCACGTATTTCGGGGAGAGGCCCAAGGAGGGTTCGTCGAGGATGATCATCCCCGGCCCGGTCATCAACGCCCGGCCGATCGCCAGCATCTGCTGCTCGCCGCCGCTCATCGTGCCCGCCATCTGCTTCATGCGTTCGCCGAGCACCGGGAACAGGCCGGTGACGCGGTCGGTCGCGGCGGCAATCCGGCCCTGGTCGCGCCCGAGGATGTGGGCGCCGATCCGCAGGTTGTCCCGCACCGTCATCTCCGGCATCACGATCCGCCCTTGCGGCACATAGGCGACGCCACGGGACAGGCGCAGGTGGGCAGCCTCGCGCGTCACGTCCTCGCCGCCCACCAGGACGCGGCCCGACCAGGTGCGAAGCAGCCCGGCCGCGGCCTTGATCACCGTCGATTTGCCGGCGCCGTTGGAGCCGATGATCGCCGTGATCACGCCCTGCTCGAAGGCGAGGCTGGCACCGCGGACCACGGCCACGTCGCCATAGCCGGTGGTGACGTCCTCCAGCTCCAGCAGGCAGCTGCCGCGCGAAGGCTGCATCAGCGCTGCGACCATGGCTGCTCCGGGATGATCGGCTCGGCGGTGCGCAGCGCCTCGGGCCAGATCACCTCCCGCTTGCCACCCAGGATCTGCACTAGTAGGCCGGAGATGCCGAGCTGAGCCCCGGTCTTCGGATCGACCTCATGCCGTCCCATGACGGTATCGAGCTTGAGGGTGGTCAGCACCGTCCGCAACACGTCCTGGTCCAGGCTTCCAGCCTTCTTGACCGCCGCCGCCAATACGGTCCCGCCGACATAGCCGAATGCCGAGTAGTAGCCGGGATCGGCACCATAGGCGGCCCGGAAGGCAGCCACGAATTCGGCATTGCCGGGAGTCTTGATCACCGGCTCGTATGCCGAAATCCCGGCTGCCTGCTCTCCATCCTTGCCGACTGCCTTGATGAAATCGTCCTGTGCCACGCCATTGCAGATGAACAGCCGCGGCAGGTAGTTCGCCGCCCGCAACTGCCGCACCATCTCGATCGCCTCGTTCGGGTAGGCGCTGGAGAACCAGACGTCCGGGTCGAGCTGACGCGCCTGGGCGATGAACGAGGAGTAATCGGCGGTGCCTTGCGGGAAGTAGCTGTCGATCACCAGTTTGCCGCCGATACGGTCCATGATCTCGTGCAGGTTGCGGCCGGCATCACGGGCCGCCGGGAAGTCCCGCGACACCCAGGCGAAGGTCTTGAAACCGTAGTGCTTCGCCATCGGCCCAACCTGCTCCTGGTAGGCGTGGCTGGGGCATGCGGTCTGGAAAACATAGCGGAAGCCGCGCTGCTGGATTTTTTCCGCTGCGCCGCCGGCGTTGATGAAAATGCGCTTGTGCCGCTCCGCGACCGCCGACCCGGTGGCCGTTGTGCCGGAACCGAGCGAGGACATCAGCAGGTCCACGTTGTCGCTCGTGATCAGACGTTCGTACAGCCGCGCCGAGGTGGCGGCGTCGGACCGGTCGTCGTACGTGACGAACTCGACCGGTCGGCCCAGCAACCCACCGACCGCATTGACCTGGTCGCGCCACAGCTTCAGGCCATCGAAGTAATGCCCGGCGGAATCGGCCAAGTCCCCGCTCTGCGAGAGCGCAACCCCGATGCGGACCGGGCCGGCCTTGCCTTGCGCCCGCGCCGTGCCCGCGACCGCGAGTGCCGCGCCTGCCGCCAAAAGCTGCCGTCTGTTCATCGGTCATCCTCCCTTGTGCCCGTCCCGCCATGGCTGCGGATCCGCGTCAGAAATAGGCTTCCTTCACGCGGGCATCGTCGCGGATCCTGTCCGGGCTGCCGCTCGCGATGACCCGGCCCTCTGCGAGCACGTAGACGGCGTCGCAGGCGGACAGCACGATCCGCATCTCGTGGTCGATGAAGAACACGGTCAGCCCGCGCTCCCGCAGCGTGTTCAGGTGCTCGACGATCCGGTTCTGCAGGCGCGGGTTGATGCCCGCGAACGGCTCGTCCAGCAGCATCAGCCGCGGCTGCAGCATCAGCGCGCGGGCGATCTCCACCAACTTGCGCTGACCGTAAGACAGTTCGGACCCCCAGCGGTTGGCGATCGCGTCGATCTCGAGGAACGCTAGCAGCTCCCCGGCCCGGTCCACCGCCTGCCGGTCCGTGATCCCGTGCGCGACGGCTACCAGGTTCTCCAGCACCGTCATCTCACCGAACAGCCGGCTGACCTGGAACGTGCGCCCGACCCCGGCTCGGCAGATCGTCGCCGGTGAGGCCCGCGTCACCTCCTGTCCGGCAATCAGGATACGGCCCTCGTCGGCCGGAATGCTGCCGGCGATGATGTTGAACAGCGTTGACTTGCCGGATCCGTTCGGCCCGATCACGCCCGTCATGCTGCCCGGTGCCACCGACAGGCTGGCGCCGTCCAGCGCCACCCGGCCACCGAAGTGCTTGCAGACGCCCTCGACCGTCAAGATGGGCGCCAGTTCAGACATGTGCTGGGTCCACTGGGATCGGGGCGGCGGGGCCTAACGGCGCGTCCTGCCGCGCCAGCCGCCGGAACATGCCGCGGCCGACCGGGAGCCAACGGCGCCGGATTGCGAAGCTGACAACGCCACGCGGCATGTAGAGCACGGACGCGATGACCAAGAGGCCCACCACCCCGGAATACAGCTCGGGGAAGCGCGACCACAGCAGTTCGTTCACGATCGACAAGCCGAGCGCGCCCACGAGGGGGCCGATCACGGTTCCCATGCCCCCGAGCAGCACCGTGGCGATGGTGGTCAGTTCCATCGAGGGCGAGAAGGAGGTCGCCGGGTCGATGAAGCCAAGATAGGTGGCATAGAGCGAGCCAACCATCGCCGGCGCGACCCCAGAGGCGACGAAGGCCGCGATCTTGAGGCGGGCGGTGCGGATGCCGAGCGCTTCCGCCGCCGTCTCGTCCTCCCGGATGGTGAGCAGCTTGAGACCGAGGCGGGAGTTGTCGAGCCACCAGGTGAGCAGCATCAGCAGCAGCGCCAATGCTACCAGCACGGCATAGACGGACACCAGCGAGTCCGGCGCGGGCAGATACAGCCCGGTGCCGCCCTGGGTCATGCTGTCGAAGCCCAGCGCCAGCGATTCGAAGACCCGGGTCAGACCAAACATGCCGATGGCGAAGAACGGCCCGCGGAGACGCAGCATCGCACCCCCGAGCGGAAGAGCGACCAACGCACACACGGCGCCGGCCGCCAAGGCCGCCGGCAGCCAATGCCAGCCGGCGTTCAGGATGAGCAAGGTGCCGGCATAGGCGCCGATGCCGAAGAAGCTCATCTGGCCGAAATGCGTGTAGCCCGCATAGCCGCCGATCAGGTTCCACGAATACCCGAGTGCGATGAACACCAGCACCTGGATGGCGAACGAAACACCGTAGTCACTGCCCACCACAGGCACGGCCGTGGCTGCCATGGCCAACAGCGCGAACGGCAGAACGCGGAGCACGCGCGCCTTCATGCCCTCATCCCCAACCCGAGCAGCCCGCGCGGCCGCACCAGCAGCGTCGCCAGCATCACGATGTACAGCATGGCCGAGCCGATGACTGCGCCCATCCAATAGCTGCAGAACACCTCGACCACGCCCAGCATCAGCGCCCCAAGGATGGCGCCGGGATAGCTGCCGAGGCCGCCGACGATGATGACGGCAAAGGCCTTGACGATGAAGCGCGAACCCATCTGCGGGTCGGATGCGAAGGTGGGCGCCAGCAGCACGCCCGCAAGCCCCGCCATGGCCGAGCCCAGCGCGAAGGTGGCATTGCGGACCCGGTCGATGGAGATGCCCGATATGGTCGCAAGCTCCGGCGCCTGCGACACGGACCGCACGGCCCGGCCGAACGAGGTCGCCTGCAGCACCCACCACACGCCCAGGCTCGCTGCAAGCGCCACGGCGCAGGCAAGCAGGCGGGACAGCGGCACGTCGAGACCAAGGACCGGCACGGACCCGCCCAGTACGCCCGGTAGGCCCCGGAAACCGCCGCCCCACAGCAGGATGGCGGCGTTGACCAGCACGGTGGACACGCCATAGGTCGCGAGAAGGGTCATGATGCCCGGCCCGTCGATCACTCGACGGATCAGCGTGACCTGGATGACCCACCCGAGCGCGCCCGTCAGCACGGGCACCAGAACGAGCGCCACGATGAACGGCACCGCAAACGCACCGACCAGCGTCACCGTCAGCAACGCGCCCACGGCCAGGATGTCGCCATGGGCAAAGTTGACGACGCGCATAACGCCGAAAATCAGGTTCAGTCCGCTCGCCATCAGCGCGTAGATGCCACCCAACAGCAAGCCGCCGACCAGCAATTCAGCTGCCACAGCCGGGGTCACGCGGAGCCGCCCGACCCGGCGCGCGGGCTGAACGATCCTACGAAGCCTGGTGAAATGGTGCGCTCGCGGGTCAAGCGGATCGGGCGTGCGGAGGGCATCGGCGCTCGGTCATGGCTTATTGTTTCCTCCCCACTGCGGCTGACGCAGGCGGTGTCTGACCCTGCTTGCGTCCGCAATGTTTGGACAATGGAAAAGCGCTGCCCATTTATAGCGAAGATCGATAGATCGGCACCCGCCGGGCCGATGTGGAGAACGCACCTACCATGAGGCCCTGGGGGTCGCCGATGGTGGTAACGCTCCGCGCTAGCTCGGCAGCGGACGCAATCCATTCAGCCCATTGAGGGGCTGCCTATAGAGTAATAGTCGGTTTCGATTTGATCTGACCCGGCGTGGCGGACATTTGGTCGCGGGCCTCGGGGCACGCTGGGCTCCAGAACGACGCTACGGCCAGGGAGCGAAGCTATAATGAAATTATCGGATGTGCAGCGCCGCCATCTCATCCTGGGAGGCGGAGCTGTCTTGGGCAGCATGGTCCTGCCAGCTGCCGCTGGGGCTGCGGATGGGCCAATCCGCCTGGGCATGCTGCTGGATCTCAATAGCGTCTATGCGGATAACGCCGGCCGCGGTAGCGAGACCGCGGCCCGTATGGCATTCGAGGATGTTGGGGGCACCGTGCTCGGCCGCCCGGTCGAGCTCCTTGTTGCCGATCATCAGAACAAGTCAGACATCGCGGCAGCATTGGCCCGCCGCTGGTTCGACCAGGATGGCGTGCAAGCGATCCTGGAGGTCGTGGCGAGCGCACCGACCATATCGGCGATCTCTGCGGCCAAGCAGTTCAACAAGCTTGTCTTCTCGAACGGCGCCGGCTCGTCCAGCCTGACGAACGAGGACTGCGACCCGCACTTCATCCAATACACCTATACCAGCCGCGCGTTCGCACAGACGGTCGGCAAGGCGCTTGCGGCGCGTGGAGCCTTGAGCTGGTATTTTCTGACGCTGGACACGACGTTCGGCATCCAGTTGGAGGCGGACACCGCGGCGGTGGTGAAGGGTGCCGGAGGAACGATACTCGGTTCGGTGAGGGTGCCCACCGGCACGACCGACTTCTCCTCATTCCTGATCCAGGCGCAGAGTTCGGGTGCCAACGTGGTCGGCCTGACCGTCGCAGGCGTCGACGCTGTCAACGCGCTCAAGCAAGCTCATGAGTTCGGGTTGATGCGGGGAATGCAGCAGGTCGCAGGCCTTATTGTTTCCGTGAACGACATCGATGCCGTCGGGCTGGAGGTCGCCCAGGGCTTGCTGCTCGCCGACCCATTCTACTGGGATTTCGATGAGGCGACCCGCGCCTTCGCGAAGCGTTACTTTTCCAAGATGAAGAAAATGCCGACCTACGTGCAGGCGGGCGGCTATTCGTCGATGCTGACTTACCTGAAAGCCGTCACGGCGGCCGGCACGGTCGAGACCGATCCCGTCCTGCAGCAGTTGCGCACGATGCGGATCGACGACGCCTTCACCCGGAACGGTTACATCCGCAAGAGCGGCCTCATGGTGCACGACATGCACCTGTTCCGCGTCAAGAAGCCGTCGGAATCCAAGGAACCCTGGGATTTCTACGACCTTGTCACGACGCTGCCGGGCGAGGACGTGTTCGGGCCCGAGGCGCAGTCCAAATGCCGCCTATGATCGAAGCGCGTCTGCAGGACTGGGTCACGGTCACGAGCGGCCCGAAACTCCACCATCTCGATCAGGTCAGGCGCGAACTTGCGTAGGGTGCCGCCAGGACCAATGCTGACCGGGTCTCAAGTGGCGGGCGCCGACCGGAGCATGCCCTGCACCTTGGCCGTGAGGGCATCAAGCGTGAACGGTTTACCGATCACCTCCATTCCCGGCGCAAGTTGGCCGTCCAGCACACCACCAGCGTATCCCGTGATGAACAACACAGGCAGTCCCGGCCTGCGTTGGCGCGCCGCGTCGGCGACCTGCCGTCCGTTCATCCCGCTGGGCAGGTCCACGTCGGTGACCAGCACGTCCGCGCGCGCGACCAAGCGCAGCGCGGCGGGTCCGTCCTCAACCTCGAGCACCTGGCAGCCCAGCTCGCGCAGGGCCTCCGCGGCAAGCGCCCGGACTTCCGCCTCGTCCTCAACCAGCAGCACCGTGCCAACTGCACCGACTTGCAGCACGTCGGCGCGGTGTGGCTCCGCACCCCCTTCAGCCTCCTGCTCGCCCACGTACCTGGGCAGGTAAAGGCGCACCGTGGTGCCCTGCCCCGGCGCGCTCTCAAGCGTCACGAGGCCGCCAGACTGCCGCACGAAGCCATAAAGCTGCGAGAGGCCCAGTCCCGTCCCTTGCCCAATGGGCTTCGTGGGTATCCGCCCGGCGAGGACCGCCTGTCATCTGTGATCCCTGTGGCTGATCTTAGCGACGCTTGTAAGGGTGCTGTTAAGAACGGAGGCGGTTGGCTGGATGGAGATCATCACTGGGGTAGAGCGTCG
>JAABUK010008507.1_pt1 | contig 14352 bp, 14 predicted proteins | sample 5559141 | NCBI WGS metagenome assembly JAABUK01 (sample SAMN10711869, study PRJNA513367) | rock metagenome | isolation source: Antarctica rocks | place: Antarctica: Victoria Land, Pudding Butte nord | collected 2016-01-03
CCAGTTAATCGATCCCTGGACGCGACAGCGATACTCCGGACGGTGCGTTGGTCGCGGTTAGAGCTAACCGGCGGTCTTCCAAAACTGGGTGTTGGGACTGGGGACGGCGTCATGCGGCACATGATCGCCGTTCCACTTCCTTGAAACTGAGACAGGGCCAGACTGAGACGCCTGCGGCACCAGCGGCGGACCTGCGTACGTCTCCCCCGCGCTGTCAGAAGTTGGTACGAAAGGCCGGCAGTCGTATCCGGGGGATCGACGACTTCTGCGATGCGAGTCTCAAGAGCGCCGTCCAAACGGGTACGACCTCAAGACCGGCTTCGGAGCCAGGCCTACGGCGCCGCCGCCGCCCACTCCATGGGCTCGGCATGTGCTTCTCCTGTGATCTCGGCTAGCTCCTGCATTGCCTGTGCCCGCTCGCCGTAGTTGAGAGCGTCGTTGCGCAGGATCTCGAACGCTTGTCCTGCCGCCGGGGCGGTCACCGCCCACCGCTCAGCGGTGCGAGTGGCCGCTGCCTGCAGCTGACGGCGGAAGTGCTCGACCATCTGCGGTACTGACTCGCCGTGGGGTACGAGGTCGTAGGCAAGCTCTGCGTTGACTTCCTCGAGGTGGCGGCGACTGTCGTCGGTCTCGATGAGGTGCGGCCGCACGTACTGGCGATGGGTTTGGAGTACGTAGAAGCCCAGTTGGCGAGCCATCAGCGTGGTCAGGTAATGCGCTCGGCGGCAGACCAGCACCGGCACGAGCGCAGCTCGGGGCGACTCACCTGAATAGCGGCCGCCTTGGCCATGAGCTGGTGGAGTTCCTGGGTTCGGGGGTAAATCCACTGGCGCAAGTTCTTGGCCTCAAGCACCATCAGATAGGACGACGTGGCCATGGTCAACTGGTCATAAGTGGTGAGTAGGGCCCCGTTGTCGAGTGGCCCCCCGGGCACCGGGGCACCGAACAGTTCGCGTACTTCACCGCTGATGGCCGTAGGGTTGAGCAGCCGGTAGCCGAACTGAGCCGCCGCCTGCAGCGAGCGGTGCACGACGATTTCGAGCCCAGGGCCCACGGCGCCGGCGCCCCCGTGTTTGGTGCCCGACGCCCACGACTGGTAGCGGGTGTGCAGCAGGCGCTTGCGGGCGCTGGCGTCCTGGATACGACGGGTATTTCCCCGTTGGATGGGCCGGTGATAGACCCGGATGACCCGGCGGCCCCTGGTGCGCTCCGCGGTGGAGGCCAGCTCGCCAGCGGCGATGAGTCGCCCGAGCGCCGTCGAGATGTGGTTAGGGTCCACCATCTTGGTCAAGCCGAGCCACCGGCGGTCCGCAATCTTCGCCTTGGCCTCCGAAGCGACGAACGCGCCTTCGAGGTCGGCGAGCTCTCGAAGGGCCTGGGAGGCCATCCCCTCGTACTGCGCCACGGTCGCCATCGGTTCGAGTCTGGCGGAGCGTGATCCTCGATCGAACTAGGCGCCAGGGAAGACGGGGTGAAGACACTCCTATATCTGCGCGCCCGATCCGCTGAAACCGCAGACGGATGCCATGGGGGCAAGGGCGCTCACCCACCGGCACCGACATCCCCTCGTCGACCGCAATGCCGCCGAGTCCCTCGCGGACACCGTTGCCCACTTCGCCGAGCTCGACGACTGGGCCGCCGTCACGCTGCTCGACGTCGCTCGGCAGGCCACATTCATGACCGACGGTCGCTTCGACCACCTGTGCACCTGCGGCGGTGCCAGTTGACTGCCGGTGTTCGCCGCGCGGTGACCGGTAGATAAAGGACGTTATCAGCGGGTCCTACGGCTAGGGTGCAGCTGTGCCTGCAACGCCGGTGGTCCCCGTCGACCTGGCGGCGGTGCGTGCGGCGTTCGGGCTTCCTCGCCCCTTGGAAGTGATCAGCTACCACCCGGGTGCCAGCGGGACGTGGCACCTGCGATCGGGCCGGGTGGACGCCTTTGCCCTGAAGGTGACGGTCAAGCGCGACGACTGGGCTCGAACGCAGATCGTCCGTCAAGGACAGCTCGAGCTGGCGGCCGCCGGCGCCGGGATAGCGATGCCCCAGCTGGTGGTTCCCCGCACCCTCGCCCTCGGCGTGTGCGCCGAGGTGAACGGTCACCTCGTCGAGATCCATCACTGGGTCGACACGTTGCCCAGCGGCACTCAAGTCGACCCCGAAGCCCTGCACCGTTGGCTCGGCGGCACCCTCGCCCTCTTGCACAGCCTGGTCCCCCTCGGCCACGACGACGAGGCCGAGCTGGCCCACGCCTACGCCGTGCATCCGATGGCGGACTGGACCCAGTGGGTCCACGACGCTCACCGACTCGGGTTGGCGTGGGCCCCGGTCGGGACCGAACTGCTCGACGTCATCGCCGCCGCCACCGTGCTGATCGAAAGCGCCCTGGCCGACTCCACTCTGCCCCGGTGCCTGACGCACCGGGACGTGAACCCGCCGAACATCCTGCACACCGCCGCCGGCCCGGTGCTGTGTGACTTCAGCTACGCCGGGCCCGACGTGGCCTGGCTCGAGGCGGTCAGCACCGCAGCCAGCTTCGCTGCCCCCGACGTCCTAGCCGCCTACGTGGGCGCCGGCGGACAGATCGGCCCGACGGGCCTGGTGGCACTGGCCCGAGCGGTCGGATCGGCCGCCAACTGGCTGGCCTTCAATATGTGGCTCTCCCTCGGACACCGCGACGTCACCGACGAACAACGCCGCCAGGCCACCGCCCGGATACCCGACATCTGCCGGGAGGTCATCGACCGGGTCACACATCAACAGGCCGCCCGACAAACACTCCTCGAGGCGGTCCTCCCGCCCCCCGGCAAGCGTCTCGCTCCTCAATGGGCCCAGCTGTCGCACCCAGCGGTAAACCTGCGACCGTGACCACCGACCTGGTGCCCCAGCCCGTCACCTGGTCTGGACTGGCCCCCGTGGCCGTGGCCGACCGGGCTGCGGCCGTGCAGCGGCTGCCCGGCCGCACCGATCGGGACCCCTACCAGCGCCTGGCGCTGGCCTTCCTCGTTGCCTACCCCCACAACTCCGCCCGGGCCTACCTCGCCGACCTCAACGCCTGGGGCAGCTGGTGTGCCGGCGTCGGTGTCCATCCGTTCGACGCTCGACGCCACCACGTCGACGCCTGGATCCGAGTGCTCACCATCACCCCTCTCCCCCGCACCGGCCGGCCCCTAGCCTCAAGTTCGATGGCCCGGCGGCTGTCTGCGCTGTCAGCGTTCTACGACTACGGCATCGGCGTCGACGTGCTGGCCTTCTCCCCCATAGCCAACGTGCGCCGACCCAAAGTGTCCGAAGACTCCACCACCGTTGGCCTCAGCGCTGACGAGCTGGTCAGGCTGCTCGACGTAGCCGACGCTCACTCCCCCCGCTCAGGCGCCCTGGTGTCGCTGCTGGCCTACAACGGCGTCCGCATCAACGAGGCCCTGACCGCTGACCTGAGCGACTACACCTACCAGCGAGGGCACCGGGTCCTGCGCATCACCCGAAAGGGCGGCAAGACCTCAACTGAACCCCTCGCTCCCCCAACGGTGCGGGCCCTCGACGCCTACTTCGACGACAACCACCCCATGGGCGGCCCGCTGTTCCTCGACCGGACCAACAGCGCTCGACTTCCCTACAAGACCGCGTTCGACCAAATCAGACGCCTGGCCCATAAGGCAGGCATCCCAGCATGGAAGTCGATCACCCCCCACTCGCTACGCCACAGCTTCGTCACCGAAGCCCTCGCCGCTGGCGTGCCACTACAAGACGTCCAAGACGCCGCCGGCCACGCCGACCCCAGAACCACCAGGCGCTACGACCGCAGCCGCCACAACCTCGACCGCCACCCCACCTACATACTCGCCACCCACCTACGCCAGGCCTAGCCCCCTCGAGCCCGCCCGTCGCCAGATGGTCGTCGCCCTGCACCGCCATGTGCCGCCGTAGGGGGCCGCCGGAGGGGCTGCAGAGGCTCACCGTGCAAATGCGGTGCGGCGAAGATGCAGGCCGCGCGGCAAGGGTCGCGGCGGCGGCGGTTGCCCCATCCGGTAAGGCTCTCACCTGTCGCAGGGCAAATGGCGTCGACGGCCGCGATCCGTGCGCCGGCTCGCACGGCGCGCGCTAACGCTTAGGACGATCTGTGGCCGTAACGGGACCGTCACACGACGCGCCTCACCGGGCCTGAGCGGGAAGCGGAAGTGTTGAGCTATGGGTCGATACGCGCTGGTATCAGCTGAAGCTCGAACCATAGCCGCCCTGCTCGGCGCGCCACCCGTGCGCCGAACTGCGGAGCTCTCCGATGAACGGCGCCTTATGTCGCCGAAGGAGGGGTTAGCGGGACGGACGGGCAGAGCCAGCTCGGTCTTCGTCGATCAGAGGTCTTGCACGATCTGCACGGGATTACCGTCAGGGTCGGCGATCCAGGCGATCAGGAGCCGGCCCAGCCATTGGTGCGGCGGTTTCAGCGCTGAGCAACCAGCCGAGGTGAGCTGGGAGTAGGCGGTAGCGGTGTCGTCGGTCCACAAGATGACGGCGGCTCGCTGGCCGGTGGTGATGGGGTTAAGGCCGTGGTCGTCGCGGGTGGAGTCGCCGGAAGCGATGCCGATCTTGTAGTCGTCAAGGACAAGATCGACGTGGATGGGATCACCTTCCGCGGGTGTTCGGAAGGTCTGGACGAAGCCCAAGCCCTCGTAGAAGGCGGCAGCCCGCGGAAGGTCGTCGCTGAGCAAGATAACTTGCGGGCTGCGAAAGGTCACCATGGCGAGCACCCTACGTAGCCGGCTGAGGCGTTCGTGCTGTTGATGGTGCCGAGGCGACAGACCGGATCACTGTGTCAGTAGCCGAAGGACCAGCGGCAGTGTGATCCTCAACGCTGGTAGGGCCGTTTCGGCCGCGCAGCGCGTCCCGCTGGTCCTTCGGCTACCGGGACTCGACCGGACGGCTGGGAGGATGACTGGGTGTCGCATGAGGAGACGCCGGTCGGGAGGGTCCAGGCGCTGTACCGGTACCCCGTCAAGTCAACCGCGGGTCAAGCGCTGCGAACTGCTTCCGTGACCGTGGAGGGATTGCGGCACGATCGCCAATGGGCGGCCTACGGTGATGACGGAGGTATCGCCAGCGGCAAACGCACCCGCCGTTTTCGACCCGTGATCGGCCTGATGGGGTGGGGGTCCAGGGCAGAGGGTGACGACGACGTTCCCGTCCTGATCAGCCCTGAGAGCGTCGAGTACAGAGTCGATGACCCGGCCGCGTCCGAGGCACTCACCGCAGCCTTTGGACAGAGACTTAAGCTGCTGCCTGAGAGCACGATCCAGCACCACGATGAGTCGCCGCTCCATCTGCTGACGACGTCGTCTCTCGCTGCTGTCGAGGGCCTGGTCGGCGCTGCTATCGATCATCGTCGGTTCCGCGCCAACATCATCATCGACACCGGCGTCGAGCCGGGGTTCCTCGAGGATGACTGGACCGGCGCGGAACTTGCTGTCGGTAGCGAGGTGGTCCTGCAGGTGGGGCCGGGCATGCCCCGCTGCGTGATGGTCGACCAGGCTCAAGACGGGGTCACGTCCGATCCGAAGACCTTGAGGTCGCTGGGAGCGCACCACGGCACGGAGCTCGGTCTGCAGGCCCGCGCTGGGTGCATCGGGACACTCCGGGTCGGAGACGTCGTCATCCTGCGCCGTGCCGCGGCCCGATGAGCCATCGGCTACCGGACCCGCTCAGGTGACGCAGACGGTCCGGTCGTTGGGGACGAGACTGTCTGGGTGGGCCATGTCGTCTCGCTGTTCCGTTACCCGCTCAAGAGCGCCCGTGGCGAGCAGCTGCATGCGGTAGTCGTCGACGTCGAGGGTGTGCGCGGTGACCGGAGCTGGGCCTGCCTTGACGACGCCGACGGCACGGTCGGCAGCGCGAAGCACCCGGAGAGGTGGGGGCGGCTGCTCGGGGTGATCGCGCAGGTCGACGAGCACGGCGGCGAGGTCGTCGTCCAGGTGCAGGGTCGGCGTGCGGTTGCCGGGAGCGAACAGGCCGACGCGCTGCTCGGCGAGTACCTCGGGCGTCCGGTGCGGTTGACGCGGTCCGTGCCAGAGCAGGCCCGGTTGCACCGCCGGCTCCCCGAGGAGCAGGGGCTCGTGCCGGACTGGATGTCCGGCGCCGTTCCCGGCCAGGAGCTGGTCACCGAGGTGTCCGGTGCCCGGCCGGGCGGCCGCTTCGTGGACTTCGGGCCGGTGCACCTGGTCACCACTGGCGCTCTGGCCGAGCTCGCCGGGCAACTAGAGCGCGCGAGCGTGGACGCGGCCCGCTTCCGGCCCAACGTCATCGTCGACGCACTACACGATCCGGTGCCCGGGCAGGAGCTGAGGATCGGCGACGTGGTGCTGCGGATCGTGCTGCCCACTCCCCGCTGCGTGGTGCCCGGCCTCGAGGACGAGGGAGCAGCGGTGGACCGGCAGCTGCTCAGCGCCTTGACCAGGCACCACCGGACCGTCGTGGGCGACCTGGGCCGAGCGGCCTGCTTCGGCGTGTACGCAGAAGTCCTGCAGCCAGGCCAGCTCACGCTCGGCCAGGCCGTCCGGTAGCCGATCCCTTGCGGGCACGGCGCTGGCGGGGCGAGGTTTCAAAGCGCGGACCAGGTCACCACGGGTGGGCGGACCGCGGCGCAGAGTGGAGTGCCGTCGGACATGGCCAGTCGGACGAGACCGCGGACACCCGACCCCGAGTCCTCGGCCAGCAGCGCTGCGGGCACCTCGTTGAGCATCAGCTTGGCGCGGCGGAACATGCCGGCAGGAGGTCGTAGCCACGACAGGTAGAGGAAGCGCGCGCCCGGCCGACCGTGTACGTACGGACCACGTAGGTCTCCAGCGCCCTCGACGACCCGAACGTCCAGCTGCCAAGTCAGAAGCTCGCCGTTCGCTGGCCGCTCGTCGACGACCTCAGACCCGCGCTGGACGCCCACCGTGACGCCCGGCAGGACAGGGCACTCCATGCCCACGAGCTCGATCCGCACCACGCGATCGTCTCGCATGCGGATCCCATGTGACGCAACCACCCAGCCAGGCTGCGGCGACACGCTGTTTCCGTACGCCAGTTCCGATACAAGCGTCACGCTCGGCGCGTAGATCTCGAAGCCGCTGCTGGCCGCTGTAGCGGAAACGAGCGATTGCGGGACGCCTTCGTGGCGCGCGTAACCTGGTCTTCTGGACGGCTGTCGCGGCTAGAGTGATGGCGTTCCTCAGCGCCCCAGCAGTCCTCGCCGTCGCGACGGCGGCGAGGCTCGAAGTGACTGCCGAGTTTCGCCACCCTGCCGCACGACTGAGCGACCCGGTGTTTGATCTTGCGTCGCTCGCTGGGTCAGCGCGCCCGCTCGCGCCGATGACAGGACGACCACCAGATGCCGCCTCTGCGTGCCATCGCGCAGGGCAGTGCGCCTCCCGCGCTAACAGCCCGGCGAGCAGGCAAGCAACGGGGAGTCTCTGCGCGTCAGACGGGTTCGATGTCCGTGACTTGTTTGGCGATCCACCCGGCACTGTCGGATTAGCCCGTGCAGGGGTGATCTCGCCCACCTGACCCGACACGACCGAGCCTGCGCTCTAGATCCTTGCAGGCGCAAGCCATGCCCCGCGCCGTCACCTTCGCACCTCGCCGCTTGCCAAACCGTCAGCCGTTGGCGGCGAGGCGAGTCGGCCAGCGGCTGTCAGAGGCGCTTGGAGGGTCCCCTTGGCCGAAGTGGTCCTGTAGTGCGACGGCGGCGTTACGGACGTGTGCTCGTGCTGCTGCCGCCGCGGCCTCTTCGTCGCCGGATTCCAGAGCTTCGATGATTGCGAGGTGTTCGTCCAAGGCAAGAGGCGGCCGCCCGGGGACTTGGGAGGAATTAGCGGATCCCAGGCGTACCTGTCCTGAAAGGGTCTCGGCGACGTCGAGCAGTCGGGTATTTCCTGACGCCTCCCAAATCTGCCGGTGGAAGGTCAGATCGAGGTCGCTATAGGCGGACAGGCCACCAGCGCTGATCTTTTTTCGCTGGCGGTCGAGGAGCCGACGGAGCTCGCGACTAAGTCTGTGGGAGGGACCAGCTGCTGCCCGCCTTGCGGCTATCCCGTCGAGTGCCTCACGCAACTCGAAGATGTCGCGCATCGTGTCGTAGCTGATCTGGGGAACCGTGTATCCCCGGTGTGGGGTGGCTACCAGGAACCCCTCGCGTTCGAGCGCTGCCAGCGCTGCCCGTATGGGCGTTGGGCTCAGACCCAGTTCGGTGCATAATGGTCGGACGACTACCCGTGATCCGGCCGCCAGCCGACCGTCGACGATACGTCGGCGTACCTGTTCATAGGCCTGCGTCGCAAGAGTATTCCGGACAAGGACCGAACCGACCTCCGAACTCATTGGCGCTCGCTCCCTTGTCGACAGCTTCAGACTCTTGAGGGGATCTCCCCGTTTGCCGCGAGAGTGGGTGCGTTGACGGTCGCTAGATCAGCGTACTTCAGGCCAGTGCCAGTGTTGAGGACTAGCACGCTCTCACCATCTTTGATCCAACCCGATTCGCGTAACTGCGCCACTGCGGCGAGCGCAGCTGCCCCTTCTGGGCAGACGAACAGCCCCTCTTCGGCGTAACAGCGGCGCTGCATTTCCATGGTTGCGTCGTCTTCGACGGCGACTGCGGTGCCGTCGCTGCGACGCACGGCGTCAAGGACCAGGAAGTCACCAAGCGCCTTGCCGACGTTGATGCCGAAGGCGACCGTCTTGCCATCCGGCCACGGCTGGCTGACCTCGGCACCTGAGTCGAACGCACGGACGATGGGTGCACATCCGGCTGCCTGGACGCTGACGAGCCGAGGTTGTTTGTCTGAGTCGAGCCACCCGAGTCGTCGCAGTTCGGTGAGGGCCTTGTCGATCCCGATCAGCCCGACACCGCCGCCGGTTGGGTAGACGATCACGTCTGGCGTGTGCCAGCCGAGCTGTTCAGCGATCTCTAAGCCCATAGTCTTTTTGCCCTCTAACCGGTAGGGCTCCCTCAGCGTCGAGGCGTCGAAGTAACCGTCGCGAGCGACCGCCCCGCCGATTAGGCGGCCAGCGTCGCCGATCAGTCCCTGGACGAGGTAGAGGCGTGCGCCGGCCAGGGCACATTCGACTCGAGTGACGGCGGGGGCATCCACTGGCATCGCGATCAGCGTCTCGATCCCGGCCCGGGCAGCATAGCTGGCCCATGCGGCTCCGGCATTGCCGTTGGTGGGCATCGCTACGCGCTCAATGCCCAGCTCGCGCGCACGCGCGATCCCGACCGCCGCTCCACGCGCCTTGAACGTCCCGGTCGGCAAGACGCCTTCGTCCTTGACGAGAAGCTGCGACACGCCGATCTGCTTGCCGAGGACGGGAGCAGCCGTCACTGGTGTCATGCCCTCTCCGAAGCCGACGGCGTTGCCCTCGGAGCGGACCGGCAGCATCTCGCGGTACCGCCATAGGGTGTGCGGTCGATCGGTGATCGTCGAGCGTGGGACCTCCCGCCTCAGGGCGTCAAGGTCGTAGCGGGCCAGCATTGGAGCACCGCACGCGCAGGTGTTGGTGACCACGTCGGCGTCGCCGATGGCGTGGCAGCGTGAGCACTCGAGGTGGGTGAGGTAGCTATGCCAGCCCATGGTTCTCACCTTCGCCGTCTTGACCGACTCGCGCCGCCAGAGGAGTCGCGATTTTGTATCAAAGATCGTATCAGGGTCTTGTATCGGAGGTCGAGGCGTGCCAGCATGTCCTCAAGCCGGGCCGATGCCTGGTGGCGGGAGGCACAGATGTGTGGCGCATTCCGAGACGGTCGCCGCGGAACGGTCTTAGGGTGTGGCTCGCTGCCGGCGCGCCGCGATAGGCAATCCGCGGCGACGAGGACTGCCGAGGCAATGGATTCGGAGGCCCGGTGAGCGTTGGAGCTCCTGCACAGCAGGTCATATCCGCAGCACCGATCACGGTTGATCATGTCACCAAGGTCTATGGACGCGGAACACTTCGCCATGTCGTTCTAGACGATGTCTGCTTGGACGTGGCCGGCGGCGAGTTCCTCTGCCTGCTCGGTCCGTCGGGCTGTGGGAAGTCGACGCTGCTCAACATCATCGGCGGGTTTCTCCCGGCTGACGCGGGCAGTGTCAGGCTCGCCGACCAGCTGGTTCGGCGGCCCGGACCTGATCGTTGCATGATCTTTCAGCAGCCGGCACTGTTTGGTTGGCTGACAGCTATAGACAACGTCATGTTCGGTCCCCGGGCCCAGCACAAGGTCACTGACGCGACGAAGCAGCAGGCTCTCGACCTCCTCGAGGTTGTCGGGCTGCGCCGGGTTGCCAAGAAGTACCCGCATCAGCTCTCCGGAGGCATGCGGCAGCGCCTGTCCATCGCCCGTGCGCTGGTCAACCAGCCGAAGGTGCTGCTGATGGACGAGCCGTTTGCCGCCCTCGACGCGATCACGCGGGGACAGATGCAGGAGTTTCTGCTTCAGCTGTGGGAGCTTCGCCGGATGACCATTGTCTTCGTTACCCATGACGTCGAAGAAGCCACGCTGCTCGCCGACCGGGTCGTGATCATGGCGGGAAAGTCCGGGCGCCTGGACTATATCCGTTCGGTAGACATGCCGCGTCCGCGCCACTACTCCCTCATCGACAGCCCCGACTACTCACAGGTCCGGATGGAGATCCGGTCAGTTATCGAGAAGGGGGTGCGCAGTGACGACCCATCAGACTAACCGAGCTGCAGGCGACTCGACTGTTCAGCTGAGTGGCGGCCCATCGTCGACGCCCATCGCGGCGATTGCCACGCCGGGTATTGAGGAGCGTCGCGACGCCCGCACCCAAATGCGACGCCCGCTAACAGCGTTTGCCAGCATCTGCGTTGGCGTCGTCCTGTGGGAGTTCGTTTCGGCGGTCATCGTACGAGACCCGGTGACACTGCCGACTCCGGTAGCGGTTGTTGCCGCCCTGGTGAAGTATACGACTCACCCTTACCCGTCCCATGGCCTACCGCTGTGGGGTCACGCACTTTATAGCGCGCTGCGCATCGCCGTGGGCTTCGCAGTAGGAGCGACGATCGGCATCTCCCTAGGCGCGTTCATGGCCGGCGTGCGAGTCGTGCGCAACGCCATCGACCCTTTCATCGAACTAACCCGGCCGCTGCCGCCGCTCGCCTTCATCCCGCTCCTTATCGTGTGGGCAGGCATCGGTGAACTACCGAAGGTGCTTCTCATCCTGATCGGGGTGGTGCCGGTGATGACGATCGCCACCATCTCCGGCCTGGACGGGGTGGAGCCGGAGCTACTGCACGCAGCCCGTTCGCTAGGAGCGTCGGAGCGGTACACGATGCTGCACGTCCGGGTCCGAGCAGCCCTGCCCACGGTGGTGACTGGGATGCGGCTGGCCATTGGCGTCAGCTGGACAAGCATCGTAGCCGCAGAAATGATCGCGGCCCAAAACGGACTCGGATACGTCATCCTGACCGCCGGCAACTTCCTCGATACGGCGCTGATCTTCGCAGCCATCCTCGTCATTGGTGTACTTGGCCTGGTCATGGACAGCGCCTTACGGCTGCTGCTGCGGCGGCTTGACCCGGCGGGCGCGGCGAAACGCGCGTAGCACCGTGTGGTCAACCGAAACCCAGTTGCCACGCGCACCGGCTGGCGCCGCCGCCGAACCCCCCAGCAGAAACGTTACGACGATGAAACGGAGATTCCCTCATGCCTAGGAGTGCACTACACCTCCGCCCGGCAGGTACACGCAGCCGACACACGGTGGCACGCGCCGTAACCGCGACGACAGCGGCGGTCCTACTCGCCGTGTTCGCGGGAGCGTGCAGCGGCGGCAGCAAGACCGGCGGGACGGGCGCCTCAAAGCCAAAGATCGTCGTGTCGTACTGGCAGCAGCCCACCCCGCTGCCCGAGACGATCCTGGCGACCCAGAAGAGCCTCCAGGCGAAGGTTCCAGCCAAACTCGACTTCCGCTCGATCGACAGCGGCCCGGCGGCCTTGGCGGCGTTGTCTTCCGGCGCTCTCAGCATCGTTGGCGGGGTCGGCAATCCGCCGGTTGTCGCCGCCATCGCCAAGCACACCAACATGAAGGTCGTGTGGGCGCAGTACTACGACTTCGCCGGCCTGGCGGTCCGCAACAGCCTGAAGAGCCCCCAGGATATGGCGGGGCGCACGTTCGGGACGCAGATCGGATCGTCCGAGGACTTCTCGTTCCACGGGTGGCTCAAGGCGAACGGGCTGGATGGCAAGGTGAAACTCGTTGACATGCAGCCAAACGCGATGCTAGCGGCGTACAAGACCGGGGGCATCGACGGTGGATGGGTCAGCGAGCCCTACCCCCATTTGATGGCCAGCGCCGGAGGTCACATCGTCACGACGAGTGCCGATATGGTCCAGTCTGGGTATCCCGGAGTCAATGGGATCGCTGTGAACGGAACGCTGATCAAGAAGCACCCCGACGTCGTTCAAGCCTACGTCTGTGCCATCTCGCAGGCCGCCAGCATGGTGAAGGGTGCGAACGCCACACAGGTGCTGAACACGGCAGGAGACTACGCCGGAGGAAAGCCAAACACGCCGGAGGTAGTCAAGCTCGGTGCGGACTGGCCCTACTGGCCCACCGCGGAGGAGATCGGAGCAAAGGGGCTCGGCACAACGAGCGATCCGGGTTCGGGTCTCTATGCGAAGGTGCTGGTAAAGACCGGGCAGTTCCTGGAGCAAATGGGCAAGATCCCGGCCGCCCCTTCGGCGCAGGATATCGCAGCTGCCATTGACCCCGCCTTCGCCGACAAGGCCGCGACGGGCGGCTGCAAGTAAGTCACCTCGGCCCACCGCCACCAAACACTCGACCGCTGCGAGGCGAAAAGGCGAGGAGCGTAGACGTGACAAAGCGCCGGCGCTGCAGGCCTCCGCGAGGTCTTGGGTCGTTCAATGCGTCGACGATGACGAGGACTGTTCGATGACATGCCCAGCTAAGGCTGACGCCACGAGCCGCGCTGGAATGATCGCGGCGCCAGACAGGCGGGCGGCAGAAGCCGGTGTCGCCATGATGCGACGCGGCGGAAACGCAGTCGACGCGGCGGTCGCAGCCGCCTTTGCCATTGGCGTAGTCGAACCGCAGATGAGCGGCCTCGGCGGGGGAACTTGGCTCGTCGCCGGGCTACGCGATCGACAGCGATACGTCGTCGTCCAAGCGCCGATCACCACCCCGCTCGCCGCTGCTCCTGACATGTTCCGGCTGGCCGACCCACCGCGCCAGGCCAGCCTGTACGGGTGGCCGGCAGTCGAAGGAGACGAAAACTTCCTAGGCCCACGCTCGGTCGGAGTCCCAGGAACAGTAGCCGGCCTCTGCGCGGCACAGAGCCAGCTGGGCCGCCTGCGGCTGCGCGACGTAATCACGCCGGCCATCGAACTGGCAGCCGACGGAATCGAGGTCAACTGGTTCACCTCAGCCGCAATCGTCCAAGAGGCACGCCAACTCGCGCGTGATCCCGGCTGCTCCGCGCTCTTCCTCCCCGGCGGATTCCCCTTACGGCCACCAAGCCTGACGCCCGGTGACCGACTATGCCAGCCCGCCCTCGCCGAAACACTCAACTCTATCGCCGAGCAGGGCTCAGACGTGTTCTACCGCGGTCGGGTCGGCGCGGCAATCGTCGACTACGTTCGATCAGGTGGCGGCATTCTCACCACCGAGGACCTCGCCAGCTATCGCCCCGTAATCCATGAGACCCCGCTGGAAGGAACGTTCCACGGCGCCCGTATCGTCGGTACCAGGCGGACCGGCACATCCACCGTTCTGCAAATCCTCAACCTATTCGACATCGCTTCCCGTGAAGCAGAACGAGCCGAGAATGAGGCCGTCGCCTGGGCGCAGGCTATGAGGCTGGCACACGAAGACAGAATGAGGTGGATGACCGCCGACCCAGACGTCGACGTGCCGTGGAAGGCGCTCCTGTCTCACCGGTATGCGGCAGACCTATGGCAAGCCCATGCCGCAGGAGAACCGCGACCGAACCCAGTAACCCACGATGGTGAACAGTCGAATCGCGATCGGCCCGACCTCAGCGAACCCGCCCGCTGGGGCTGCACCTCACACATCAGCGCCGTAGACCGCGAAGGAAACGTGGTCTCCCTCACCCAGACGATTCTCGATAGCTTCGGTGCACGGTTCTTGGAACCACACACCGGTGTGCTGTTGAACGACGGCATGACGTACTTCGATCCCCGACCCGGCGCCCGAAACGGGATCAAGGCGGGCACCCCAGGAATGCCGGCGGTAAGCCCTGTAATCGTCGAGGACAAGCGCCGCGGCCCCATCGCAGCAGTGGGGGGCGCGGGCGGACGCAAAATCATCTCATCCACCGCACAACTCATCCCAAGCCTCGTCCGCGGTG
>JAABUK010008509.1_pt1 | contig 14352 bp, 6 predicted proteins | sample 5559141 | NCBI WGS metagenome assembly JAABUK01 (sample SAMN10711869, study PRJNA513367) | rock metagenome | isolation source: Antarctica rocks | place: Antarctica: Victoria Land, Pudding Butte nord | collected 2016-01-03
AATGCCCTGAAACCTAGACTATTTAATAGAAAGTTAATAATTTGAAATTTTTTGATTTTAAAGAATTTTGAAGGATTTTAATTAATTTCAGCTAAAACAGCTAAAAATTAGTCTGTTTTATATAATCTAAATTAAAATATAATTAAATTTAGCTATTAAGAAGAACTGAGAGTAATTATAAAGAATTTCAAGCTATTTTGAAGCTAAAATAATGATGTGAAAGATTAATTAGAAAGAAAGTTACTTTGAAAATTTTGATGTTCCTTATGCCAAGAAATCTGCAATTTGATAGCGCTAATAGTAGGCGAAATACGGTAACGCTATTCTCAAATAGGAACGTCATTCATTCAGTGACACAAGGGATATAAAGCTATTAGATGTAAAATAAAAGATGATTAATTACTAAGTTACGAGTAACTACGCACTCTTAAGTATAGATCCTTGTGTCAAGACCTTATGCCAAGGCCTTGTGCTAAGCAGTGTCACGTGCTAGCTCAAGGGTGGAGCTCGCCTAGCTTTGATATCACACAGGTAGCACCGAGGATTGAATAAGCTAGGCCTATGCTGAGTAAGCCGCCAAGGAGGACCTACAACAGATTGCCACTCCGAAAACCGAAAAACCAGTCGACGCGGGTTACAGAGATGTGCTGTTGTTTTAAATTGATCACGATCATTGATCAAAAAGCCCGGCTCAACTCTCCAGCTTGTGCTAGATCTGGCCTCAGTCATGCTGGATCCTCATCTCGACGTTCTCGCCTATCTGACCAGTTTGCACCTCATTGCTCCCCAGTCTGGGATAGCAATCCATACAGTCACTCGTGATCTGGAAGTAAAGCAGCTCACTCGAGCATTTTTCGGACGCGCTCAAACATCAACGTCTTTCCTAAGCAAACATGAACTTCCAGTAATTGATTGGGGGAAAGACTGGAGTCGCAGCAGGCGGGCATCGGACATGCTCTTCCGTGTGCGAGTATCTACCCAATCATGAAGGAAGAAAGATAGTGTGCCATGCCAATGCTCAGGCTTTCAAAGACATCAACTGTATTTGATCAAGCCTTTTCACGAACCGAAATCCTTATTGTTCTCGTACCGACACCCCATGCTCTAGATGTGACCTGCTCCAGCTACCATGCAGTTTCACTCCATCTCGGTCTTTTGGTTTGTCTTGCAAGCTGCACCATCAAACTCCGAAGCTATGACTCGCTCACTCAAATTCCAAGCCTTCGTCGATGTGTCTGTCTGGGGGACGTGTCAGTTCGTGCATGGACCAGAATGTCATCCAGCTCACTCACTCGCAGTAGGCAATCAACAAGGGTGACCACACTTATGACACCTGGTTCCTGGGGTGACCCAGACTTCACGATTCTCTTTCAGGCATTCTGGGCATCTCACGCCTGCCATCTGTTCCACTTTTCCTCAGCTACCGTCTAAGGCACTCGTAATCCTCGAGCAAGGTGTCTCAACCATACGAGAAGAAGCTTGGACACATACCGGTGACATATAGTTTCTTGGTGGGGCCTGGACTCGCAACTCTGTGGGTACAACGTCTTCCATGACTAGCGATCGGTTGTGGTGGTTGAGGTCGATTTATGATGTGAGTCAGTATGACTGATGGTTGTACAGGCTTGATTGTATGAAGGCTCTTGAAGCTGTGGCAACTCGAGGGCGAAGGTCCTTATTTATGGTCCAAACATATCTTCAAGGCCTTCATCGAAATTCTAGCCATCTCTAGGCCAGATGAATAAACCATCCGCAATGCTGTGGTTTAACCCCAAACTGGGCTGCTGCCCCTGCAGCTTTCCGGCTGATGATTTGTTCCTGCCTGAGACCGGTCTATCGGCACTAGGATGACTCCTTGTGCTCATCAAAGTCTAATCTACCTTCTCGCGACAACAGATTCATGCGAAAGTCCCTGTGAGATATCACGATGGCCACCTGAGTCACCATATTCGCCTCGATTGGTAAACCACTACGATAACCTGATGCTGGCATAGCAGAGCTCCAGCACTCGATTTGGGGATTCTACGATACCTTGACGCCCAAGACGAGGAAGTGAGAGCCTCTTTGCAGCCGGCTTTTAACGCTGCAAGCGAAGGTGATGAGCATGCAAAATAGGACTATCACGCGATCGAAATCCAGTTCGAGCAAGTATACAGAGGTTTTCTGACTATCCTGCTCAGATTCCGAGATCTCCTCATGAATTTCATTTCGAAATTGGCTGTGCGTCCGAACGTTAGGCGGCTACCTCAGATTTCCTCATCCCGAAGGTCTTAAATCCCAACAGCACACGGATCAGCGAGCCTTTACTCTACCACTGATTTGGAACCATCAGGCAGTTCTGCAACATTGCATTCAGACTCGAAGACTCAAGTCGCAATGGCATCTTGCGTCACAAAGTTTTTATCAAAAGTTTTTGTGCTACTTGACGCTCGGCAACAACGACAGAGTGCACCGAATGTAGCGGCGACGATTTCTGGGTCCATCCCATCCTGCAGACTTTTAATGATATTTCCGTTTGCTTTCCCACGCTCACGCTTTCTGATCTCAATTTCCATATTCGTGCTGGGTCTTGGGGTTAAGTCGGCATTCCTCGGCACTGCGCTTCTTCGTAGTGCAGTGCGACAGTGAGGAATCTTTGTCTCGTGTGCGCTTCCTCCCCAAATCTTGCCCATCCACGAGGAGGTCGCGTTAATGTGACCTGTCACATTACAGAATGATCTTCCAGTCCGAACCAATGAAAGCTGCAGTACTGGCTAACTCGATGATCGTTCTAGGGCCTCTGCGTTCCGGCTCCATGTCGCACGAAGCCAACGCCATGGAGTCTTGTACGACAGTGCTCCGAAAATCAATTCTTCCATCCCCAGTTCCACGCATCTGCCCATGATCTAGTGACCTACCATCGATGCCCCTTGAACCGATGATAGTCAACGGTTCTGCGCAGCCGGTCCCCAACGCGATGGGCGCGTCACGATAGTCCTACTACATATCCCAGGCGGTGAGTCCTGGGAAACCCCCTAGCTCTCTAAGCTATTTGAGATGTGAACACGTGGGGTATCAAGCCCTCAGATTCCGCCAGCTCTCATCACGGCGCATCTTCGTGATATGCCAACCAGCAAGGTCATATCTTGGCGCTGGCACCTTCCAGCGCTAAGTCAGCAGCTACGCTCGATTGTTCTGCTGCGCCGAACTAGTATTTCTGAGAGCATAGAATTCCGTCGTGAGAAATGATACAGGCTCCCGAATTGTGATGCAGTATTCCAGGCCTGTCTAATGTACAGGACTTGCGATCTCAGCTGCAATCATGCATTAGGAGAGAACCTTGATGACTCTGACAAGTAGGACCCCAGAAGATTCCATTCCTCTTGCGTCTAGCAGATGGATAAATCGGTAACCACTTTTCAACCTATCGAGTCTAATGCACGCCCATGCTGCCAGAGTGTCCTTCCCAATGTTGTCGTCCTCGACCTTGATTCTGTCGAAAACGGCTATCAGCTCCCACGGAAGTTTGACAGGCTAAAGAGAGCTGGAAAATTGCCAATCCGTCCATGCATTTGTTTGTGGATCCTTGTTGACGTGGCTCAAAGAGGGCAAACTTTTTACAGTCCAGGTAATGGACAATCTTACCTCTCTTGGGAGTTTTCCGGGGCAGAATTGAGAGAGCAGACTCACCTGATAAAACTCAATTCCTCAACCACATCAGGTACGTTCGAATACCGGTATACCTCGCCGCCAAAATCTGGATCGACCCCTTTGCTGGTCTTCGAGACACACCTGTATTTTCCCTCGTTCTTCGTGGAGTCTTCTGACTTCGCTTTCTCGTTCCCATACTGCAAATCGCATTTCACATATGGATGAAATCTCTTCGCTACCTTTTCGTCCGACGGCAGAGGCAGATTCTGACCAGCACACAGCTCGATTGTCAAGTTCAAGGTGCGTTTCTGAATCGTGTTTCCGGCATCGGAACCTTTGACGGTACCTCGATAGCCTTCTGGCTTCAGCACCCAACCCTCTTCTCCGGCGAACATGCCTTCATTGAGCATCATGCCTTTGTCCCACTTTTGCCAATTCAGCGCTGCTATCTGTACGCCTCGGCGCCAGAGAAACGATGGCTCAAGATTCGATGAATTGACCCGAATGCCAGATGGGTACGCACGCATGAGATAGTCTCGATTGTGGGAGAACAATGCATCGCCATTACTTTCGTGCATGTCTACCACTTTTGCTTCTGATAAGGAGAAGACGTGATTTGGTATTGATGCTTCTGGCTGGTTGAACTGCTTGAAGGTATAGGCCCGGGTATAAACTCCCAGCTGGCTCAGTGCGTGCAGAATCTTTGAGCTTTTCTTCTTCTTGCCTCCATGGGCTCCGTTATCGTCGTCGCCAGAGGAAGTGGACACCTGTTCCAGGGGATTGTTAGAACCTTGCCCTGCTGTCGCTGGCGTCCATTTGACCTTGATCAAAATTTTCTTGCGTAGTTGATCTGGACTCGGGAGGGGTTCCCCTTGCTCCTCTGGGGCTTCAGAAATGTCTACCAACAGTCCTTCCCATGCTTTGTTCATGATTTCAATCATGATTTCCTGCTGCTCGAGGCAAGCATGAACTTCGAGACTTACTATGATAGGTAGGTCTGTTGCAACGAATGCAGTTTCTCGAATCGCGTAGCAAACATCACGAAATGCGACCTCCTTGGTCAATGTGTACCCATGAAGAACCCTTGGTTCTGGTCTTTCCTCGGCGGAGGCGTTCTTCCAAGGCGTAGGCATTTCAGAAGCTGGAGCCGGTTGTGCAACAACTGTGGCTTTCTGCGGACCGGACGGAGACCTGCCCCTCGAAGAATGGGATATCGACCTCGCTCGCTGCTTGATGGTACCGAAGTGTCCCAACATCTTTGAACTCCGTCCGTGCCTCTTCCTTGCACTAAGCCTCTGACTATCTTCACCTTCAGCATCGGAACTGCTGGCATTGCTCGCAGATTTGGAGTCCCCATCCCAGACGTCAATTTCCAGGCACCGACAACCTCGCAACAGCACATTCTTGTATGACTCCGTACTTGCTTCACCATAGAGCTGATTCCCTGTCAGATATGTGTTATGGCTCGAACTGATATAGTAGTTCGATATCGGATGGCTCAGGTCGTGCTTCTTCGGCGCTGCCATTGCACTCGCAACTGAGCTGGACATGTATGCTAAGAAGCTGTCTAGGCCATTGACAGCATTCGGGAAGTATTTCCGAGCGTCGGGGACGGTTTCCTGTTGAATTTGGCTGAGCCAATGCGAGACCGCTCCCTGGTCGAGACCATGGCTTCCGCCCTGGCTGCTGTCTTTGCAGAGTATCTTGAATGCTTCCTCGAGGTGTGAGATGACAGCTGGAGTGAATGAAGTGATTTCGTGAGTGTAGGCTGCGGAGGAGGGTGCACCACCGCCCGCCTGGCGAGTGGGCACTATGCGTGGATTTGAGGGCAGAGAGGACATTGTATGTAGTTCGTGCAATGCTGCTCAAGTAGATGAGGGTGAGATTTGTACAAGTGGTCTGTCCTGAGTGACTTCGAGCAGCAGCAACGGTCTGCCTCTCTTGCCGTTCTGTGAATTGAAGCTATTCCGAAACTTCAACGGGAACAACGGCACCCTCTTTTTTCCGCAGTTCGCAGAAGCGGTGGAGGAACAAGGATACCCCAGCCTGACCGCAGCTCTTCAAGACGCGGGCATACCGTGAGGCAGGATCATCAAAATCATGGCTGTGTCTTTCAAGATCGCAACAGTCCACCAGCAGCCAACTGTTGAGAGCAAGCGCCGCAGGGTGACAGCTGAGATGCAAACGGCTTTGCACCTCCGGACCCTGTTTCAGGGCTCCCGCAGCGTCCGTCAGCCAAAAGGGCTTGAAAGAGCAATTATTCTAGAGGTTGAGGTTCTCAACATTCATCAAGAATAATACAATACCATGTCTACAAGTCTCCGAAGATAGCATTACCATACCTTGGGGCCACGAGCTTGCTCACTTGCCTCCAGGCATATTGAGATATGAGAGAATCGCAATCCGCAGTCATACGCAACACACGTGCAGATGATGAAGCCACCGTCCGAAACTGGGGATTTAGTCATGTATTCACGTGGACTGATGGACCGTAAGCCTCTCCCTCCCCTCCCTCTTTCCGCTCTCTCTTCAGCACTGCCACGTGCTCGACGAAACTCTCCCTTCGCTCCAAATCATCTTCCTCGACCCTCCGCTCCGTCCCCTCCCGCTTCCACAACGAACCACACACCCCTATCCGTCCATCAATCCATCCTCAAAGCCTAAGACCCTCCCCCCCCTAACGTCTCGTAGAAACGCACACTACCCACCTCACTCCCACAGCGGTCTAACCACCCATCTCGTCCGACGCGGCACACTGACAATCACATACCCGCGCGAAGAGAATCCGACAAAGGAGTCGTTTGGGGTGGGGGCCAGGATCGATGTCCCGGCAGGGAGGGTGCATGAGGTTTGGATGGGTGGGGAGGGGTGTGAGTATGTTATTGGGGAGTAATCTAGGCACATAGAGGTCGTGAGATGGGGGATGCAGGTCAGACGTGAGCGGGAAGACGTCAGGGGATTGGAAGGTGTATCAGGCATCTTCCCCAGAGGTTGAGAGCATGATCCTTTTTCCACTGCGACATGACGGTATGTCGTGACACACCAGTCTACCGTCTCAAGATAAGAAGACGTGCAGGCGTGGAGTACTTCAGACAGCCCAGGCAATGTGCAGCTGGCCCGCGGACATCAACATATGAGTTTCTCATCGGCAGACTGCACCTGATTACGTCCACCAGAAAGGTAACGGCAGTTGCTCCTGATAACAGTCGTACGGTACTGGAGTAGACGAATTCCCATTTCTTCTTCGCATAGACATCTTGCATACAGAAGTCCGTCGTTTTGGATTCCTCATATTGCGAGCTAGGAGAATCCAGCAACGGAGAGCCATGACACCATGTTTTGGGTAATATAAAACCCCAGGTCAGGTTGATTGGGGTCAATCATCCTTCACCTTGATGATTACTGCTTGAGGATCTGTCCTGCATTTGCAACAGTGACTCTCTCATGATGCGCTGGAGTACATCAGGGGACAGAGCATGAAGGCGGGATACAAATTTCAAAGGTTCAATTCACCTCGGTGTGATCCTACACTACAGCCTCCTTGATGGCCATCGATAACTACTACGGTACCAGGCATAAGTAATGTATGTGGGGCACTAGTAAAGTCGAAGAAAACGCCCAGCTTACAGATATCCCTGCTGCCCTTGTACTGTATCCCTGTCGCTATCCCAAGCGTTCTTACATACTAGATACTAAAGAGGCAAGGTCTGAATTGGGCGCTTTGTGGCGTTGTATCTTTACATAGCGTTACTAAAGTGGACCTACATTACTTATGCCTCCTACCGTAGTACACCAAAAATGGACTCTTCTTCCGTGTCTGATCTGACTTCTCGCCCTCATTCAAACATCTATGTGAGGACAAATTGAAGAAAAAAAACACAAAAAATTGGATTTAGTCCCTCGAACCGGAATCGAGCCGGTGACCTTTCGGTAGAATTGTCAAATTGATTTTACCTAGAATGAAGATCAGACGCACGTCTATATGGTTAAGAAAGGTAGACAAACAGCCGAACGTGATATCCAACTACACCATCGAGGGTTTATGAGGGGCAATGCATACAGACTGTATATTACCTATGTCACTGAATGGGTAACTTGCCTTGTTGGGAATTTAGGCCAAGCCACTATTCCCAATAAGGCAAGTTATTCATCCGATGACATCCCAATCTCAGTATCACTCATCTACAATTTCAATTAAAACATCAGTATCTTAAGTGTTTAGGCGTATCTTCTAAGCTTTGAATTAGCTTAACTCTTAATAAAATTTATGTTCTTAAGAAATTCTTCATAAATGAAAAATATTAAAAAAGATGAAAGATCTCTGTTTTAAGCTATCCTCATGTTACGAAACCTTCCGGAACAGAAAGATTAGTCGGGTTATATGACTTAAGACTTAATATCAAGCTAGTGCTCACTCAGGCTCACGAGTAAGCAGTCGTGAGTAATCAGTTAATGCTCACTCAGACTTACGAGTGAGCAGTCGTAAGCAATCAGTCAGTGCTCACTTAGACTCACGAGTGAGCAGTTATAAGCAACGATTTCTTTTAAGTATATAAATAACGCTATATTTCATAGTTTTATAATTCTATTCTTCTTCCGTAATTAACTTATATTATTAATTACACTTTACTCTTAATTCTTTTATATAAGAATAGTGATTTCTATTTATAATTCTCTAATATCTAAATCTTATTATAACTAATCTTAGCAGTTCTTAACACTTTAACTATCTATTATTAAATATCAGTTACTCTATTATAATAGAAATTATTAAGATAAATATATTACACTTTAAATAAAAATAATTTTAAAAAGAAATTACTGATATAAATTATATCTTCTTAAAAGTTAATATCTCTAACATATTTTATAAAGATAGAAAGAAACTTTAAGTCTTTTTAACTTAAATTAATATATATATTCGATTTAATATTTAAAGATTAAAAATAATTGAAGTTAAAATAATATTCACAATTACTTATTTTAGAGATGAAGTCTTTAATTAATTTAAATCTCATCTAATAAATTACTTGAAAAAGTTGATTAAAGATAAAAAAAAGAAAATAAAAAGAATCTTTATTAGCTATTCTTACTTTAAGAAGTGTATCAGACGAATATATAAAGAAGTGAACGAAGAACGAACTGCTAAATAAGAAGTTTAAAAACTCCGGTAAATAGACTTAATAATAAAGTATGTATTTAAGTTTTAGCAGATTATATTATAAATTAAGTAAGATGATATAATGCTTATAATAAAATATTATTTAGAACTGAAGAATTCGATTAAGAATAAGCTGACTTGAATTAAAAGATTAGATAAATTAAAGAGCTTAATTAACATGTTTATTAAGATAAATAATTGTCTGTATAAAAGATAAATAGAAAAAGAATAAGAATATACTTAAGCGTTTATCTTAAGTAAATATTAAAAGAAAGAATATCAATTTAAATAAGTTCGATATTCTTAAGAAATAAATTTGAATATTATGAATTAAAGAAAGTTCGGAAAGAAATTTAATTAAGATAAACTCTCTTCAACTTAATAAGAGAAGCGAATAAAAAAGAACTTATATCTTTATTATAGAAAATCTGAATATTAAGTTAATAATTATCTTAATAAATAATAATTACACACGATCTCGAAAGAATCGGCGAAATAAAGAATGAATAAATTAAATAATATATAAGATATCAACTGCGCTGATATTAGAACATCGATATTAAAAATAGTTATTAAATTATTTAAATAGATTCGCGATTAAAAACTTATAGAATCATCTTATATTTACTTATTCTGAACTGTTTATTATAATAATTAATGCGTTATTTATAGATTAGATAAGAATGACTTAAAATGATATTTCAAGAAACTTAGATAGAAAAAGACGAGATAATTATTAAGTGTTATCTTTAAAATATTTTAGAAGCGAGTATTAAGCAATCTTAAATATAATAAGAATTATATAAAAATGATTATTAAGTTCTGAGAGTTAGCGTTATATATAAATATAGATTGCGAGTTAAAATCTCAATATTAATATAAGATATATATATTTAAAAAGATATCTTAAAGAATTAAGTTGAAACTATAATTAAGAATATATCGCATAGAAGACTATTTAAATTAAAATCAGAGATAGATTTATTATTACTAAGATAGTAATGTTCGAGAAGTAGTTAACTTATATAAGATTAATACTCTCGTTTATCTTAAAGAAATATAAAATATAAATATAATATAAATTAAAGAATTTAAAGAATTAGAGATAATAAGAATGATTTGCGATAAAGAGTATCGCACTTCTTACGAATTATACGCACATTTTTCATGCGATAATCTCGATTATTATTTTATAAAGAAAGAATATACTTATTTCCGAAATTATTAATTTAAGAAGTTAAAAAACAAGAAGACTCTTTGTATTTAAGACTTAATAAAGAATCTAATTTTAAGTCTCAAAAACTAATAATAATTAATATTAATTATGCACGATATATAATCTTATAAGAAAATATTGAATAATAAAAAGCTAAGATTATAATAAATTCTAAAGTCATCGGAAATTACATTTCTTCAGCGTATATAACTCGCTCACGTTTATTAACTCGAAAGAAGAACAAATTTTATTATTTAATATTAGTAAACGAAAGTTTTATAAAGCAAAATTAAGAGTGAATTAAGATAGAGACTTATTTATTTAATTTAGTTATATAATAATATATTAAAAAAGTGATATTAAATATTATGAAAATTAAATATAATATTATTCTGAGAATTTTATAATTAGAAATTCATAACTTGAAAGTAAGTTAGAAATAACGAATTATTAACTTTCTTAACTGCGCCTGCGAAATAATTACAGTGATAATATTATTCACTAAGATAATATAAATAAAATCTGACGACAGATATTTAATAGAAATAATAGAGAAATCTTTTAAGTATTTATCTAAATATAATAAATTTAAACATTTATTTATTAAGAATAAAAGCGCATCTGCGTTATCTGAATATCAATTGTAAGATCACGAAATTCTATTAAAACTTAATAAGAAATTTATGTACGGATTTATCTATTCTCTTTTTAAGAAAGAACTTAAGATTCTACAAGAATATCTTAATAAGAATTAAAAGAAAGAGTTTATTCAACTCTTAACTTCATCTATAAAATATTCAATTCTATTTATTTCGAAATTAAATGAAGAAATGCGTTTATATATTAACTATCAACAACTAAATAACATAATTATAAAAAATTATTACACATTATCTCTCTTCTTTAAGTTATATAATTATATTTGTGAAGCTAAGTGATTTATAACGCTTAATTTACGAGGAGCGTACAATCTAATAAGAATGAAAAAAGGAGAGAAATAGAAAATAGTATTTTAAACTCGTTATAATCATTACGAGTATCTGATTATATTATTTGAGTTAATAAATATTTTAATCTTCTTTTAATTTCTGATAAATGATGTTCTTAAGAAATATTTAGATCAGTTCTATATTATCTATTTTAATAACATTCTCATATATTCTAAAATTAAAGAATAATATATTAAATATGTTTAAAAGATATTTCGCACTCTTTAGACGAAAAATCTGTTAATAAAGATTAAGAAATGCGAGTTTTATAAGTAAAGTATTAAGTTTCTTAAGTTTATTTTAACAGTTATAAGAATTCAGATGAATAAATTCAAGATCATAATTATATTTAAATAGTCGCAATCTACATCAGTGAAGAAATTATAATTATTTCTCGAATTTATTAACTTTTATCGAAGATTTATTACGAATTACTTAAAAATAATCGCCTCATTAATATAAATGACTAGAAAGAAAGTATTCTTTATTTAAGAAATAGAAGTAGAGTCTTTATTTCAGAAGCTGAAATAGAAATTTATAATAGTTTTTATTCTCACAATATTTAATTCTGAGAGATAGATTGTGCTTGAGATGAATATATTAGACTATACTATTAATATATGTATAAGTCAATTTAATAATGAAGAACGATTGAGATCTGTTATCTTCTATTCTAGAAAAATAATTCCTGCGGAACTTAATTACAAGATTTATGATAAGAAACTTCTAGCTATAATTATCACGTTTAGTGAATAATGAGTATACTTAAAAGGATTTAAATATTCTATAGAAGTCTATATAAATCATAAAAATCTGTTATATTTCATCATTATTAAGATGTTAAATAGACACTAAATATAATAATCTGAGCTATTATTAATATATAACTTTAAGATATCTTATTAAAAAGAAAATGATAATATTAAAGTTAATGCTTTAAGCTGTTGAGTAAATTATATCTGAAATATTAAATCCACTTTATAATCAGTTTTATATGAGAATTTAAACAAGTTTATAATATATAATCATATTATGATCGCTTTAATATTTTGAATCTCTAATTAAGATTAGAAATGCCGAATTATTAGATCATACTTAAACAATTATTTATTCTGTGAAATTTAAAAGAATTCTAAAAAATATTCAATCTTCTAATAATAGAACAGCGAGCTGATCCTGTATAAGAGACTGATATATGTTACAAATTAAGTTAAAGAGACGATTCTCCGATAATATTATAAGAAGACTTCTTATAAGTATTAAGAAATAAAAAAAACTTTAAAACGCATTTTTAGATTCTACTATTTTTCTGAGATAAATAAAGTAATTTAATAGTGAATTATTAATTATAATATCTATTGAAAAATAAAGCACTTTCGATATAAATTATATAAGAAGATGTAGTTATTAAAGATATTAGAGAGAGTCTGGAAATCTATAGCGTTAGACTTTATTATTAAGTTATTCTTATTTAAAGATTCAATAATAAATGTCAGTTATAATAACATTTTAGTTATTACTAACAGATTAATAAAGTACGCATACTTCATTAACTATTTAGAAGCATTTAATACGAAGGATCTGATCTATACGTTTTTGCGAATAATATTCGCAAATCACGACATATTAACAGAAATCCTCTCTAATCAAGATAAACTATTCACTTTCAAATTTTGAAAATTATTAATAAATCAGCTTAAGATTAAGTATAGACTATTAACCGTCTATCACTCGCAGATAAATAAACAAACTGAAAAAATCAATTAAATATTAGAACAATATCTATAATATTACGTGAACTATTATCAGAATAATTAAGTAGTACTTCTATTATTGGCGCAGTTCGCGTATAATAGTGTATCAACAGCGATCGAAGTGTCATCATTCTACGCAAAATATGAATATGAATCTGTTTTATATAAATAATTAAGAGAAGTGGAATAACTTACACAAAAATCAGTTATTAATGTATAATTATTAATTAATTTATATTAAGAATTGATAAAAGATCTTAAGTTTATTAATTAAAGATTTAAAATCTATTATAACTTTAAGAAAATTAACGAATTAAATCTTAAAGAGAAGAACTTAATATATCTACTTCGCCGAAATATTAAAATTAAAAAATTTAGTGTAAAATTAAATCACATGAAACTCGGCTCTTACTTAATTTAAAGAGTTTTAAATAAATCAACTTATAAACTTAAACTCTTAAATATTATAAGAATTCATTCTATATTTAATATTTCTCTTCTAAAATTTATATTAAAGAATATTAAATAAACTTTAATTCATCTAAATAATTAGAATTAGAAGTATAAGATAAAACGAGTGCTAAATAATTAAGAGATTAAAGATAAAACTCATTATCTAATAAAATGATTAGAATATAATATATCAGAAAATATATAAGAATCGAAAACAAATCTCAATCCCGCGACTTTTAAGAATTATTATCGCCGAAATTCTTAACGTGAGAAAAATTAAAGAGAATAGTCAGTTACATCTTATTAAAAACAATGTTTAATTTCGCATTAACTAATTATTCTCTCTTTTTTAAATATCTCTCTTCTCAATTAAGCTTGTTTAAAGACTTAATCTTTCAAGATATTATAATCTTCCGCGTTTTTTTTAGAGACTTAATTCATTTTTAAAGATTTATAGTCTTTATAATCTTCTTTAAAGATCTTTTATAAGAAGCGTGAAGAGTTAATTATAATTTCTTCTTCTTTTAATTCAGCTTATTAAAGTTATCGTTAAAAAAGTTTTTATTATAATAACGATCGTGATAGATGTATTTAAAATATTTAAAGAATTGCGTAAAAAAGATATATAGAATATCTGCGAGAGTATAATTAGAGTAGAATATCTTAGTAGAAGAACTTAGCTTTAATATTCTCTTTATTAAAGTCTGACGATAATAAAAAGAAGATTTATTCACTCGATAAATGAATATAGTAAGAAGAAAGAATGATGAAGAACTTCTCTTATAGAAGCTCTTAATTCTAACTCTTAATCTTTAAAATAAAAACTAGTTAAGAGAGAAATAGTGTTATAAAACCTTTTGAAACAGAAAGATTAGTCGGGTTACGTGACTTAAGACTTAACGCCAAGTCAGTGCTCACTTAGACTCACGAGTGAGTAGTCGTGAGTAATTAGTTAGTACTCACTCAGACTTACGAGTGAGCAGTTATAAGTAATCAGTCAGTACTCACTCAGGCTCACGAGTGAGCAGTCGTGAGTAATAATTCCCCTTAAGTATATAAATGACGCTACATCTTATAATTTCATAATTCTGTTCTTCTTCCGTAATCAACTTATGTTATTAATTGCACTCTACTCTTGATCCTTCTATA
>JAABUK010008510.1_pt1 | contig 14350 bp, 2 predicted proteins | sample 5559141 | NCBI WGS metagenome assembly JAABUK01 (sample SAMN10711869, study PRJNA513367) | rock metagenome | isolation source: Antarctica rocks | place: Antarctica: Victoria Land, Pudding Butte nord | collected 2016-01-03
AAATTACTAAATATATTAATTCACTTATTTATTAACTAGAACTACTCGAAAGCTTAAGAATTCATAATGTTTTTCACGTTAAGCTATTAAAGAAGATCATCGAATTCATTATTAAAGAACAGTCTTAATATATTTAAATTTAGATTACTTTAATTTCAGATAAAGAATAAATTGTTAAAACTATTATTAATAATCGTTATAATCTCGAGTGTGATTTTAAGTATTAAGTCTATTAAAAGAAGAATTATAAGAATAGTTAGAAGCTATTCTATAATCTTTAATATCTTGAGAGATTACACATCTTTTATATCAGTAACTTAGATAAGATAAGATCTGAAGTTAGATTTCTGCGTTATATCTTTGCGATTAAAAAAGAGTGAAGATTGACTCTTAAGAAATTAAGTATTAACAGCTTAGAAAGCAGTGCTAAGTTAATAGAGATTAACTTTAAATATAAATTCTTTTTAATATAAGTTTCTTATATACTTTATAGCTCAGATTTAATAATAATTTTATAAGAAAATATTGAATATTAAATTTGCGTTATTGAATATTATATAAATAATCGTTTTTTGTTTCGAAGATCTTTTAAGTTAAAAGATTATAAGAGGAGACATATTATTATGCGCGTTTAGCTTAGAAAGCACGTGATCTTAATTAAGTTAGATTCTCAATCTTAATTAACTTAAGTACGTGATTATAGTCGAGTTAAACTCTCAATCTTAATTAACTTAAATACGTAATTATGACTGAGTTAAATTCTTAATCTTAATTAACTTAGATACGTAATTTATAACTTTATTATATAGAAAGATATTGATCTTATTATCTTTATTATTTATTACAGCTATAGATCAGTCGCTAACGGACTTAACTCTAACTGCTGAAGTCTGACAGATAGTTAAGATAGTAGATCCCGCAGATAAATATCTTTTAGAACTACGGAGATTCAACTTAGAAAGATATGTTTAATTAGAATAATTAGAAATAAATGTTAAAAGAAGTGCTTAAGAGTGCTTAAGAAGAGCACTTAAAAATAAGTGCTTAAGAGTGCTTAAGAAGAGTATTCAGAAGCATTATACACAATTCATTAATAATAACTATATAAATAATCATTTATCTCATAATTTCATAATCTTATTCTTCTTCCGTAATCAACTTATATTATTAATTACAATCTGTCTTTAATTCTTCTTTTATAAGAATAGTGATTTCTATTCATAATTCTCTGATATCTGAATCTTATTATAGCTAGTCTTAACAGTTTCTAATACTTTAATTATTTATCATTGAATATTAGTCACTTTATTATAAGAAGTCTTATTAAAGTAAATATATTATATTCTAGATAAGAATAATCTTAAGAAGAAATCGCTGATATAAATCATATCTTTTTAAAAGTTAATATTTTTAACACGTTTTATGAAGATAGAAAGAAACTTCGAATCTTCTTAGTTCAAGTTAATATATATATTTAGTTTAATATTTAAAAGCTGAAGATAATCGAAGTTAAGATAATGTTCACAGTCACGTATTTTCAGAATGAAGTCTTTAATTAGTTCGAACCACATCTAATAGATTACTTAAAGAAGATAATCGAGAATAAAAAAGTGGAAATAAAAAGAATCTTTTCCAGCTATCTCTATTTTAAGAAGTGTATTAGACGAATATATAAAGAAGTGAATGAAGAACGAATCGCTGAATAAGAAGTTTAGAAACTTTAATAAATAGGCTCAGTAATAGAGTATACATTTAAGTTCTAACAGATTACATTAAGAATTAAATAAAATAACGCAGCACTTATAATAAAATACTACTTAGAATTAATAAATTATTAGCTTTTCAAACTATATTTATAAATTAAATATAATTGTGATATTATTTATAAGAGTAATATAAGTAAAACTCAATAATAGATGTCTAATAGAAATAATAAAGAGTTTTCTTAAATACTTATTTAAATATAATAAATTTAAACATTTGTTTATTAAGAATAAAAGTGTATTAATATTATCTAAATATTAATTCTAAGATTACGAGATTTCTTTGAAATCTGATAAGAAATTTATTTACAAATCTATTTATTCTCTTTCTGAGAAAGAATTTAAGATTTTATAGAAATATCTTAATAAGAATTAGAAGAAAGAGTTTATTTAATCTTTAACTTTATCTGCAGAATATTTAGTTCTGTTCATTCTAAAATCTAATAATGAAATGCGTTTATATATTAACTATTAATAACTAAATAACTAAATAATAAAAAATCGATATATATTATTATTGATTTTAAAGCTATATAATTGTATTTCTAAGATAAAATAATTTATTACGCTCGATTTATAAGAAGCATATAATCTAATAAGAATGAAGAAGAAAGAGAAATGAAAAATCGTGTTCCGAACTTATTATAATTATTACGAGTATCTGATTATATTTTTTAAATTAATAAATATCTTTATCTTCTTTTAATCTTTAATAAATAATGTTCTAAAAGAATATTTAAATCAGTTCTATATTATCTACTTAAACAATATTCTTATATACTTAGAAATCAAGAAATAATATATTAAATATATTTAAAAAATACTTCACGCTCTTTAAATAAAAAATTTATTAATGAAGATCGAGAAGTGCGAGTTTTATAAGTAAAGTGTTAAGTTTCTTAGATTTATTTTAATAATCATAAGAATTCAGATGAATAAATTTAAAATAATAATTTCTTAGATTTGTTAACTTCTATTAAAGATTCATTATGAATTACTTAAAGATGACCGCCTTATTAATATAAATGACTTGAAAGAAAGTATTCTTTATTTAAAGAATAGAAGTAAAGTCTTTATTCTAAAAGCTGAAATAGAAATTCATAATAACTTTTATTCTCATAATATTTGATCTTGAGAGATAAATTATGCTCGAGATAAATATATCAAACTATATTATTGATATATATATAAGTCAATCTAATAATAAGAAATAATTAAGACTTATTATCTTCTATTTTAGAAAGATGATTTTAATAAAACTTAATTATGAAATTTATAATAAGAAACTTCTAATTATAATTATTACGTTATTAAAATTGAGAATTAGAAAGATGAAAAAGATATAGAGAAGATAGAGTAATAAAGTGTTAATAATAAGATGAAATTAAGCGTAAAGTAATTATTTAAAATAGATTAGTAGAAGAGTCTTATATTCTTTCACAATTTTCAAACTTATTAATTAATAAATAATTATATAATAAAGCTCATAGAAATATCTATCTCTCTTTTTATTATATAGAATAATGTTAGAAACTGTTAAGACTAATTATAATAAGATTCAGATATCAGAGAATTATAAATAGAAATCACTATTTTTATAGAAGAAGAATTAAAGATAAATTGTAATTAATAATATAAATTAATTATGAAAGAAGAATAAGATTATAAAACTATAAAATAAATAATTATTTATATAGTTATTACTGATAAGTTATGCACAGTACTTCTAGATGCTCTTCTCGAGCACTCTTAAGTACTTACTTTTAAGTACTTTTCTTAAGCACTCTTAAGCACTTCTCTTAATATTCATTTCTGATTATTCTGATTAGATATATCTTTCTGAATCGAATCTTTATAATTTTAAGAGATGTTTGTCTGCGGAATCTATTATCTTAATTATCTGTTAGACTTCGGCAGTTAGAGTCGAGTTTATCAGCGACTGATTTGTAGCTGTAATATTATGTTCTTCCGAATTAGCTTAATCTCTTAAGCTACTTTTTAAACTTATCTTTATAATTTATATAATTTCTACTTTCTTCTTTCTTTATTATATCTCAGTATTATATTAGTAAATCTTCCTCTTATAAATAACATTAGATTTAGACGGAGAAGATAACTTTATTGAAGATGCTGATTATGATTGCGTATTCTATCTGTGTCGGGCGGGATTATTTCTATATATTTTCTAAGAATATCTTAAAGTGTTCGGAGTGTATTTATTATAATGTTTATTATAATAATAACTTCTTAAAGACCGATTTTTAAAGATTGCGGCAGGAAGAGTTGCGTTTAAAGACTGCGCGGAAGGCAACTCTCCTGCGTCTTTAATAGAATACTGCGGAGATAGTGAGTCTGAACTTTTATATTAAGTCTCTTTGAGCGGCTTAGAGTAAGATGATTGCTCGGGAGATTAAGTCTCTGGAAGAGCTTGACCGGAAAGAGAGATATTTAAAGGAGAAAGAGTTGTCAGTTAGTGCGAGATTGCACGTCATTTTTGATGAAGAGTAACTGACTGCTTTCTTTGATTCTTCTCATGTTGAGAATTCCGGCGGTAATAATTCTCAAGAATCTCAATCATTCTTCGTTATTAGGTTGACTTATACACATATTGATGATATAGTCTGATACATTCATCTCAAGCACGATTTATCTCTCGGGATTAAATATTGCGAGATTGGGGGCTGTTATGAATTTCTGTTTCAGCTTCTGAAACGAAGACTCTACTTCTATTTCTCAGGTGAAGAGTACTTTCTTCCGAGTCATTTATGTTAATGGGGCGGTCACTTTTGAGTAGCCCGTAATGAATCTTCGATAGAAGTTGATGAATCCAAGAAATGATTATAATTTCTTTATCGATATAGATTGTGATCATTCTAATATAATTATTATCTTGAATTTATTCATCTGAATTCTTATGATTATTAAGATGAATTCAAGAAACTTAATACTTTACTTATAAAACTCGCACTTCTTAATCTTCATTAATAGATTTTTCATTTAAAGAGCTTAAAGTATCTTTTAAATATGTTTAATATATTATTTCTTAATTTTCAAGTATATAAGAATGTTATTTAAGTAAGTAATATAGAACTGATTAAGATATTCTCTCAGAACATTATTTATTAGAGATTAAAAGAAGGCGGGATTATTTATTAATTTAAAGAGTATAATTAGATACTCATAATAATTATAATGAGTTTAGAATACAGTTTTCCATTTCTCTCTCTTCTTCATTCTTATCAGATTATACACTTCTTATAGATTAAGTGTAATGAACTATTTTACTTCATAAATGCGATTATATAGCTCTGAGATTAATAGTAATGCATATCAATTTTTTATTATGATGTTATTTAATTATTAATAATCAATACACAGACGCATTTCATTATTGAATTTTAGAATGAACAGAACTGAATATTCTGCAGGTGAAGTTGAAGATTAAATAAATCCTTTCTTCTAATTCTTATTAAGATACTTCCGTAAAATCTTAAGTTTCTTTTTAGAAAGAGAATAAATAGATTTGTAGATAGATTTCTTATTAAATTTTAAAGGAATCTCATAATCTTAAAATTAATGCTTAAATAGCGCTAATGCGCTTTTATTCTTAATAAACAAATATTTAAATTCATTATATTTTAGTAGATACTTAAGAAAACTCTCTATTATTTTTGCTAGACATCTATTATTAGATTTTACTTATACTACTTTTATAAATGATATTATAATTGTGTTTACTTTATAATTATAATTAGAAAAGCTGATAATTTGTTATTTCTAACTAATTACTGAATTATGAGCTTTCAGTCATGAAATGCTCAGAATAATATCATACTTAATTTCCATGATATTCAACATTATTTATTTCGTGTGTTACTGAATATCAAGTTTTAGTGAGTAAGTTTCTACTTTAATTTACTCTTAATCTTATTTAATTGGACTTTCATCTGCTAATATTAATTAATAGAATTTGTCTTTTTCTTATATTAACAGGCGGGATCTAATCACGTATATTAAAGAGATATAGTTTTCAATAACTCCGAAATTAATTATAATTTTAATCTAATATTATTCCGTTCGGGTCTATATAATTAGATGTCGTGCGTAATTAACATTAGTTGCCGCTATTTTCTAAGATCTGAGAATAAATTCTTTATTATATCTTAAATTTAAAGAGTCTTCTCATTTTTTAACTCTTTTAATCTAAAGTTTTTAAAATAAGTATGTTCTTCTTTTGCGAAATAACATTCTGATTTATCATATAGAAAGTGTGCGTATAACTTATGAGAAGTGCGATATTCTTTATTATAAATCACTCTTATTACTTCTAATTTCTGAGATTCTTGAATCTATATTATACTTGCGCTTTATATTTCTTTAAGATAAGCGGAGATGTTAATCTTATATAAGTTAATCGCTTCTTAAAGATTATTATTTTAGTGATAATAAATTTGTTTTTAATTCTAATCTAAATATTCTTTTATATAATATATTCTTAATTGTAGTTTTGTTTTAACTCTTTATAATATTTTCTTGAGCGCATATACTTTATATTAATATTGAGACTCCAACTTATAATTCATATCTATATATAATACTACTTTCCAGAACTTAGTAATTATTTTCACGTAATTCTTATTATATTTAAGATTATTTAGTACTCATTTCTAGAATACTTTAAAGATAATATTTAATAACTGTTAAGCTTTCTTTTATTTAAGTTACTTAAAATATTATCTCGAGCTATTCTTATCTGATCTGTGAATAATGTATTAATCATCATAATAAGCAGTCTAGAATATATAAGCGTGAGATGATTCTATGAATTTTTAATCGCGAATTTACTCGAACGATTTAATAATCGATTTTAGCAGTTCTTCTAATTTATTTAAGATAACGTGTAATTATTGCTTATTTAAGTAATTGTTAACTTAATATTCAGACTTTCCGCAATAGAGACATAAATTCTTTTTCATTCTCTCTTCTTATTAAGTTAAAGAGATTTTATCTTAATTAGATTTCTTTTTAAGTCTTTTATAATTTGTGGCGTTTAAATTCATTTCTCGGGAGTAATAAACTTATTTCATTTAATGTCCGCCTTTTTAATACTTATTAGAAATGAAGTTTTAAGGACGTTCTTATTCTTTTTCTATCTATCTTTTATATAGATGATTATTTATTTTAATAAACATGCTAATCAGATTCTCTAGTTCATCTAATCTCTTAACTCGAGCCAGTTCATTCTTAACTGAATCCTTTATTTCTAATTAATTACTAAATTATAAGCTTTCAATTATAAAATGCTTAGAATAATATTATATTTAATTTTCACAATATTCAATACTACTTATTTTATGTGTTACTGAATATTAAGTTTTAGTAAGTAAGTTTCTACTTTCACTCATTTTTAATTTTATTTAATAGAACTCTTATTTATTAATATTAATCAATAAAGTTTATCTTTTTCTTATATAAGTAGACGGAATCGAATTATATATATTAAAAAGATATAATTACTTATAACTTTAAAATTGATTATAATTTTAATCTAATATTATTCTGCTTAAATCTATATAATTAAATATCGCGCAAAATTAATTATTAAAGTCGAATATTAGAGTTGAAGATTAAAGAGATGAAAAAGATATAGAGAAGATAGAGTAATAAAGTGTTAGTAATAAGATGAAACTGAGTGTAAAACAACTATTTAGAATAAATCAGTGAAAGAATCTTATACTCTTTCACAATTCTCAAACTTATTAATTAGTAAACAGTTATATAATAAAGCTTATAGAAATATTTATCTCTTTTTCCGTTATATAAAATAATAAAGATAATAAGATTAATATTTTCTTATATAATAAAGTTATAGATTATATGTTTAAGTTAATTAAGATTAAGAATCTGACTTAGTCATAATCACGTGTCTAAGTTAATTAAGATTAAGAATTTAATTTAATCATAATTATGTGTTCAAGTTAATTAAGATTGAGAGTCTAACTCGATTAAGATCACGTGCTCTTTAAGCTAAGCGCGCATAATAATATATTTTCTCTTATAATTTTTTAACTTAAAAGATTTTCGAAATAAAAAACGATCATTTATATAATATTTAATAATGTAAATTTGATATCTAATATTTTCTTATAAAATTATTATTAAATCTGAACTGTAAAGTATATAAGAAACTTATATTAAGAAGAGCTTATATTCAGAGTTAATCTCTATTAACTTAATACTATTTTCTGAGCTGTCGATGCTTAATTTCTTAAAGATTAATCTTCGCTCTTTCTTAATCGCAAAAATATAATACAGAAATCTAACTTTAAATTTTATTTTATTTAAATTATTAATATAAAAGACGTGTAATCTCTTAAGATATTAAAGATTATAGAATAGCTCTCAGCTATTCTTATAATTCTCCTCTCAATAAACTTAATACTCAAAATTATACTCGGAATTATAATGACTATTAATAATGACTTTAACAACTTATTCTTTATCTGAAATTGAAGTAATTTAGGCTTGAATATATTAAGACTGTTCTTTAATAATAGATTCGATAGTCTTTTTTAACAGCTTAATATAAAAAATATTATGAATTCTTAAGCTTTTAAATAGTTTCAGTTAATAACCGAGTGAATTAATATATTTAGTGATCTTATAAAGATTAATCTTTTAATGATTCAACTTCTTATTAATTTATCGGATATGAATATTATTAGTCTTTAATCAAATTATATCTTTAATCTTAAATATCTTAAACTATTAATATTAATTATAATAATACTTTATTCGTACTTAAATTTAATGAAGCTAATTTATTATAATCTAATAAATATTCTAAATCTCATTAGTGTGAGTAATAATGATGATATTAATTAGCTTTATTTCGAAAGTCTTTAAGAAGATAACAAAATTGAGATGATAATTATTTTTAATAAAGAAAGAAATTATATTTATAATAACGTGAGCATTATTATTATAAACTATCTCTGCAATATTTAATCAATTATTTTAGTTATCTTAAATATAATTAATATAGACTCGCAGATAAATCTTAAGAGATATATTGATTTATTCAGTCTGATTATTAATGGAAAGATAATAAATAGTTGTGAGAAAGTGCTTAATATCGAGTCGTTTATATAGATACTTAATGAACTTATTCACGAACTATATATCTTAATCAGTAATTCAGATCTTGAAGATATTATAATAATAAATCAAACACTAATAAATAAAAATAGCGGTTTTCTTTGCGATTATACTCTTCTTATAAATCATTTTAAAGTGAGCACGCTTAATATAAATATTAATCATAATCAGAATTATTATGCGCGCTCAGCTTAGAAAGCACGTGATCTTAATTAAGTTAGATTCTCAATCTTGATTAACTCGAACACGTGATTATAATCGAGTTAGATCTTCAATCTTGATTAACTTAAATACATGATTATGATTAAGTCAGATTCTTAATCTTGATTAACTCAGACATATGATTTATAACTCTATTATACGGAAAGATATTGATCTCATTATCTTTATTATTTTATATAATGAAAAGAGAGATAGATATTCTCATAAGCTTTATTATATAACTGTTTATTAATTAATGAGTTTGAGAATTGTGAAAGAATATAAGATTCTTTCATTAATTCATTCTAAATAATTGCTTTACGCTCAATTTCATCTTATTATCAACACTCTACTACTTTATTTTTTTTATATCTTTTTCATCTTTTCAATCTCCGATCCTAATAGTCTGAGTCAATTGAGATCGAGAATCTAACTCGATCATAATCACGTGCTCAAGTCAATTAAGATTAAGGATCTGACTCGATTAAGATCACGTGCTCTTTAAGTTAAACGCGCATAATAATATGTCTTCTCTTATAATCTTTTAATTTAAAAGACTTTCGAAACAAAAAACGATTATCTATATAATATTTAATAACGCAAATTTAATATTTAATATTTTCTTATAAAATTATTATTAAATCTAAATTATAGAGTATATAAGAAACTTATATTAAGAAGAATTTATATTTAAAGTTAATCTCTACTAACTTAATACTACTTTCTAAGCTGTTAATACTTCATTTCTTAAGAATTAATCTTCACTCTTTCTTAATTATAAAGATGTGATGTAGAGATTTAACTTCAGATCTTATCTTATCTGAGTTACTAATATAAAAGGCGTGTAATCTTTCGAGATATTAGAGATCACAAAATAGCTCTCAGCTATTCTTATAATTCTTCTTCTAATAAACTTAATACTTAAAATTATACTCGGAATTATAGCGACTATTAATAATAACTTTAATAATTCATTCTTTATCTGAAATCAAAGTAATTTAGACTTGAATATATTAAAACTATTCTTTAATGATAAGTTTAATAATCTTTTTTAATAGCTTAATATAAAAAACGTTATGAATTCTTAAGTTTTTGAGCAGTTTCAGTTAATAAAGGAGTGAATTAATATATTTAATAATCTTATAAAGATTAATCTTTTAATGATTCAGCTTCTTATTAATTTATCGAATATAAATATTATTAATCTTTAATTAGATTATATCTCTAATCTTAAATATCTTAGATTATTAATATTAATTATAATAATATCTCATTTATACTCGAATTTAATGGAGCTGATTTATTATAATCTGATAAATATTCTGAATCTTATTAGCGTGAGTAATAATAATAATATTAATTAGCTTTATCTCAAAAGTCTTTAAGAAAATGATAAAATTAGAATGATAATTATTTTTAATAAAGAAAGAGATTATATTTATAATAACGTGAGCACTATTATTGTAGACTATCTCTATAATATTTAATTAATTATCTCAGTTATCTTAAATATAATTAATATAGACTTATAAATAGATTTTAAGAGATGTATTAATCTATTTAATCTAATTATTAGTAGAGAGATAATAAATAATTATAAGAAAGTGCTCAATATCGAGTTGTTTATATAAATACTTAATAAATTTGTTCACGAACTATATATCTCAGTCAGTAATTCAGATCTTAAGAATATCGTGATAATAAATCAAACGCTAATAGATAATAATGGCGGTTTTCTTTACAATTATACTCTTCTTACAAATCATCTTAAAGTGAGCACGCTTAATATAAACATTAATTATAATCAGAATAATATTATTCTTAATCTTAATTATAGAAAGTTTAATAATAAAGTTTAAGCTCATTTAAATTTAAGATTCTTTGAGCTAAGAATGAGATTCAAGAAGACTATAAATCTTATAGAAGCTGAACTTATTTTATTAATATAAATGATATCTCTAAATATACTGCTTTATTAAAATGAAGAGTTCGAGTTAAAAGTATTATTATTAAATCAGTTTAATTATGCGCTTCTATTTAAAATAATTAGCGAGGGAATTATTATAATACTGCTCAAGAATCTGAGTGTATAAACTTCGAAGAATATAGATCTTATTATTTACAAAAAAAATTCTGTTATTTAGAGTTCATTCCTTTAAAAGATTCTTTAATAGAGCGTCTTCGTAAATATTAGAATCTTCGATAAGAATAATAATGTAATAAATGCGGATTGATTCAGAAACAGTAATTATTAAGAGATTTAATTAGAGAATCTTAGAATTATTAGTCTTAATTAAGACGAGATTTAAGAAGAGTATTATAAATAATAATTCTTTCTATATATAATCAGCGCGTTTAGAGAGCTTATTAATAGAATTAATTATATTCGGGCGATACTTAATTATATAGTCGAATTTACTGAGCTTCAATTATAATTCTATTTATTAGCGACTCAATTTTATAATGAAGTTAAATTAATAAAGATTATTATGATTAGAGAGTATAATAATCTATTATCGAGTATCTTTTAAAAAATATCTTCAGTGTTTTATAATGTATATTATAATTAGTAGTTCTTAATTCGGCGTGTTATAACGAAACTTTTCGGAAGTTAACTTCTTTAAATAGTAGACAATTAGATGTTATCTCTTATATTAATCTATCTGAAAGAGCACCGCTCTAATCATATACACGCAGACATTAGATTTAATAAAGATCTACTTACTCGAATTAAATTAATAAAGAATAGAATACTTATAAAATATATCTTTCAATTTATTAAAGAATTCTCAAGTTTATAATATAAAGATAAAGCTTTCAAAAGACTTCTTTAATAAATCTATCAGATCTCTAATAATCTTAAAGTATTCTTAAATAAAATAACAATAAAAGTTCGCGAAATTAAGAAATTCTTAAATCTCTTAAAGCTTATAAAACTCTAATTAATTATAAATAATCGCGATCCTCTCTAACTTTATCTTAACTATATTATTATTAATAATGAAGTCTAGAAAGAAGATTCTCTGAATATAAAATTTATATTTATTAAGATTAATAAAGAGCTCAATCTTTTAAAAACGATTTAAGATCTTATAAATTCTCTTTATTAACTGCTTCTCGATATTCTTATAGATGAGAATATTGTTAAAGAAGATCACGCAGCTATTATTAATCAGATCTATAAAAGTGTGATTTATATAAATCTGAAATAAAATCGATTTATTAGCTATTTCGAAGAATATAATATTATACTGAAAGAGCTTATATTGAGTTTTAAAGATAATAAGATATTTATACTCTAAAATAATTTAAATTCGATAAAAGATCTCAGTCAGATCGATCTTAATAAAGAATTGTGCGTTTCGAATCTAATTTAATAGAGTATTAAATAAAGATGTCAGATAATAATTCTTAATAATAATGATGTTAAGAACTCAATAGTTAATATAGAGATGAAACTTAATTAAATTCTTCTTAATTATAAAAAGAATTAAAATCGCGGTAAGAGACTTACTAAAAAAGATTTATCGGCGGTATAAATATTTCTCAATATATTTCTTTTGAGTCTATAATTCAGTATTATTATAAAGATATACGGACTTATTTCATAGAATCTTATTTGATTTAATATTGATTCAAAAGTTTTACTTCAGATCTTAATAAGACGATAATGAGATATATCTCTTCTTAAAAAAGATATTAATATAATCTTAATAATCAGAGAATAGAGTAATATGAACTTGTAATTTCTTTTTAATAATTATTATGATAATAAGAATGATAAGAATGATAGAAGATATAATAAATTCATTAGCTATTAGTAAATCATTCTTAATAGCTGTTTTAAAACTTTTAACTTTTCTCTTAATTTAATAGAGCTTTATATTAAAAAGATTTTAAGCAAAGCAGTCAGTAATCGGACCGATCTTTTATAGATTTAACGCGATACTTAAAGAGATTATATATTTAATTCGAAGATCGATAAACTCTTCAGCTTATTATATCTGAGAAAGATAATTAGATAGAATCTTCTCAGAAATAATCTTAATATAGAAGTTAGTTAATAGATCAGTTAATTTAGAGATAGATTTCGGATCTTAATTAAAGTATAATATCTTTATAAGTCAGTTAATTTGAGAGTTATACTTGCGCAGATATAACTATTCTGCGATCAGATTATACAGATCAGTATGAGCTGTGATAATCTTAATTATCTGCTCTGATTTTATAAAGACTTGAAGTGTTAAGATATATTTCTTGAAATCTTTAGTCTATTAAAGCTCACTTCCGTTTAACGCGTAAATAATATTCTTAATAATAACTTCTTAAACATTATAATCTGAGATTCAGTTATAATTTATAAAGTTCATTATTATCTTACTATCTATTATTATTATTATCTTCTCCTCATTTAATAAGCTCTTAATAATTAGATGTGAAATTATATTAGAAGTGATTTTATTAATAAGAGTTAGTGTGATTCTGAAGAATAATAAGTTTAAACTTATTTAAATTACTGAATCTTTTATAATCTCTATTAATATTATAATCGCGAGCATTAAACTTATTAATTAAGTCTTCAAAATTATAAAGCATTTTAAAATCTTATAATTAACTTCGTTATAATAAAGATAGAGATTAAAATCGCAATAATATTACTTTTCTTCTATAATAAGAGAGATCTATATATCTTATATTCAAGATCTTAAGATTTCAATTAAAACTGCAGTCGCATTTATAATATAAAAGTTATCGCGATTATTATTGATTAAATTAATTAAGATGCTTTAAAGACTTTGATTTTAAATATACTCAATTTAAAGACTTTAATTAATAAAGAGAATATATTTCTTCAGATTTATATAATTATTAAAGTTTAGAATTAAGATATTAATTAATTTCTACACATTATATTTAAGCTTAAACTTAAGAAGTATTTCTTAAGTAGAAATAGAATAGTTAAGCTGTAGAGCTAAATTCTTAAAGATCTTAATTATCTTCTTCATTATTATAATTTATTAAAGATTTCTCAGCTGCTAATTAAGATAATTTCTTAATTAAGAATCGCGATACTACTGATATAAGATCTACTTAACATTATTAAAATAGTTCGAGATAATATTAAATTATTAATTATTAAGAATTGATTAAAGAAACTTCTTAATCTTATTCGCGCAGAAGTTATAAAGAGAGTTGATTTAAACACTCTTATTATTTAAATAAATGTT
>JAABUK010008512.1_pt1 | contig 14348 bp, 21 predicted proteins | sample 5559141 | NCBI WGS metagenome assembly JAABUK01 (sample SAMN10711869, study PRJNA513367) | rock metagenome | isolation source: Antarctica rocks | place: Antarctica: Victoria Land, Pudding Butte nord | collected 2016-01-03
GCCGCAGGCCACCTCGCCACCAGGCTCAGCGAACTCCTGCCCTGGAACTGTAAGGACGCCCTCGCAGCCAGGGCCGCCTGAACCGCTACACCAGCGCCGTCAACCGTGGGTGTCGGCTCACGCTTACGCTTTGCGCAAGCGGTTGCTGAAGCTCTGCCGGCTTGTCGTCAGCAGAACTGATCAGATAGTCGTTCGAGGTCGTAAAGTACGTACCCGGGTTCACCTTCGTTCCGAAGATCACCGTCGGCGTGCGCACTTCGAACCGACGGAAGCAGCGATTGTGAGTGGGCGTGACCACGACCGCCCCGAGGATGAAGTCGACATCTCCGCCGACCCCTTGGAGAAGCACGCCGAAACTGTCCTTCAGCAGCTTTCCGTTGAGCTTTCCCCCGAAGCCAGTCTTGCCGATGATCGCGCCGCTCGCATCCATCGTGCCTCGATCCTCATACCTGGCGGTGGAGCCATCCATCTCGCGGGTGACGCGGACGATGAACTCGTCGGGGCCGACGTAGAGGTCCTGCACGCCCTCGATGTGTTCGATGACCTGGTTCTTGTCATCCAGCAACGGGAAGGAGAGCTTCCAGGCCGTGTAGGCCTTGCCCTCGGAGGTCGGTGGGGTGTCGCTCATGTAATCCTCCTTCGATTCAGGGCGGGCAGAGTGCCGGCACCGGTTTCCCGGCCCGGACGAACCAGCGCCCAATGCGGATCATCGCTCGCTGGTCACTTAGCCAGCACGTCGTCGGCGCCCCGCCTAGGCGATACCGATCTGCTGAGCGATGAGGGCAGAGTCCCAGAAGACGTGCTCCTCCACGAGCAACTCTCCCTCCCACTTCGCGGTTCTGGAGAAGTCGAGCTCGAAAGATTTGCCCGTACCCGGGATCGTCTTGCCGTCGGGCATGACCATCTCGCCGGTGAAGGTTCCCGTGATCTTGCAGATCACGGTCATCCAGTCCCCATTCCCGAACTGGATCAAGTAGGGGTCGATGTGGAGATGAACGTCGGGGAACGCGCGGACCATGCTCTGCTCCACAGCGGCATGGGCGGCCCGCCCGTAGGTGGGTTTGTCGCTTCCGGTCACGTAAGCGATCATATCGGGGTGACGCCCCGCCTTCATCGCGTCGATGTCTTGACGGTTGAACGCGTCGTCGCCCTTCCTCATCGCCGAGAGCACCTGGGCGACGCGGACAGAAGGCTGGTTTGTAGTCGCCACGGCGGTTCCTTCCTCCGATTACGATGAAACCACCGGTAATGATGGGCTGAGCAGGCCTACATTCCCGAAGTCACGTGACAGCACACGAGCGGCAGCGGCAACTGCGTCCCTCGGCAGCTTAAGGAACGCGATCGCTGCGTCAGGCGCGTGTTGGTGGACCGCGTTGATGGTGCGCTCGACCACCCCGATGCTCTTGTCCGACCGGAGACCGCCGCCGATTAGGATGCAGTCGTACCTCGCGCGCGCGAGCTGCTCGCTGACCCGCGCCCCAGCAGACTCATCGAGCTTGATCGCGCAAAGATCCGCTCGGTCGCCCTGGTCGGCTAATTGCCGACGTGACTCCTCAACCTCTGCCGACTGAACCGCGCCGGGTTTGTCGGAGGCGTGTTGGCTTGAGTGCTACGCGGCCTTGGGCACCTCGTCCAGCATGGCGTAGTAGTTAACTTCGGCTTCGGCCGGCGGGATGTTGCCGATGGGTTCGAGCAGGCGGCGGTTGTTGAACCAATCGACCCACTCCAATGTGGCGAACTCGACGGCTTCCATGCACCGCCACGGTCCGCGGCGATGGATCACCTCGGCCTTATAGAGGCCGTTGATCGTCTCGGCCAAGGCGTTGTCGTAGCTGTCGCCGACGCTGCCCACCGACGGTTCGATCCCGGCTTCCGCCAGGCGCTCGGAATACTTTATCGAAACGTATTGCGCCCCTCTATCCGAATGGTGAATGAGCCTGCCGCCGACCGGACGCCGTTCGTGCAGCGCCTGCTCAAGCGCATCCAGCACAAAGCCAGCGTGGGCCGAACGGCTCACCCGCCAGCCCACGATGCGCCTGGCGAACGCGTCGATGACGAATGCCACGTAGACGAAGCCAGACCAGGTCGCGACGTAGGTGAAATCTGACACCCAAAGCATGTTCGGAGCCGGCGCCCGGAACTGGCGGTTGACGTGGTCGAGCGGGCAAGGCGCCGCCTTGTCGCTCACCGTGGTCCGCACCGGCTTGCCGCGGATGACGCCAGCAAGCCCCATGTCGCCCATCAGCCTGGCCACCGTGCAACGGGCAACCTGGACGCCCTCCCGCCGTAACTGGCGCCACACCTTACGCACGCCGTAGACGCGCAGGTTCTCCTCGAACACGCGCCTGATCTCGACCTGCAGCTCGGCGTCGCGTTGGGCGCGAGCGGGCAACCGGGACGGGTTGGCACGCCGGGCTACCTGCTCGTGGTAGGTGGACGGGGCGATCGGCAGCACCCTGCAGATCGGCTCGACCCCGTACGCCTCACGATGCGCGTCGATAAAGGCGATCATCGCTTGAACGGGCGGTCGAGCTCCGCCTGGGCAAAATACGCCGACGCCTTGCGCAGGATCTCGTTGGCCTGCCGCAGCTCGCGGTTCTCGCGCTCCAGCGCGCGCAGCTTCTCCGCAATCTCGCTGGGCACGCCGGCGCGCTTGCCGCCGTCAACCTCGGCCTTCTTTGTCCAATCGTGCAGCGTTTGCGCGGCACAGCCGATCTTGGCCGCAATCGACTGCACCGCCGCCCAGCGCGTCGGGTACTCGCCGACGTGCTCCTGCACCATCCGCACCGCGCGCTCGCGCACCTCGGGCGAAAACTTGTTCGTTGTTGCTTTCGTCGTCATGGCTCCACCCTCTCAGGAGTTGGAGCCTCCGACAAACCCGGCGCGGTTCACTCTCGCTGGTCCTGCTGGTCAGCTGTCTCGGTTTCCGGCCTGTCCTCTGCGGCCGACATGGGTTCCGGAGCGGCACCAGGTGCCTGGGCCTCTTGTCCGGACGTCGCCTCAGCGTCGTCTTGGGGTGGCATCGCCTCGGCCGCGCCAGCCCGCCCCTTCGGCTTGGGGCCTGGCCGCTTGCGCACGGGCGCCGCAACCGGGTCGGCGATGCTGCCGTCGGCATCGGCGCTGCCGCCCACCGCATCGTCGCTGTCCATCGTGGCCAGTGGCTCGGGCGAGGCGGCCGCCTTCGGCTTGCGTCCCCCACGCACCGGGGCAGGTGCGTCCCTCAAGGCGGCCAGGACCTCCTCGGGGGAGGTGGCGAACTCGTTGCTGCTGGCGGGCTTCGGCTTGCGAGCCATCTGCGATCCCTATGGTTCAGGACCGTCCTGATACGGCATCAACAGGCCGGTGAGAACCAGCCTGCTGCGAGAGGGACTACTCTCCGTGGGACGACCGTATTACGGCTGCTCGGCGCCTCCCGGGGCTGGGTCGATGCCGAGTTCCTGGCGGACATGCGCGAACTTGGCCGGGTTCGCCAGGCGCGCGTCGGCCATCATGGTGCGCAGCGCCGCGAGACCTGCGTCGGTGAAGAACAAGCGGGGCTGCCGCCCCATCGTGTCCAGGCGCAACAGCCCTCGTTCGACTAGGCCCGCCGCAGCCTGCGGCACCTTGGGCTGGCCCGCCTGCGGGCCGCCCCGCCACGTCTTGAGGTAGAAGCCCTCGGCGACGCTGGGCAGCGTCGAGAAGAACATGTCGAGTTCGCGGCGTATGTAGTCGCGCTCGGCAGGCGTGAAGGCAGCAGGGGAGGCGGGCGGTTCGGACGTAGTCATGAGATATGCTCTAGCATGTTGGACCAGCCGCCTTGCCAGGTGAAACCCTGGGCGCACGCGCCGTCCGGGGCAGGCCCGCTGCCGATCCATGGCTGTCCCTCGCCGCGCATGGCAACCTGTTGCAGCCGGGCGACACCTCCTGCCGAGCTGTCCACTTTGCTCCATCAGTCGTGACACATTGCTGCTCTCCTGGCGTTCTGCCTTCCACGCACGGCCACAACCAACCCCGAGGTGTCCCGATGACCAAGGCTCCCACGACGACAGCCTCCAAGACGACAAAGGCCGCGAAGACCAAAGCCGTGACGACCGGGGCCGCAAAGGACGAAGCGCCGCCGCATGGCACGCCGGTCGAGAAGCCCCGCACCGGGCACAAGCCGAACGCCCTGCAGCAGCCGCTGCAGCCCTCTCCCGACCTGGCCGCCGTCGTGGGCGAGGGGACGATGGCGCGCGGCGCGGTGGTGAGCAAGGTGTGGGAGTACATCAAGGCCCACAAGCTGCAGAACCCGGACGACGGGCGCGAGATCGTGGCCGACGACAAGCTGCGCCGCGTGTTCGGCAAGGACCGGGTGACCATGTTCGAGATGAACAAGCACCTGGCGGCGCACCTGAAGTAGGGCAGGCCAGGGTCGGAGACCTGACGCGCCGGCAGCGGGCGAACGTCCACGCCTCGAACCAGGCCCTGCCAGGAAAGGCGGCCACGGGCCAGGCTGGCGGGTGGGGTCCACTTCCGGCCGCCCGCTCCCTTGGGTGCTGGGAAGCGGATCCAGCGCAGCGAGACATCGGATGCCAGAAGGGGACCGCCCGAAGCCAGAAGCTCAGGAGATGACGGCAACGCCACACCCCGCCCTGACGCAGGCTGAGATAGACCAGCGCGTTTTCGACCTTCACGACAAGTACTGCCACGGCCGGATGGACCGCCGCAGCTTCCTGCAGCCGGCCGCGGCGGCCACGGCCGGCAGGGTGGCGATGACCCGGGCGCTGCTGCCCCGCTACGCCCAGGCGCAGACCGTTTCATTCACCGACGAGCGGATCAAGGCGCGTCACGTCAGCTATCTCTCGCCCGGCGGCACCTCCGGCACCATGCGCGGCTACCTCGTGCAGCCGAGCGGCACGGGACCCTTCCCGGTCGTGCTCGTCATCCACGAGAACCGCGGCCTGAACCCCTACGTCGAGGACGTCGCGCGACGGCTCGCGGCGGAGGGCTTCCTCGCCCTCGCGCCGGTTGGGGGCTACCCCGGAAACGACGATGACGGACGCGACCTCCAGGCGCGGCTCAACTAGGGCAAGCTGCGGACCGACATGGCCAACAGCGCGCTTCACGTGAAAGGCCATCCGCTTTCGACCGGCAGCCTCGGGGTCACTGGGTTCTGCTGGGGCGGCAGCACAACGAATGCCTTGGCGGCCAGCTTGGGCGCGCAGCTCAAGGCTGCCGTGCCGTTCTACGGTGCCGCGCCCGACACCGCCGGGGTGGCCGCGATCAGGGCGCCGTTGCTGGTTCACCACGCCGAGCGCGACGAGCGCGTCAATGCCATGTGACCGGCCTTTGAGGCGGCATTGAAGGCGAGGGACGTGCTGCATGAGGCGCACGCCTACCCGGGCACCCAGCACGGCTTCCACAACAACTCGACGCCGCGCCATCACGAGGCCGCGGCGAAGCTGGCGTGGGACCGGACGGTCGCCTTCGTCCGTCGGCACCTGGCCTGAACCCACGGGGACGCGCAGGACACGCACTCTTCAAGCCTGCCTCCTACGATCCCCGGCCGAACGACGCCGCCAGCGTCAGTGTCTGGCCGAGAGCGGACAGTCCGGTGTGGAGAGGGTAGCTGTGGAAAGCGGACGTTGACCGTCGCGAAGCGCGGTCCGCTGCTGTCGACACTTTGCAGACTCTCGTCGCCCTGATCGCGGGGCTTCAGGCTTTCCCGAAAAGGACCGTATTTCCGAGAATTCAACGGCGTTCAGTTGGCTACCGCCGGAGAAGGACGGGGCCACCCCCGCCGCTGACCCCGGCCGGGGTTGACCGCCGGACGGGGCCTTGATCCAGTGGTTGCAGACAGGGAAGGAACAGGCCATGGCAACACCGGTGACCGGGAGCTACGCGCGGCGGCTAGGCATCCTCCAGGAACTGGACGCCGCCAAGGACGCGACCGGTAAGCACCGCTGGGTGCCCATGAGCGGCATCGACGCCGACAGGGCATCCAGCCTTGAGCACCTCTACCAGCGGGACTGCATAGACCGCCGCTACCCGGACGGGACCAGCAAGACCGTCAAGCAGGCTGTCGGCAAAGATGCGGAATATATCTACCGGGTCCAGGCCGGGAACGGCTACCGCGACCAACTCCTGCGCGGGGAATACGGCTAGACACCCGTGCTCCCCCGCATACCGGCGGACGCCGTCGAGTTCGTCCGCTCCGCCTTCCGCACGGCGAACGAGAGCGCGACGCTGGTCCTCACGCGGCAGCCGTCCATGCATGAGGAGGCTTTGGACATGCAGGTCGTGACGGCCCTCGACGGCGTGGGGTCGCGAATCATGCCGGGTTCCGGCGCGGCGGTCTCGATCGAGACGCATTGGCTGGGAGGGCGTCGCCACTACGGCAGGTGGGAGATCGCCGACATAGCGGTTGCCGTGATCGTCAGGCGCCTCGGCATGCTGAAGGGGAGGAAGGTGGCCCTCCTCCAATCCAAGCGGCTCTACTCCAGGGAATTGTCGGTCAGGGAGGAGGACGTCTCCGATTACATGGAGGGGATTGGCCGCCTGATCAGGATAGACGAGGCGGTGGCGACCCTGACGGCGGCCCGGATTTTCAGCTTCGGGCCAGACTGTGTGTCCGGGCAGATCGACGCGGCGGGGAAGCAGGCCGGGCGTATCGAGAGCTACGTCGCGGCGCATGGCATCCCGGTCTACTACTCGCTCTACAACCCGGCTGCCGTGCCCATGAACTCGGCCGTTCCCCAGGTTAACACGGGCGAACCGCCGCCTTCCGTCGAGGTGGGTTGCCGGGTGCTGACCATGGCCGACGTCCACGGGGCGCTGTCGGGCATGCCTGCCGGGCAGCGGCCGCGATTCTCCGACCTCGTCAGGGCCGTCCCGGCAGAGAGCGCAGACCAGTTCGCCGCGCACGGGTGGAGGCTGGAGGACTTCGTCGCCGACGAAGTGCTGAAATGTCGCGAGGGTCGGCTGTTCGAGCGCATGCACGACCCTGACCTCGACACGCTGCTGAGCGCACGCTCGGCTCCGATAGTGGCCGCCATTGTCGTCACCTTCGACCTCGCCCGGGGTGACGGCGATTAGGGCGGCGGTGGGCAAGCCGCTGAGGTTCGTCAGCCTGCCGAACCTTCATCGCCTGCTGGAAGGGCTGGCCATCGACGTGCCGCGGTGCGCCGAGGTGCTTGACCACATGCTCTGCGGGTTCGACAGGATGCCCGGCGGCATACCCAGCAGGATCGTGGCATGGAACGCCAAGTCTCCGGACAGGCGCGGGCACCTGTCCTTCCCCTGCAAGGGCTGCATCATCGCCCAGGTCACGCAGACGGTCGACGACCGTGGGCGTGTCATGCACATGTCGAAGCTCCTGACGGACAGCCGGGAGCCGGAAGCCGCCCCCGCCGTCTTCGTGGAGACGCACTCGCCGTCGCTGGACGTGCCGATGAGGACCGAAATCCCCATGCGGGCCGTCCTCAAGGGCGGCCCGAGGCTGGACGGCACCTACACGGTCTACCTGCACGCGCTGTGCTGTGAGAACGGCGCGGACTTCGTCTACTACGGGATCACCCGGCGGGGCTGGAACGCGAGGTTCGCGGAGCACGCGATCGCGGCGATACGCGAGGAGTCCCGGCGGCTGTTCCCCTCCAAGCTCCGCGAGCTGATCGGGAACCGCCTCGGCCAGTTGGAGGGATTGCCCAGGAACGGTTCCGCACTGTCCGGCATTGTCACGACAATCTGCGCGGTCGGCCTATCCGAGGACGCGGCGCTTGATGCAGAGGAATACCTAGTCGACAAATACAGCCTGTCGGGCAAGCACGCGAACGGGTTGAACATGATCCCCGGCGGGCGCGAGGGCATCCGCTGCCTGGCCACCCTCTACCCCGGCACGCGCGCCGGGGCCGTCGACACTGAAGACCGAGAAGCCGCCCTCGACGGCTACCTCCGTGACCATCCTGCCCTGGGCAGGCCCAATCCCGGCGTGGCCGCGGCGTGGGACGATCCCGCTTATTGCGAGGCCGTCGTCTGCGGCCGCGAGAACAGGCTGTCCGCAGCCCAGGTCAGGAAGATTCGCTTCCTCGCCGCGCTGGGGAGCGGCGTCGACGAGATCAGGGCGCAGGTCGGGGCGCTCGACGCCGGGCAGGTCTCCCGCGTGCTGCAGGGGCGGACTTACTCGCGCATTCGGTAGCGGCGCCATCCGTGATCTTGGCGCGTCCGCCTGCTAGGCTAGCCGACCAGCCACCGGAGTCGGAAGCAGCCGGTTCGGCTTCCCACAAACGAGTGTTCAAAGGGAAGACGGTTCCGCAGCGTGGTGAAGCGGCGTTGATGGGTGCCACTTTCCCGAAACCTGTTCCCAAATCACCCTTCCCGAACCACCTGATCCAGGTGGAGAAACGGAGAAACGGGAACGGCTCAATCACTGGAACGGCCCCTTGCTCCGCACCGAGGCTACGTCCGGATTCCACCCCCTTCAGAAGTAGCTCCTGTCTGGGTGGCCGATACCGGACCTTCCGCTCTGGAGAAGGGGGATGCAAGAAGCAAATATCCGCTTGCCTAGCGCGATATCGACTGGGGTCGACATACAGCAGATCTGGCGCACTGGTCGCTCCTGCAGGACCGGTGCGGCGACCGGGCGCCTGTCCGTCAGCGCCTGGGCAGGTGCCCCACCAGGCCTTCAAACACCTGCCCTGCTTCCGGCGTCAACGCCCGTGCCGGGATGAACTGCACAAGCTGGTTGGACTGCCACACCAACCACACCCGGCTGTCCCTGCTCCAGGCGACGTAATCCGACCATGCGATGGCGTTGTCCTGTCTCTCCCTGACCGTACGAAGGCCAAAGCGCGAGAGCTCCACCAGCCACTCCTGCTGCAGATTGGTCTGCCGCCTGTGGTTCCGGCGCGCGGTCCACGGCCCCAGCCGTGTGAAGTGACATATCGGCTGTCAGGCCATCCTGTTTGCCGTTACCCCTTCCGGAAGTGTAACTCCGGACGGCAAACCTGCAGCGTCGGCCTGCGCGCATGGGAACAGAGCATGTCCTTCGAACGTATCATGGCTGAGGTGGTGGGACGGGCCATCACCGAGGAGCAGGAACTCTCTGGCCCCTGGAACGAGTACAAGAGGACAGGCGACAGAAAAGTCCTGCAGGAAGCTTGTGGCTATGGGCAGAAGATTCCTGACACCAGGCTTGGCGCCTACTACTACAGCCTCGTCTACCAGAAGCAGCATTACGACGTGTTGGCCGCGGTCATGGCGCTGCAAGGGGCGGCGCTGCCCCATCAGGGACGCTGCCTGATGGTGGACTTCGGTGCGGGTCCCGGGACCGCTGCCCTTGCCTGGGCAGCGCACGTAGCCGGGCGGACGGGGACAGCGCCTGCGTTGTCCTATGTTCACCTGGATCGGCTCCCCGAGATGGAGCCGCTGTGTGATGCGCTCCTCCAAGCCGACCCCAACACCGGATCTGGTTTCCGGGGGTGGAGCTACCGCGAGGTGCCCAAGGATGCCGCATGTCCTCGACAGTGGGTGGAGGACGCTGACCATGCAGTGTTCGTCTTCAGCTACGTGCTGTGCCAGGCAACTGTAGGGACGGTCGTCGTCGACGAGTTCGCGCGACTCATCACGGAGACCTGTAAGGCGCTCAATGGCAAACCTGCCTACCTACTGATGGTGGATGCTCCCCTCTCAAACTCATGCTGGCCTCCGCTCCTGGGCAGGCTCCGCCAGAAAGGGATGACGGCCACACCGACCCACCCGGCGCCAACCCTGCAATACAGGGCCGTCTACCTCAATCCTGATGGGACGGTCCGCGACTTCCGCGACAACGCGGGCCCTGCCATATATGATATGGTACAGCTCCAGTAGGTGCGCCATGCAGACCCAGGACCTGTTCGCAACCCAGATCGATGACTCCAGGCAGGAACCGCCCCAGGTTCCCGACCTGGTCTATGCCGGGGACTTCCTGACTGCCGACGAGGCAGCTCGTGTCGTGGCTCACATCGATACGGCAACGTGGATTACGGATCTACGTCGTCGGGTGCAGCACTACGGGTTCAGGTATGACTACAAGGCCAGGTCCGTCGACGAGAGCATGCGGGCAGCGCCGCTTCCGCCGTGGGCGGTGAGCATGGGGAACAGGCTGGTGAAGCGTGGGCTGTTCCCGGCCATCCCGGACCAGGTCATCGTCAATGAGTACCTGCCCGGGCAGGGTATTGCGGCCCACGTGGACTGTGTGCCGTGCTTCGGTGATGCCGTGGCATCGGTGTCGCTCCTGTCGCCCTGCGTGATGACGTTCACGTCGCTGGACGGCAAAGAGGTTGTGGACGTCGACCTGATGCCAGGCAGCGCCGTCCTGCTGGCTGGTAGGTCCCGCTACGACTGGAAGCACGGCATCACTGCGAGGATGTCCGACCGGGTGGATGGCGCCGTTCGCCCCAGAGCGCGACGCATCTCGGCGACGTTCAGGACCGTCATCCTTAAGCAGGACCGACCGACCCGGCGCAGCGTTACATCTTCCAAGTGGGCAGATATGGCTGCTGCCGTCTAAGCGGACGGGGCACGTAGACTTTCAGTCACTAGTAGCCGTGAGCCAAGCCTCGCCCGAGAAGGTCTACAAACCACCCCGTGCAGAAGTAGCCCCGGACTGGCTGGCCGATAACGGACTGTCCGCTGTGGAGAAGGCGCCTGCGTAGAGCGGACTTAGCTACCCAACGTCGCAGCTCAGCTTGGCTGCTTTGGCCACATCGTCGGAGAGCGAACGCTTATAATCTATTAGTCGTATAGGTCCCAAGCCATCAGGTATAGATACTGGTTTTCTAGGCCTTCGCGGCCTGTTGACGTCAGTCATCGCGGTTTTCATCTGCCCATTCATTCTTGTAATCCTGAAGAGTCCGGAGGTGGTAAATCCACGTCTCCATGATATTGTGCAAGGTAGCCATCCCGTCCTCCAAAACCGCAACGTTTATCAAGCCCAAGCCCGTGAGGTGCGGGTTGCCTTTAATGTCCTCTGGGTATCTGAATACCTGCCCAGTAGGATCGATCTGATCAAAATCTTTTATGATACTTGCCACCAAAGCGACTTGCTCAGGATCAGCGATCTTCGCGTTACTCTTGCTGAGCATGTCCTTGATCCGTCCTACGTATTCCATAATTCCGCGGTTCTTCTCCGGCTTGACGTCAATTCCGGTGAAGATGGTCAGCTCGGCCAAAAAGCATTTCAGATAGAGTTCGATCCCATGTCTATAGGCGAACGCTGCCGGGTATATAGCTACATCGACAGGGATCTTCATGGTCTTGGCGGCATCTACTATGGCTCTGGCTCCGTCGAAGAAACCCTGCCCGTAGTCACGCAGGTCATATGGACCGCCATTCTCCCCAACACAGGCGTTGAGACTGTAGTTCTCTCCACCTCGGAAAAGCGCATTTGGACTGAAATCATATTGGACTGGCTTACGTGCCAACGCAGGTCTCCTTGAACTCCGGTTGGCCAAGTTCTGTGCTGACCATCCCGGCGTAATGGCAGCCTGTTTCGGAGAGGGCAAAGCCTTGGTGACCATCGGAGCGTGGTTAAACCCTAATAGGGACCAAGAAGGCGTCCTCGATGCATTTATGCCGACCGCAAACCGGGGCATACGCCCGGATCCGGGCTCCATCGCACCATTGCCGGCCAGAGGCTCACATCTTCCCACGCGTGAGTCTTGCCAACCTCAGACTCATCGCATGGGCGCTCACACCATAAGATCGGGCAAGCGTCGCTACTGCGGTCGCGTCCTCGGCATCGACGTAGAAAGCCATAGGATCGGCCTCGAGGAACGAACGAGGCATCAGGAGGCAAGCCGCAAAGTGGTTTGCCTCGATCTCCTCCGGGTCGATGCCTTGCGAGGATAGGTCGGACCTGAGGTTCACCTGAAAACTTGCGTCGTGGTGGACATCCGTTCCGGCGTGCAGCAGCGCGTGCCCGAGTTCGTGCGCCGCCGTGAAGCGCTGCCGCGTCTTGGCGTGCGCGCGGTTCACGCCGATCACCGTCGAGCCGTCCTTGCGCACCAGCACTCCGGAGGCATCCTTGCCGAGGTTGGGGTAGAGCAGCTGAATCCCCTGCGTGGCTATCAGTTCGGCTACGGGAACGGCAGGCCCGACGACGCCGGATCTCCTCAGCAGGTCATCGGCCGTCCTCTCGACTAGTGCAAAACGCGGCCGGGCAGGCTTCATGTCCCCTTCCGCCGCTGGGACGATCCGCCCGCTGCCAGGGACGCCACGAACAGCTCGACGCTGCGTGGCCTTCCCGACCCTACCGACCCGACCGGCGCCGCAACAGGCGGAAGCAGGTCTAGAGGCGAGACGTCGAGGGCGCGGGCCAGAGCATACACGTGGTGCAAGGCCACCGACTGGCGGCCGGTCTCGATGCTGGCGACCGAGCTGCGTGTCAGACCGGAGACAGCGGCGACCTGTTGCTGGCTCATCGCCAGCTTCGCGCGCCGGTCCCGGACACGGGCGGCCAAAGCCCCGTAGATGCCTTCGTCCAACCTGACCCCTCCGACAGCCTAGTCGGCGTACCGTCAACTCCGGTGAGTTGTCAACGCTATACACACTCGTCCACGGCCCCCAAGCCTTGACAGCGCCCAGTTCTCTGCGTGTCGGAGTGTGTATGACATGAACAAGTGCGTTTGCTTGACAGTATGTTGCTGCTCTGGACTGATGATCCGGCGACGTCGGCAGGGGCCGAGTCGCACCGCGGCCGCCGGGCTTTCCGGCATGGAAAGGAACGCGTGCATGACGAAGATCACGGCCTACCCGGTCGGCAACGGGGACACGTTGCGGCTCGACCTGCGCGACGGGCGCAAGGTGTTGGTCGACTACGCCGACATGAGAAACAAGGCCAACCGGACCGACAAGCGAATCGACTTGCCAGCGGCGCTTCGCGCGGACCTACGGCTAGCCGGGCGCGATTACCACGACGTCACGGTGTTCACGCACCTGGACAAGGACCACAACGTTGGCGCCGGGGAGTTCTTCGAGTTCGACCATGCCCGCAAGTACCAGGGCGGCGATCGCATCAAGATGCCTACGATGTGGGTGCCTGCTAGCGCGCTGACGGACGTCGGCACCGAGGGATGCGCGCGCCTGATCCGCGAGGAAGCCAAGCACCGCATGCGGGAGGGATACGGGATACGGGTGTTCTCCCGCCCCGACGCCCTGAAGGGCTGGTTCGAGCGCGAGAAGCTGGACATGGCGTCCCGCATGAAGTTCATCACCAACGCAGGCGAACTCGTCCCCGGCTTCGGCAAGTTCGACGGCGGCGGCGTCGAGTTCTTCATCCACAGCCCGTTCGGCTTCCGCCGGAACGCGCAGGAGGTCGACGACCGCAACCTGAACAGCCTCGTGTTCCAGGCCACGTTCCGCGAAGGCCTAACCGACATCAGGGCGCTGTTCGCCGCGGACATGCCCTGGCAGGGCCTCGACGACATCGTGTCGATCACAAGGAACGCCGCGCACAGGAACGACGAGCGTCTGTTCTGGGACTTCGCCAAGCTGCCGCACCACAGCAGCTATCTCTCCTTGTCGGAGGACAAGGGCGTCGATCGGACCGTGCCGACCGACAACATCAAGTGGCTGTATGAAGAGGCCGGCCAGGACGGCGGGATCCTGCTCTCCTCCAGCTGGCCCATCCCGTCGAAGGGCACCGAGGAGGACAACAGTGTCCAACCGCCGCACAGGCAGGCGGCGAGCTACTACCGCAACATCGCAACGGGCCTGGGCGGGAGATACGAGGTGACGATGGAACGGCCGGCGAGCAATCCCCGCCCAACTGTCGTCGAGATCACCCCGCTGGGGGCGCGACTGGTATCGAACGCCCTCGCGCCGACCGCTGCCATCGCCGCCACGCCGATGCGCGCCGGCTGACGTGGCCGACCTCAGGCACCCTTATTTCGACGGCACCGGCCCGGCGGTTCCGCCGGGTTCGCTGGCAGGCTCGAATGCCCGGGCGCTGGCGGCATACGCTTCATTGGGGCTGGACGAGGACGTCTCCCTCGCTGAGTGCAGGCGGTCGGACGACGGCATGGAGTCGGTGCTCGTGCGCGTCCGCCTGTACCCGCCGCAGAGGCCGGCTGCCGACATAAGGCAGGAGGAAGAACTTGCCGTGCTGTTCACGGCCGAGGACAGGCATCCGGCGTTGCTGGCGGCCAGAGCCGACTTTCCCGAGACGCCCCACCAGAACATGATGCTTGAGGGCCTGCCCAAATATCCATGCGTCGACGACCGTCCTTGGGACGCAGGGCCATTCAGTTCTGATTACGCTGTGCCGAGGGCGAGCAGCTGGTCGAAGCTGACGGCATTGGTGTAGAGCGCGAGGCTGACGTTCTGGACGCCCTTGGCGCGCAGGATGTTGAGGG
>JAABUK010008513.1_pt1 | contig 14348 bp, 15 predicted proteins | sample 5559141 | NCBI WGS metagenome assembly JAABUK01 (sample SAMN10711869, study PRJNA513367) | rock metagenome | isolation source: Antarctica rocks | place: Antarctica: Victoria Land, Pudding Butte nord | collected 2016-01-03
TTCAGCTGTTCATGAGAAACCCCCTTCGTCCCCCAATTGTCACGTCAGCGTCGCCGGGTAGATTTCAAACCCAAAAAAAAATGCAAGAGGAGATAGACCGCCTGTTGGGGCTTGTTGCTTCCACGAGCCACCACATATGCGTGGTGGACGAAATGTGAAGAAAGCAGACATAGAAGAGAAATTGGATGGCAATATGTCACATGACACTTTCCAGCAGAAGTAGGCCAATTTTGCCTCACCCTCGGTGATGATTGGGCACCAAGCAACCCTCACAACTACTATTGTTGTTGTTGTTGTTGTTGTTGTTGCTGCTGCTGTTGCATTTGTTGCTGTTGATGCTGCTGCTGCTGCTGCAACGCCTGCTGCTGCATCATCTGCTGTCGCATAAAAGCAATATTCTGCGGACTACCCTGCATCCCTCCACCGCCTTGTCCTTGTCCTTGTCCTTGTCCTTGTCCTTGTCCTTGCTGTTGAGCCTGCTGCATCTGCATCATCTGCTGTTGGGTCATCTGACCTTGCCTCTGCTGTGGGTTAATCATCCCCCGTTGTGCCATCTCCTGCATGACTTGGGCTTTTGCGCGCTGTTGGAGGATTTCTCGCTGCGCTGGTTGGACAAGTTGATGGTTTCCCCCATAGTGCTGGTTGGCGAGCTGTTGGAAGAGTTGTGATTGGACCATTCTGAGGCGTCGGGCGAAGAATTGTTGGACCTGTTGCTGATTGGGTGGTTGGCCGGATCGTTGTTGCTGTGGTTGAACCTGGGCTTGGGACTGCATGCCAGGTTGTGAGGGGTGGTGGTTCATTTGAACGGCCTGTTGATGAGGGGTCTGGTTCTGGTGCGGCGAGCCAGCTGCGGCAGCCTGTGCTTGGAAATGTTGATTTGAGAGCATCTCTTGCGTCGTTTTGTGGACCTCGGCGTTGTAGTTAGCATTTTGCTGTTGGAAATCGTTCTGAGGATTAGCATGTTGCTGGTATTGTTGTGGCATCTGATGTTGCATCGCTCGAGCATGGTTTTGTGCTCGTAAATGAGCCACTTGCTCGGGAGTCATTCCATGGGCATTTTGAAGCTGTTGATTGAAGTTCTGAGGATGATGTTGATTCAGCGCCTGCTGACGGTGGTTGGCAGCAGTCTGTTGTGGCGTCATTCCGGACATGGCATTTACCCCATTCATCATTCCGCTTTGTGACATCTGGGGGGTTTGGGCTACCATGCCGACATGTGGACTGGCGTTGTTTGTGCGGTTTGTAGGAGTAACTTGTCGGCCTACTGGGGTCGCTTGCCTCATAGCTGGAGTACCTTGAGGGATCTGAGGTGTACCATGTCTGCTTGGGCCTTGTCCGCTCTGCGCTCGAGCCATAGCAACTCCTGGATGGCCATGTTGCATACCTGATCCCGGTCTTGGTGGACTTCCTGCAGCTCCTTGGTTCGAAGCCATCGGCGCTATCGACACACTTTGGCTAGGATGAGACATTTGTCCAATAAGTGGCGAGGAATTCATGTGGGGTGTGCTCGTACGAACAACTGGAGAAGATCGCTGAGCCGGAGAGGTATGCATCATTTGGGTCTGCATATTCGGAGGCACGGCAGAAACCCCATTGATGTGATTCGTGCCTGGTCGCTGCTGTGGTTGCTGTGCTGCAGCTGTAGCGGCTTGCATGGCTTGCTGACGCTGCGACATCTGCATTTGGTTCACCTGCTGCCGACGTTGTAGTTCCTCCATTCTTTGTTGCTGTTGTTGCTGTTCGAGCATTCGAGCTCTCCTTGCCTCCTCCTCCCTTTGCTGATTCCGTCGTAAATGGTCTTGTGCCGCTTTGCGCTCCTCTTCAAGCCTCTTGCTTTCAGCATGCTGTGATTTGATGTTCTCCAAAGCATTGAACTTCTCGAATCGTGGTTGAAAGAGACCTGCAGCTCCGGGACCATCTGCATTCGTGGCGTTGGCAGCTGTCGACCCTCCAACATTCCTCTCATCCATGATGAGCATGAAACGCTCCTGTTCCTTGGCAAGAGCATCATCCGCCGCAAGCTCTGCAACGGTCCGCTTCCTCCCCTTCGTCGGTGATGGAGGCTCATCATGCCATGGATCTTTGAGAAACTCAAGCAAGTTCTGCGCTTCGTCAAGACTGCTCATGGTATCCAGGAACAAAGGTGGGGCTGTAGAGTTGACGATCCTTGCTTCATAATCTAGCAAGTCTTTGGACCCGATTTTCATTTTGAGTTTTTTGGTTGGGGGCCCACGCTCAAATGAAGGGGTAGGCGGCACTGCGGAGAGAGGGGTTGGTGGAGGCATAGAAGATGATGGAGCTCGTGTATTAGGGTATGCTTGCGATTGTCGTCGATTTAGAGCTTTGGGATCGGGTGTCATTGAGTCGATGACAAGATCCATATGTTTGGACAATGTCGTAGGGCGAAGCGCAACGTGGTAAACTTTAGGTTGTAGCTGTTGGGATGTCGGCGATGCCTCGTGTAAGCCATTCTGTCCGTTCACTGATGATGCACTCTTCGGACGGGCTGAGGAATCCTCCACCGGCTCCTGCTTAAGTTGTGGTGAATCTGGTTCCGGGTCTGGCTTGAGCTGGTTCTTAATGGGATATGGCCGCCATGGTGACGGCGTGATATAAGGATTGTGGTTATGGATTGAGTACTGATCATCCGAATAATTGTTGGAAGCAGAACCCGCACCAACGGACACAGATTTATGATCGACGACACGCACGATCAACCAGCCGTCGTAGAATCTCACCTCAGACTTTCGGAGCTCTTCTAGCATGTCGTGTGGTATGGTTTTCTTCTGCAAATGCTCGATAAACATCCGCATTTCGGAGTGATAGCTAAAACTGCCTTCTTGCTGATCAAACCGGAAGTGTGTTGGGTGTAGATGTACGATGAGAGAGGGGAGGTGAGCCTTGAATTTGCGGAGTATATGCGCTTCACTTGGAACTAGAACGAAAAATGTTAGACATGCTTTTTCGTTGAAACGGGGTGAGTAGCTCACCATATGGTTCTGGATACCTCTTAGAAGACCGCCTTTCCAGTGGTAGCCCATCTGTAATACCGCTTCTAGTTGTGAGTCTCTGGGGATGCCCACTTTGCTCCCCCATGCGCTGGGACTCTTTGCGCTGGCGATTCGGACGCGTTCCCGTGCCGTTCGCATATGGGCCTTGTTGGGAGTTTGCGCTGAGAGCTACCGCAGACCCTGGTAATCTCTTGGAAGCGCTCGAAGGCGAAGGGGATGGATTCGGGGGTCTATTGCCATTCGCAGAAGTTTGTAGATAGGGTGGGGGAGGGCGTTTCATTTTCTGAGCTTGGGGAAGGGGCTTGCTGGCCACTGCTGTCGCCATGACGTGGAGAAAGGTCTTCGTCTGCCTTTCTGAGGAACAGGTATATGGATATTATGACCGTAGCAGCCAGTAACCCTTCACAATCCCTGCGCCGTCATGCGATGCGTGGGTCGATGCGCGCGACATGGGGAAAGTGGGGGTTCCAGAAGCGGGTTTGAAGTGCTCAATTCCCAGGAAAATTGGTTCCAGGTAGATCGCCCTGCTGTATTAGACGTATTCAAGGTGGTAATGACTTCAATAAGGGCTTGATGGAGAGTAATGCGATGGGGTCCGACAACGCCTTTGTTCGGGCTTGGGAGGTTGACGTTGATGCCAAGCATGGCTCAATAGCCGGGGCACGTGATATCGTGAGAGATCGACTGAAACTACTGACAACAAACAGTGCTTGTACTTTCAACCTCGGGAGATAATCCTCAAGCATATGCTGCTCGTTCGACGTAACGATTCGATATGTATCTTAATAAATAAGTGCAAAAGCAGCTCACTCACTCATCCGGCATGAGGACCTTTGCGACAGATCGGGCTGCCGAAATAGAAGTACCCAGTTGGGGGCGAGGAATGTGAGTAGTCAATGAAATCAGTCCTGCCCGTCGGTCCGCCTTCTCCAGTCCTCCCCAATCTTCAAGCTGTCCACCACAGCAACCCCTTTGCCCAACCCTGTACGTTCCTCTTTCTGCCACCATGGCTCAGCGCGAGCCTTGCTTAAGCCATCTTCGTCCTCCGTGTCTACCAGCCCGCCGTGACCACCTTCATCACCAATGACGACAACAGTCTGCTTTACCCAGCCGGCGAGCTGTCCAGCTATTTCTCCTTCATCTCCGCATAATGACTCCTGGATGTAAACAGTTTCTGGAGCCAAGCTTCGAAGAAGGTGAAGATGTCCAGTGCGAGTGGTAAATGGCAAGATCAGGGTATCTTTCTCAACCACTGCCAGCGCTTGGTTGTACAAGGTCTTGAACAGTGACGAAGATTCGTCGACTGGATTCGGATCGACATTTGCCAGACTACCTTCGGATCCACTGGGAAATTCTCCAGGGGTACGAGCATCGCCATGACTGATATTTGAGAAAGAGGACGCGGTGGATCCTTGTGTGATAGGAAATGTTATCTTTGAGACTGAGACTGCGCTGAGAGGATGCGCTTTGAGTTCAGGTGCATGAATCAGGACGAAGACCCTTGTGGTCTCGGGCTTGATGTATTCGGGTAGGTGGGCAAGGATTGACTGGGCTCTTATCAGCAGACTCCTTTTGCGGAAAGGCTATGGTAAGTAGGCTTACAGCATGCTGGCCCACTTCTCCCATCTCATCGCTGCCACTTCCGACCGCGGAAACCACTACGGCAACACTTTTTCGTTTTCGCGACTTCATAGCGGCAGGCTTGGGCATCTCAACCGCACCAGCGAAGTAGTCGTCAGCTGTACCTCTTCGCTTGAGGCCTCTTGTAATTTCTTTGCCATTGTCTCTGCTGTCGGCCTCCTCACTCCACCTTTCATGATCCTCGTAATCATCTTGACTTCCTTCGCGGATGGTGGTCAGAGCTCCACCCACCATAGCTCCAGCGGCCGCCACACCAGCAGCGACCTTCTTGCTGGCCCAATCGTAGGATTGCTGCGGGCTCGGGGTCCGCTTCAATGCTCCCGACATCTTAGACATCAAAGTCCCATCATCCTGCATTTGTGTTTCAGCGCCTGCAGATCTCGCTTCACCCTCATAGCCTAGTCTAGACGGCGGCATCGGCGGACCCTCAAAGCCGCCAGGGCCAATTGGACCAGTTGGTGGAGGTCCTTGAAATCCTGATGGACCAGGCCCAGGGGGGAGCCCGCCGCTCATGCTTGCATAGCCTGGTGGTGGAACACCACCCGGGTTCTTTTCCTCCTCGCTAGTGTCGTCCTCATCGTCCTCACGTTCAGACCAGATCCAAGCTGCAAGACCAATCGTCGCGACAGTGACTGTCATGACAAGAGGGACCCAGTATCCCAGTGTTGACCGTCTGCCAGACGCGCCATATCCCCCTCCTCCCGCAGTGCGACTGCGCCGATCAACACGTTCATAAGAGTATGACATGATTCATTCCCTCCACGAAGATTACAGTGCTGGGTCCTGTCTTGGGCTCGGGAGGCTGTTAGGGGTGGGAGTGCGTGTTTGAGGAGGGTCCAATCCTTAAAGTGCGGTTTCTTCCTATACACTGAAATGAGGTGATCGACGAACTCGTAAACCAGAAACGGGCTCTAATTTGAGCAAGCTGTCCTAAACCCCGAGCGGCGATGTCAGGGAAGCTCTTCCAAGTACAGCTTGAGCTGGGTTCCTTTGGCTGGGAGCTCCCTTGTTCGCGAGGCGCGCTCGTTTGCGTCAAAGGTGCGTAGTGGAGATGGCTTCACTGCATGCAGGAACCTTCTCCCCGGAGGATGCTGGTGGAAATGAGTGGCTAATGGTGATCAAAGTCGTATTCCCACAGCTCCTCAGCAATAGATCGACTTGTTGACGTGGCTGGACAGCGGGAACCACAGCAAAGCAGATGGCGGGGATCTGCCCACGCCCGACGACTCTCCTGCATGCCAAGACAGTCATCAAAAAGTTTACAGGCCACGACTATAACTCTGTCTACATACAGACCATTTCGTTCCTGGATGATCACTCGAAACCACAGAAGCAGCTCTTCCTGGCGCTTCCCCAGCCTCCCCAAATCTATTGGCATTCGCACATTGCTTCTTAAGATCGAGCGCCGATCTCGAAAGGCGCAGAAACTATCGCGGTGGTGTGACCACCCCGTATTGCCCTTCTGGGCCAACATTATCACGACCTTGTACCCTCGAGGAGGAGCCATGCGGCGGTGAATATAGGTCAGAGATCTTTGCTCTTGCAAGGCGTTACGAACGGTCTTTGTTTTCTACCACCACACCGTCTGGGCCTCGCCTCGCTACTTTTGCTATCAAATCCGGAAAGCAGCCTGGTAAAAGGATGCCTCATGCACTTTCAATGCCTCAGACGGGCTTTCAGGCCCTGATCCTTTGCGGGCCGGGAGGGAGTCTCAATACGTTTACTACGGTGCCTAAGGAGTATCCGAAGGCGTTGATTACTTTGGCTAACAGGCCTATGGTGTGGTATGTTCTGGATTGGTGCTATCGCATGGGAGTTACAAGTGAGTCATAATTTTCCGAGAGATTGGTTTGGTATTGCTTTCTTCAATCGTACGGAGTGCGGTTACTCCATTACTCTACGTTGTCGTACAGACTAGAACTTCCCTTCCTCTTATTCTGAGCTGATAGAGCCACTCACAATTTGGCTCTGAGATTTATCCCCAGAGCCGTTCCTGTCAGACCATGGCACAACCACTAACCTATCCAGACATAACCCTGATCACCCCACCAGAATCCGAAGCGACCCTCTCAGCAGCTCTAGCGCAAAACCCGCATCTGACCTCCCTCCCATCGCCCTCCCCCAACATCCTCGCTCCGGCAGACTTAGACCACGAAACCGGCACAGCCGAACTCCTACGCCTTCCCGAAGTCCAAGCCAGCATAGTAAGCGACTTCATCCTCTTGCCCTGTGACCTTGTATGCGACGTACCGGGAGAAACCTTCCTCGAGACCTGGATGACGAGTCTTGGCGGTCTAGGCGGTGCCACGGACGGGTCTGATCTCGAGGTGTCAGGTCCGAAGCGCGTCGGGTTGGGCGGCGAGATGGGGAGTCGGCGAGGCGGGTTGAGTGTTTGGTACTCAACCGTCGATCGAGAGGAGAGTGTCAAAGACGAGGAATGCGACTTCTTCGCTACCGCGAAGCTAGACCAGGAGCACGATCTCCCCTTAATGAAGAATGGCGCAGATAGCAAGGCCTCGAGGGGAGTGTTGCGGAAGCTTGTCTGGGCGATGCCGATGTCGACATTGATGGACGAATGCGAGGAAAGTAAGGACCGCTCATGGCATATTCGATCAAGTCTACTAGCCAAGTACGGGTCGATCAAATGTCTGACCAAGTTTCGAGACGCGCATGTCTATCTATTCCCGTACTGGGTCAAAGACTTTGCACGACTGAACGAAGACTTTGATAGTGTGAGTGAAGATCTGGTGGGGACGTGGGCGAAGACAGACTGGCGAAAGCCTGCTTATCGAGCCAAGTATGGGGCGAAAGAGCTGTTTGGCAAGAAGAGGGGTGCCGCGGAAGATGGCGTGTCGGACGAAATCCCAATTGAGGAAGAAATTGATTTGATGTCGCTGAGCTCAACGCAGGTCACTCGACATGCAAGCCTAAAAGCGCAGTCAGCTTCACCAACCGTCACGCTAGCATCAAGAGTCACCGCCGACGCAGACCCAGACGATAGCACGCTCTCACCCGACAAAGCCGCCCAAATTGAGAACGACGGCCCAGCCCCCACAATCCCACCAATCCTTTCATACCTCCATTCAGCAGACCCCTCCTCCCCCCTAATCCGCCGCGTAGACAACACCGCCCTCCTCCTCTCTGTCTCCCTCCTCCTCGCCAAGATCCCCTCCGTTGAAGACTCCACCACCAACCACCAACCCAGTATGTCCATCTCCCCCTTTGCCCACCCCTCCAAAATCGCTCCAACCGCCACCATCTCCCCCCGAACCACCATCTCCATACCCGACACCCTAATCGCGGAAAATTGCACCATCAAGGAATGCGTGATCAGCGCCTCTGCGTCTGTGGGCACTGGGTCGCGACTGACGAGGTGTGTGGTTATGGATGGGGCGGTGGTGGGCGAGCGCTGCACGCTAACGGAGTGTGTAGTAGGGAAGAAGGCGAAGGTGGGGAGGGGGTCGGTGTTGGGGGGGTGTGAGGTGCAGGATGGGAATGCGGTGGGGGATGAGACGGAGGGGAGGGGGGAGAAGTTCTTGGCCGGGGGTTTGGAGGATGAACTCGATGATGATGAGGTGGATGGGGAACGGGAGAGGATAGGGTCTGAGGGTGCGGGTGAGGAGGATGGTGGGTGTTTTGAAGTTGGTGGGTAGGTTTGTCGTTTCTTACAGAGGCGCCAATTTGGACTGTAGAGACCCCTCGTTTCAACCAGCAGGGCGGAGGCCAGAAAGGCGTGAATGGATCAACCTGTGACATGGCATAGCATGGCTTAGCGAGGAGCATCCAATCAGTTCTGCGGTACTCATCTGGAAAGATGATTAGCTGAAAGCCCTGCGCACGCCAGAATCAGTTGCTCGGCAAAGCACCGCTCACGTAATCTTTGCGATGGTGCACAAGCACAGCCCGCCGGAGCCGGCTTTTCGTGTTTTCACGAGCTGCTTCAGTGCTCAGCAGGTTGTCTGTCGTACTAGCCACGACACGGGATGTCCAAGCTGGGGAGCGGTGAGTCTCCTGGCGTTGAGGTGTCCTTCGGCTAGTCATCACGGGGGCAGAAGAGTCGCTGCGAGATGATGGCTCGGTATCAGGCTGCAAGATTCTAGTTCACTTGAGGAGCCGCCATAAGTCTGAGAATGTTTGCCGAAATATCGAGCAAAGGGCCACAGGGGGATCTGGTGCGAGACTCTGATTTTGATGACATGTACTCCGTAGATGTGTCGGCATCAGATGTCAGAGAAATTTTCCCTTTCTCTCCAGCAGAGACAATTGCATCCAGCGGCGTGTATGCTTCTGAATTCTTTTTGCATCACATAACCCTCGGATAACTTGTATGACCATCCGTAGTCCTCGCCCTCTTCCTCGCATGCGGCCGCATCTCCAAGCGGTCTTGCTGCTGCTCCGCCAGCTCAGGGCTCTGCAATACCTTGCGCCCCTTACTAACCCTATGCAGCGTCATCTTCTGGCCATCCAGCTTCGTCTCCAGCATCCGCACATAAGTACTATGACTGTTGGGACTGGCAGAGAGACAGCTGAAAAGGTACCTCAGCTCCTCTGATTCTGACCAGGGGATCTCCGAGATGGTGAGAACATCCATGAGCGTGTAGGCGACTTCGAAGACTTTCTCGAAGATACCTAGGCCGTGGACGGCGACGGCGTTGACGGACATGTTGCTCATTTGCTCGCAGAGGGACTTGGCGATGGATATGGGGTAGCTGTAGGTAAAGGCTTGGTTTTCGGATTTGCTGGAGATGATGCCTTGGCGCATGGATGCTTGCCAGAAGATGAGACGGAGCCATTGCTGGGTGATTTGGACGTCGGCGCGTTGGATGTCGGGGAGATTTGCAGAGTCGAAGGACAGATTGGAGAGGTTCTGTTGGATTGCTGCTATGTTCTCAACCGAGGGTCTTGCTGTTTGGCTTTCGGAGGAACGCCAGACTTCGATGAACTTCTCGTCCAGAAGAGCGAATAGTTGGCAGAGGCATTGAAAGCCGGTGAGGATGCCCGGATCCTCGTCATCGAAGAAGTCCATAGGAAGCGTAGGTAGCTTAGGGATGGATACTGGCTTGTTACGTAATATCGATGCTCCTCGCTCGGTAACAAACAACAGAGCGAAAGCACGCCGGTGACAGATCTCTGCTACATGATTCATACCGACGTAGAACGACTCGAGGTGCAGACCCTGCTCCAAGGCCATGCCTGTTGCCTCGCGAACATAGAAATTCGAAGAACGAGGTTGTTTGAGTTCGAAGTACGAGACTGATGCAAAATAGGATGCAATTATTGTGGTAAGCGACGATGTTTCTATCCAATCCGAGACCTGTCGTACGGTCAGGAAATGCGACAAGAAGTGCCGTCCAATATCCTTCTTCGCCTCCAACGTGAGGTCTGATGGTGGCGACGCGTGCAGAATGGTGACGGCGCACATGGACAGGACAAGGCATTTGTCCTCAGGAGGGAGATCTTCGGGGCTAGACAGTTTGCGACGAAATGTTGACTCATGAATGACAGGCATGATCGGATAGAGGTGGCGAAAGTACTGCTTTACGCATTCAGACATCATAGTCGGGGACATTCCAATCTCTACGGCGAGCGCCGTGACCCGGACTTCATCCTGCATTGAGCGTCCTGATCTTATACGATAGAGCGAAGGTGGATCACTGGTAGAGATTGTAGGAGAATGTTGAGAGAAGTTAGACATTGTCGGGCTGGCACGTAAGGGAGGCACAGCAGAATTCATGACACGCTCGATAGAAGGTATTTTGGTGGTGCCCTGCAATTCTAGGGATGGAGCATTATGATCTGCCACAGAAGCACAATCATCACCGTCGAAGATCTTCTGAGCAAGTTCATTGACGGTGACAAAGTCATTCGACCTAGGCGAAAGCCCCTGAAAGGGTATCATTGAATCTGGAACCTGCCATGGTAGTGGAGAGTCTATCGTGGACACCATCGATCCAGGGGTTCCCTGCTGGGGAATCATAGAAGCAGGGGCAGAAGTGATCTGCTGGGGCATCTGAAGCATTGGCGGTGTGGCCTTCATGCTGGCTGGGTTCGACGTTGGACCTACATTGTCGCTAAAGTTCCCAACGATCGGAGAGGAATGCAGGCTGCTCGCGGAAATTGAACGAGATAGTGGTGGTGAGAAGTAGCTGCTTGATTCAGATAGCGGCGATTCCATAGTGGAAATATTACAGCCTTGATGTAGAATTTGCTCATCTTCATCTCGCAGTTTGGCGACCACAGACCCTGATCCCTTCTTCGGTCCTCTTCGTTTGCGGATAATATCTCGCGAGCATCTTGATCAACCTAATTAGAGGATTGAACATCCAAGAGTACTCGACATGTCTGATTTGCCTGAATCCAGACGCCACGTACCGGAGACCAGAAGCGACACATCTTCCGCAACATTCCTCACCATCGCATTTGACTTTGCGCCGGTGGCATTGGTCGCACGGATGCGATTTGGGAGTCTCGTGGGTCGGAATCTTCTGAGTGGAAGCCCCGTGGATAGGATCCATAATAAATTGCACGGGCAAATCGCAATTGTTCACGCGGTGGTCGAGACTTGATGCCTGCAGAGCTTTTGAACACATATAGAGTAGGATGCAGAATGAATCGAGTTGAATTGATTGAATCGACTGTCTAGCGTCTATTGGAGAATGCCTCCTGCAATGGGGGCTAAATATGAAGAAATGAGGCTCAAAAAGGCCGGAGATTAGCTAGAAATTGACCGACTGTAGGCCTGAGGCGCAGGCACTTCGCAGGCGGCTGACAAGAGCCAATGTCGACGTGCCATGTCTTGTCACACACTTGGCCGCATCGTGGATGGGTGGGAATGGGTGCCAACAGCATGAAGAGCGAGAGAGCGGGCGAGATGTGGAGATGGGGGAGTTGAATGCAGGTACTGGGACGACAGATGCGCCGAGTCAACTGTGTTGGAGTCTGACTAAGCAGCGAGTCAGGTCCAAGATTACCGGCTGCCAAGCCGGGCGTCCTGCCGAGACCGGAGACATTACTTCTGAAACCTCGCTTCGCGTAATCTCCCCAATACAGCCGCTTTCGAAACCCACTCCCAACTCCCCACCCGGAGGATAGCTCTTGTTTGGCATAACATGCCAGCCCCTGAGGCCGGCCGTCCCTCCAGCACAGTGGCGGCTGATGCTGCGAGACTGTCCATACCTGGAAGCCGTCCTCTCTAAGCTCTGTACTGAAAGAGGACCAGCCCTTGACGGGGAATACATCGAACTGGAATCTTGAAGTCAACATTTTTGACAGGGAAATGTCTGAAACAGAAACCAAAGAGCTGGAATTCCGGGTGGTCGCGACTTGAGCCCACGACTCTAGAAGCAATGGTGAAAGCAGTGGAGAGTACTGCTGGGTCATGCAGACGATGCTGGAAATTCTATTGTGTTCACAGGAGATCGAACGTCAGCCTTGCACATTTGTATGCGACGTGAGATCATGATTCCAGAGGCAATCTCGAGGGATTTGCGCTTCAAACGTCACCTAGACAGACGATAGTGATTATCCACCCTCGGTCTCCCCTTATCCGATCCGCGAATCATGTTCTTACGAATACATGCCACGTCTGATCCAAGGGATGACTTACCAACCAGCCTGCATCAAAGGCCTCGTTCCATGCTCGAACGGGGTACACTTGATCGAGTAAATCTGCAAAGACACTGTTGTGCCGCCTGTACTCGACCGGCCAGCTTGCTATCATCACTTCTGTCTCAGACAACGGAAGAAGGCCTGGTTTTACCTTCTAGGTCGGCTTGGATTGTCTTGAGGGCTAAGACTCGCATTGTTCGTGATGGCTTTTAATGTGCAAGGTCGTCCTGCGGTCCCTGCACAACAAGGGATATGTCTCTCCTGGTTGTAACAAGGGAAGCGGGCAATTGCCGATACCAGGTGCCAAGCAGTAGCTGAAATACGCAAACCGCTCGAATTACCAAGCTGAGTAAAAATGAAAAAGACGGGCAGCGTGTTGTGACGAACTAAAAGACGCAAACAGAGCTCAGGATTGAATCACAAGCTAATGCCCTGGTGAAGGGCGTCCCTCAACATGTTTCTCAGTCTTCATATAGTTTCGGATGCCGCAATCCTTCTAGCAGGCCTCGGGAGATCTAACACAGCCGTTCGAATGTATAGTTTGACCATTCATAGTGGATCAAGAGCTCCAGGTAGGTGATTTTTGCTCTCACTCCTCCAGCCTGCGCTTGGTCCCCTTTCTGGATATCTTGCTATCATGCTAGTAGATGGTTTCACCCGCCACGTTTATCTAATCAAAAACCAGCAGCCAGGCACATTGATAGAAACCGATGAAGGAGATGACCTTGAGGTATTTATCGAAAACAGATAGGTAGTCGAAACCATTATCCACTTGCATGGTCAGTTCTCTGTCCAACCACACTTCAAAGCACGACAAACTGGGGTCCTAGAGCACGCTTCTCCAACCTGCGAAAGCCGATCCACCAAGCGTTAGGCCTCCTTCAACGTGGAACACCGCATACGGATAGTGTCCTAGGGATCACACGGGTAAGCCCTAGTCTCCGTCATGGCGGAGTATAGCATGGTGATGACTAGGAAGTATCAGTACCCGATTCAACCAGGGGGAAATTCCACCTACACATTCTCTTCCGGCAATGCGTACGGTTTCTATTGGTACCACTCTCCGTTTCAAGCGTTCTCTGACAACGCGTTACGAGGTGCGCTCATGAGTCACTCATCGTCATCCTGTCCCCGACCTTTGGGAACTTGCTTCGAGCAGCGATAGAATGGACGTCTTTCTAGAAGTTGAACACAGAGCGACCTCAGTCATTCTCATAGAATGGACTCACGGCCTCTCAGATACAATTTATCAATAGTATTTTGACACGGGTACTTTTTCAAACTGCGTTGACAGCCTCTTAGCGAATGGACTTGGTCGAGTTCAATGCCTTTCAGAGCACATTCGGTCCGGGACTGGGGCTCGATAACTCCTGAATGACGATGCCAGTAATGCATAAAAGACTAGCTATGGGCGACTCTGCCATGGCGGCGGACATGTCCTCAATGTCAACTGACAATCCATCAGCATCATCAGATCCACTACAAGCGTCCACCGAACCAAAAGAAAACCCATCCATGCCGCCCACGCCGGTCATGCCATCTCCGGACATGATGCCTGCCTCGACTATGCTTAAGATGTCCAGTATGCCGGCAATGTCGAGTATGTCAGGCATGTCGCAGCCAATGACATCTCTCAGACCTCGTAGATGCAGTCCACCAACGATGCTCAAATCGGGCTTCAACAGTAGCTCTCTCCCTCCCGATACTTGTACAAAGACGACATCCTCATCCTCGGTCGTAACGGCCAATCACGAGAAAAGGGTGGCTAGCTCTGAATCTCGCCAACGTAGGATCGGTCAGTAAAGCTTGGGGTTTCTCTGGATGCATACTCCATGTACGTCTACGCTGCCGACCCACTTTCACCCCAGTTGCAGGAGGTCAAGTCATGTTTGGCCATTTCCTGCAACGGGCTAAATTGCCCCAGTTCTACATAGCTATCAGCCAACGCTATTCAGTGATGATTAAGCTAACTAGATAAGCCGCCTGAGGATCAGCCATCTTAGATTCGCATCTCATCCTACCGGGTGGCATGCAGCAAGGTCGTAGAAGGCCAAGCCATCGTATCGTATATCCTGTGACTGAACTCCA
>JAABUK010008514.1_pt1 | contig 14347 bp, 23 predicted proteins | sample 5559141 | NCBI WGS metagenome assembly JAABUK01 (sample SAMN10711869, study PRJNA513367) | rock metagenome | isolation source: Antarctica rocks | place: Antarctica: Victoria Land, Pudding Butte nord | collected 2016-01-03
AAGCAGGTCTGCTATACTAGTGCTTGTGCTGGTGTAAAGAGTCCAGGTGCGTTACAAAGAAGTCAGTTCTGCAGGTTGTCAGGATCACGCTATACTGCTCACAATACATGAGACAAGTTGTGGGTTCATCTGCTGTACTTCAGCTAGCTGAGCACTGCTGAGATCAAGGTCTTGGATTGTTGTGTATATCTGGAACAGAGCCTGGATGATGGGAGCAAGTGTGCTGCATGACGACTGCACAATCATCTGATTTGCAACTGCAGCCATTGCATCAAACCCACCAGGAATGGTCACAGCCTGCGTAAGAGCACAGAACTTTGCACCCTTGTTGATGTGTCTGTCTGTAAACATGTATGAGGCGCACATGCAGCTTGTTGCCCACGCCTGTATTCTCACAGAGCACATATGCAGCTGCATAGCTGAGCGCAGCACAACACAATGATCTGTCACAGCACAGCACAGCACAGCACAGCACAGCACAGCACAGCACAGCACAGCACAGCACAGCACAGCACAGCACAGCACAGCACAGCCAGCACAGCACTCTCAATGCCGCCCCCGCACTAAGCTGCACACCTGCTGTAGTATAGCCACAAGCTGCTGACTATAGCCAGCAGAGACAGCCTCATCAAATGCTGCAGCCACTTCATCAGTTTGGTTTGCTGTCACAAGGTCAACAATGAGCTGAGCTGGCACTTCAGCTCCCCCTGGCATCAAAATGTACTCTAGGTATTGCACTAGGGCTTGGCCAAAGGGCACTGCTGGGGGTGTCTGGAAGACCCCATCCACCCCATAGATGACCAGCTGCAGCAAGTACAAAGGAGAGTCTGAGCGAAGACAAAGGAGAAGGAACGCAAAGGAAGAGGCACTCAGAGTTCTGGAGGAGGACAACCCGGGGGGGGCAGGGGAGCGGAGCAAGTTGTGAGTTTGAAGACAGCACATGCTGCACTATAATGAGAACAATGGTGCAGCTTTTCAAGCATACATGTAGAAGAGTACATGCAGGGCCATGCAGCACAAATAATAATGATAATAACAATAACAATAAAAGTAGTAATAACAGCAAGGATTAAAAAAGTCTGCTTTCCAGCTCATAATGAGCTAGGTATCTGCAGGGAGAGTCTTGTTTCTGCAGAGCAGCCTGTCTTGTGCATGCATGTTTGCATGCATATCAAAAGACATGCATGACAGCAAGTGCTTGAGTGCATGCGTCAAGCAATTCAGTGGTATACACAGCGACATTGTGAGTTCCCCGGCAAACTTGGCTCAACAAGCTGCTATAGTATTTGTGATTTGCAGCTCAGCATACTCACATGCTGCAGTTCTGACAGAAACACGTCATTACCCAAAACATGCATGTCATTACTCTCAATGTATTCTTTGACAGTTTGATGTCATATGATCAAGCTGTCAATGTATGCACAGCTGCTGACCTCTAGCAAAGCATGCATGTAGTTGACAACATATTGCATCATGTTCAAGCTTTGAAAACTCCATGTCATATGCTTTGAGGACTGTACAGACACACGGTGCATAGGTTTGCTTATGTGCATCACACAACTACCTGAACTATAGGACTGTATTCATATAATGGCAGCAGTTGGGGCTTACATTACAAGCATATGCCGGAGGAGTGATGACCATAACTTCAGTCCCATAGCTCTCAATGTAAACAGATTCTGTGCTGTTGATCTCATCCACATAAACAGTCAAATTGGCAGCTGGTGTCAGGGTGGAAAGGATTTCTCCATCTCTGAAGTCACTGAAGTTCTGCACAGAACAAGAGCCTGGCCTGTGCATCACATGCCATCAGGCACCTGAACTATGCTTGCAAGGTTTGCATGTCACATGCAAGTGCAAGATTTGCATGTCAAATGCAAGTGTACGACTTCAAGTTGGCAAAGGCAGAACGTGATTAAGCTGCCTTGCCAAACAACACAGGCATTGCAATGCGCTACTTACCAAGATTGCTTGGTCTGGGGCAATGTAGTATTCCAGAGCAGAGTTGAAGTATGGTAGCGTGAGGTCATAGGCAGCGGTGGCATTGTGCGCCGTCATGTCAGCGTCTAACGCTTCATTTGTTGGCAAGAACAATGTGGCAGGTGTCTTCAGGTTGGACAGCGTGTTGTTCAAGCCATTGTACTGGATTGCTGAGTAGTATGCAGAGAAGTCTGGATTGGTCGCAACTTCAGAATCGCTGAGGAAGGTGCAACCTGGAAAGCCAATTGTGCCTTGAGCAGAGCCTGCAGCAACAGGTCTGCATGCCAGGGTATGCCTTTGCCAGCCGGTTGGCAGTTGATTGACCTATCGTCACTGCACCCAGTGATAACCAGGGCAGGCTATTCTCTCCACATTAGTCAGCAGATCACCTGTTGTGGCGTGCAATACGATCAGGGCACATGCGCACAAGGTTGCTGACAGGCACGGCCGCTTGACTGTCACGGACATCGGAGAAACTTGGTGAACACGCGCACGGGCGCGTATCACACAAATACGGATGATGGCGTCCTGCTGAAATGGTAAGAGTGTGCAGAGATCATCTTGAGCCTTACAAACTCTGCCGAAATCCCCACCAATCACACGGTCAATGCCCAAGATTAGGCAGACCTGTGCTTGCATCTTCTGCTTTACTCACATTTTAGTAATCTATCAGAAACTCTGCTTGATTATAGACATTATATTCCCTCACAAAGGTGTCTTGATCGCTGCGAGCTGCCGCTCAACGTAGATCCAGTACGAGATCACCAACAACGAAAGCATTGCATTTGTTGCAGCACGGGCAAATCCTACACAGTGCCACTCATTAGTCTTTATGAACAGCTTTCCACGGATGCTCGCTGCATATATAAACTGTTTATACACTGTTACAGCGTTATGGCTGACTTGCTGCAGCAGTACAAACCGTAGCAGCACAGGCCTGAGACTTACCGTGCTAAGCAGCACCAAGTTCACTGATTCAAGACTACTGGGCGCACGAATGAGACACAAGCTGAAGTACACGCACTACGCTCACTCAGCATGCCCGGCTGGCTCCTGCTTTTTCACTACCCAACAGTTCAGCAATCTTCATAGCGTGGAAGGACCCATTACGCTTAAAATGCAACTCTTCTCCATCTAGCTTAGTGTATTCCATAAGAGACTGCTTAACTGCATCAGCACAGCCCGCTGGGACGGGAACGCTGGCAAAACCCTTACTAAACACGAACATGTGAGTCATCATTAGTCATCATTAGTAACCTGCATGTGAATGGCTTGACTGAATAACGCTAAGTGTTCACACTTTAAAACACATATCCATGTGCATACATATACACATATGGTCAAGCATTTTGTAAACAACACGCATGGAAAATTTACACATCTTAAGATGCTCAAGGCAGTCATGTAAATCAATGTTGCAGTACTACAGCCAATAACATGTGATGACTGCGTGTAGACTGCATTGTGAGGAAAACTAGACGCCATGGTGTGACACCCCCACCACAGGCCCAACACCCTACAGCGGGACAGGGAAAGGGGCCTTCCAGTTGTTGGGGGGTTGGGGCGGGGAAGGGGCCTTCCAGTTGTTTGGGGAGGGAGCATGGCCTTTCAAGCTGCCTATGATTCCAAGTGGAAGAACACTCGAGTGGGCTCCATCACCACATACTCAACTTTCCCAACAGGCAGCTTCACCTGCAAAATGCAAGTGCACTGACTTTATACAGGCCATTGCAAAGGTCTCATGACATACCAGTCTGACTGAGAGTGAACTAGATTGAGTGACCATAACAGTAGTACTATAGCAATGTTGGTCAGCACACTTGCAACACAGAGGTGATGTGTTTAGGGATGAATGTGCATGAGGGAGATGTGCCTAATATGCACAAGCATCATGTCTTGGGCTGAATCAGAAGCAAATTAGGAGCATGCCTGGAAAGAAGCTGGGTTACGCATGCATGTGATGTGCATTTGAAGTGTCAGCTTGTCATGTCATGGGCACCCTGTACAAGATGCCGAATGTAAAACCTAAATACGCTGACTGTACTGTCCCTCTTCTCCATGTACAGTGAGTAACAGCAGCGTCCATGTGACCTGCCACATGAGCAGAAGCATCATGGACCAAGCTACAAACAAGGGTGGCAAGCATATGCATGTGCCAACATCATGCAGCTGCTGGTGCTCAATCAAGGCAGGTATGCATACTCAGAGGGCATTTGCCTGCAAGCTGTGCACTTACAAAGTCTCCAGCAACTATAGTAACAGGCTCTGCTCCCTCATACTGTATGCTGAACTTCCCAGCCAGCATGTACAGGTGCTCCACCTTGTCATACGCAAATGGAAATGAGCTGGGCTCACAGTTCCAGAACTGCCACTTCTTGTCCTTGCCAGCCACATAGGCATCCATGTCAAAAGCCGTGAAGTCCTGCAAGAGATGATGAGACCTGACAATAGCAGGGTAAGCTGGCAGTGTTGCTGCTGTTTTGCTCTCTGACAGCTGAGTTGGTGTTTGACACACTTTCGAAGTGCTTTGAAGTGCTTTGCAGTCTTGCATCAATGAATGAATCATGGTAAGGACATATCCAGCAGTGCTCACACGGCCCTGTCAGCTCTGAAGGCCCCAAATAAGCTGCTGTGCAGGTCTGAGTAACAGGTTTTCCTGCCAATGAAGATGGCAGCACCTCCTTGGCGTTACAAGGCACATCTTCTGGAGACCATGCACTTTACAGTACACGTGTACAAGGCAAGCAGTGCCTTCACGCTTGTCTGATGCACGTAACACGGTTGTGAGGACGAACTGGTTGGCCTAGCATATGGATATGACATAAAGACATGCAAGCTATGCCACTTCTTTTGCTGCCTGACGTTCAGAAAACGGGCAGGTGCGTATGCAGGTCGGCTACGATGTGCAGCTATACCTTGAGCACCTCAATCGCATTGTCTCGGGTGACTATAACCTTCGGTGGTGCATTCAAGGTCATCTGGCGCGTGTAAGTCGCGGGGGTCCAGAGACAGAACGAAGAGATCACTTGATTCTTGTGAGTCAAGCTGCAGGAAATTTTCTGCTGCTAGAAGGAGAAACTTTTGAGTGAAGGTTGTCGCTAAGCATGGTTTGCGACAGCGCAAGAGTGGACGAGCACGAGAGAGCAAAATGCATTCACAGCAATCTTAAAAGCCTATTCCAATAACTCCTTCGTTTTACACCGCCGCGGATTTAAAATGGGCGGCGGCCGCGGCGGCGTAATGCAAATCGCCCTGAAAACTTCACATGCAACTTCTTCCACTGGTACAAAGCTGATCATGCAATGCAGTGCGACCTGAAATGTACCATGTGCGTCCATGGACCCCCAAACATTGTTGCACGAGCTCGTGGGGTTTGGTTGGTTCCTGTCGACTAAACATCGTTGATTCCGATAGTGATATCAGCAAAGAGCCTGCCTGCATTCGGCAACATTAGCATGTGGCGTTATTGTTGGGCCCTGCTTCCATCGAATCACGTTACGACAGTCAAGAAACAAGAGCACTAGCCTACAAGTCATCCCAGTCATCATATGGAAAACTGCTCAGTGATAATCATTTCGGAAATATATGTCTGCTGATTGTGGGGCACTGGACAGTATATATTACTTACAAAGTGACAATGCTTCTCAGCGCTCTCACAAATAAATCACCTTTTAGTCTTCATTTCCTTGAAGCACTCCAAATCATGCAATGCTGCAGCTAAGCTACTGATACAGCTAATGGTGGAGCCACAAGCAAGCTGTCTAAATTGTCATAAGCATCACCTCAGATTGTTTCAATTTAAAGCTATGACTGGTTCCCTGAGCATCATTCATCACTACTGCACCTTTGCCCAAGATTGGGTTGACTTAAGGACTTAGTCTGAAAGCATACATTGCATCTGTTGCCTGGCCTCTGTTCATTTGCATAGCGAAACTCAAATAGGACCCAGCAGAATTTAAATCACACCAAAACGAGTGGTGGTATCATCGTCAGACTGCAGAACCAACACCCATCTGTAGATTGGTCCCAGATCAACAGAGGGAGGCACCACTAGGGCTACAGCCCTGCTCTCCAGGCTCTGTAGAAGAGCCCTTTGGATGGCACCAGCACCAATAGGCTTGTTGGCAGGCAAAACAATTGCGGCGTATGTGGTATGACTGGCATCCTCAATGTCTACCAGGTAGTAGTCGGATGTGCATGCACACTTGCTCTGATCAGGCTGGTTGATTGCCTGGCACAAAGTATCTTGACCTACAATTGTCTTCAAAGAAATGGTGTACCCACCTTTGGTGAACAGTGTCGTCTGCAAGCACACACTCCCGGTCAACATGTGACTTATGAGCAAGACAGTTGCTGAAAAGTGAAAACACCTTGAGCACATGCAAATGATATTTTCCTGGCCTCTGCATTGCATGCGCATGGCACCAAAGATAATCTAGCACAATGAAGTGCAGCTGCTGATTGTGCAATCAATTATATCGTCAAATCTCCAAAAATTCAGTTGCTGCATGCATGTCGCAACACACATGAGTATACATGAAGCGTGGATGATAAGTAGTGACCTTGCTGGCATGCCTGACACTTGCGCTTTCTCAACTAAACTCAATTGCAATGTTACAACAGCATGGCACGGTACAGGAGGGACATACCACGCCCTGCATTCCCTCACCCATCACATCCACATTCCACAGAGCAACCAGCTGTTGTATGCTTTGGGTCTGGGACTCACTCGCAGCTGCCAGGTCGTTCAAAGAGCCCTGTCTTGCAGCAACTAAAGCAGGCTGCAGGCAAATCTCAGCAGGGCTGGTGTAATTGACCACTGCATCCAGACCTGACACCTGCACCTCTGCAAGCACAACATGCAACTGTTAGAGGCATCAGACCTCATTTGCTAATAGTCCATGATTCTGGAGCATGGCAGTTCTGCGTGATCTTGCATCTGTTGCAATCTGCGCCATGAATGAGTACCCTACGTGCAGTGATGATGCTTGGAGGCAGTTTCAGAGCATACAAGCTGATTGGATCAAGGTGATCGCCAACCCAATAAAGCTGTCAGTAATGCTGGAAACAATGTTGTATCCTGACATGCTGCCATGATGCAAGATTTGACTGCTGCTGTTTTGGATGACAAGAAGAGCTGTTTTGGCTCACAAGAAGAGCTGCTGTGAGCTGTGTACCTAGGATTGACTGGTCTCGGATGCCAAGCTTATCTGCCAAATTACTCTTGGCAGGCTGAGCATCTCTGCACCGCATGCACAGCAACTCTTTACAACCGGTGGTGAGCAAGATGCATTGTACAGAATTGCTTGCAGTTGAGATCAACCTTGGCAACTTCAACTGCAATGCAATAAATGGCAAAGGGCTTGGGGTGCATATACTGTGCTTCACTCAAGGGTAGACATTTGTTTGGTGTCCCAAAAACAATGCCCCAAACAAGAAAAGCTGTTAAAGGTGCAGCGTCAAATGCAAAGGCATGTAGTGAGGCACATGTGCACATGAAGGCTGTCGGTGGAACCATGCGTGAAGAGTAGAAGCGCAGTGCATACTTTGTGAAGGTACCATACTCAGCTCCACCAACCGACCCATCTGCCAAGTAGGCAATCTCCCAGCCTGGCAAGGCCTCATATAGGGCTGTTTCATTTGAATTGGCCTCCTGACTAGTGGCCAAACGGTAGAACGCTGGAAAAGATTCCCATACTTTCTGTTTGACAAACTCACCAGAAGAAGAAAAGTTACCAAGAACTGCTGGCACTACTGGGAATGTGCCGGATAATTCCCTGCATGTTCACTTTCACACTTGAAACCTCACCAGCATACTTGCAATAAGCTCAGATCTTGCTAATGCCAGTTTTGACAAGGCAGGGCCTGCACGATGCGTAATGGGGAAATGCAATGGGAAAAATCAAGGCTTTGCTGCAAAGAGACGGTGCGCCACCACTTACCCGGCGGGCTGCGAAGCAATATAGATGTCATAGGAGTCCCCGTCGCTTGTAGGACTTGAGCTCTACACAACACAAACTGATAGATCGGCGATAGTTGTGACAGCAGAATGCCAGCAACACGTGTCGCACATGATCCTAACATGTGGGTTGACCAGTCAGGACTTCTTCACTTCGCAAAGTTTGAGCGGGAAGGTAGTGTTCAAACTGCTCAGGTACATCTTTACGCGCAGCAGCGACGCCACCAAGCGGCTTACCTGAGCTAACGAGCGCGCATGCGTCGAAGTGCACAATAGTGCGCATATGCTTGCACCTAGCAGGAAAAGACAAGGCTTGACAGCTGGTGTCATCTTCACGAAGCAGCTCGAGAGTACTCAACCTGTGACCACACAGACGATGCTGTTGCTTTCGGTAAGCTGGAGAGCATCAAACATCTCACAAAGATGGGAAAACATAGTCGGCTTACCAGCGGTATAAGCTGCGCTCACGTGTTGCTGAGGTGATGAGCTGCACACTTATAAGATCTAAGTAGATTAGTTGCGCTATAAGCTATGGAATGCTGCGGTGACTCGTCCCGATACCCTGAATGAAGGATCACAAGCGCGATTGATTATTGGGAAGAAAGCTGCAGCCGGATCAATATAAAGCAGGCAAAGAGCTTCCAGCCGCTGCAGCTCCCAGCCGCTGCAGCTCCGGTTCCAATCGTTTCCGATCAGGTTTCGATGAGTCATCTCAAGCGCTCGTCATTGAACAGCTGCAAGAACATGCATTTGCCCTCCACTGGTGGGGTGGGAGTAGTGTCAGACTTGCTGGCTGGCTAAAGCATTGTAATCTCTCTCTCTCTCCTTCAAGTCCTTGTCCCTGGTCGCATATGCCTGGTTCAGCTCTGCTCAAGTTAGTGTACCTGTTGCCCGCATAGCTGTCAACATCATGGAGATATGTTGTGCCTCAGAGGCACAATGTGGGGCAGATCATGACAACGACAAGTACAGCACTGCCATAAACTCCGAAAACTGCCACACCACTCCCCCATGTGCCCCCACACCTTTGTGTTTCGGCACCTATGAGGAGTAGCCAAGGAGAGGTACGACATGCCATGCCACAGGCCATAGAAGTGCACTAAGTGATTGACAAAGCGCAAGAGCAGGGCTCGGCCGGCAGGCAGCGGACATGTCATGAGGTGAAGTTGTGACGTAGTCATGCAGTCAGAATTGCCCTTATAACTATAATTTTCATAAAGTTTAAGTTTTACCCATGAACAAGTATACCAGTAATCGGCTAGCTCTGCTAGGAGTAGTGCAAGTCAAGCCTTGCTCCTGGCATGCCTGGCTTGTCGAATTCTGCAAAGTTGAGATTTCACTTGAGACATCAATGTCAGCTGAAACATATGTCTAAAATAAACTCTGAATTATATGTTTGCTGATGGTGGGGCGTTAAGCAATAGGCCTTGGGCAGTAGGTTTTGGGCGATAACTTTACAAGACCACAACACCTTACAACACCCTTGTTTTCGTCAAAGCAGTCTGCACATGCATCAATGCTGCAAAACATAAAATGCTACAGCTACTTACCGGGCCCACTTGCAAGCAGTTCAAGACTTCCCAAGCATCACCTCGGATTGTACAAGGCTATGACTGATAGCTCTAGCAACAGTCATTGTGCATGCACCTTTTGAACTCAAGCATTCAGCATGCGTTGCCTGCCCTCAATGTGTTTGTAATACTAAGCTCGACCAGGGCTGCCAAAATGTAAATCACACCAAGGCGCATGATAAAGTCAACTGTGAGCTGCAACACTAACACCCATCTGTAGATTGGTGTCAAATTAAGAGAGGGGGGCACCACTAGGGCTACAGCCCTGGTGTGCATACTCTCTAAAAGAGCCCGCTGGAAGGCACCAGCACCAACAGGCTTGTTGGCAGGCAATACTATTGCAGCAAAAGCGGTGTTACTGGCATCCTCTACATCTACCAGGTAGTAGTCGCTTGTGCATGCACACTTGCTCTGATCATGCTGGTTGATTGCCTGGCACAGGGTGTCTTGGCCAACAGTTGTCTTCAAAGAAATGGTGTACCCAGCTTTGGTGAAGAGCGTTGTCTGCAAGCACATATTCCCAGTGGACATTTGACTTGTGAGCAGAAGAGCCGCCAATGACTGTCAACACCTTGAGCATGTGAAAATGACAAGCCCTTGACAAATGTGTTGCATGAGCATGGCACTGAAGGCAATGCAGCGCCGGCAAGCTTCAAATCAAGCTTCAGATCAAGCATTTCAAGTGATCAAGCGCTTCAAATCATGTGCTGTAGCTCTGTCAACTGCAGCTGTTCATTTCGCAAACAACAACGAAGTTGCATGTCTGACAGCTCAGTTGCTGCATGTCTAAGCGGTTGCGATACACATGAGTACATCTGAGGCATGGTTGCCAGTTGTCACCTTGCTGGCGTGCTTGGCCCCTGCGCTTCTCAAATAGCTTATTTGCAATGTATAAACTTGCATGACACAGCAGGGACATACCACGTCCTGCATTCCCTCGCTCATCACATCCAGATTCCACAGCGCAACCAGCTGCTGTATGCTGATGAGCTGGTCCTCACTGACAGCTTGCAAGTTCGAAAGTCCCTGGTTTGCAGCGTCTAAAGCAGGCTGTAGACAAACCTCAGCAGGGCTGGTGTAGTTGACCACCGCATCTAGTCCCGGCGCCGACGCCACTGCAAGAGAAGACATGCGAATGGCATGGCACCAATGTGTGATCTCGTACCTATTGCAGTCTGTGTATGAGAATGCTATGGGGCAGTTTCAGAGCATACAAGTTGATGGGACCGAGCCGAGTGCCAATACACTAAACCTGGACATCTTGGCAATGCCAGAATTGATGTTGTAGCATGATATGCGCATGCTGCCATGATGCAGAATTTGGCTGCTGCTGTGCAAGAAAAGATGCTGTGAACTGCATATACCTGGGGTCTCCAAGTCTTGGATGCCAAGCTTGTCTGCCAGATTGGTCTTGCTAGGCTGAGAAGAGCTGTACCATATGCAAAGCAATTTCTTTCAAGTGGTGCTACACAAGATGCACTGTACACAAACGCTTGCAGCTGGGACCAGTTTTGGCAACCTCAACCGCACTGCAACAAATTCATAGGGTAGACACTTTGTTGGTGCTTCAACATACAATGCCACCAACAAGAAGAGCTGTCAAAGCTACAGCCTCGTATGCAGAGACACATACTGAGGCTCATGTGCACCTGAAGGTTGCCAGTGGGATCACGCAAGCAAAGTAGAAGGGCAGCGCATACTTTGTGATGGTACCGTACAAAGCTCCGCCAACCAAGCCATCTGCCAAGTAAGCAATCTCCCAGCCTGGCAAGGCCTCATATAGGGCTGTTTCGTTTGATTTGGCCTCCTGGCTGGTGGCCAAGCGGTGGGAATCTGGGAAAGCTTCCCATGCTTTCACCTTGACAAACTCGCCAGAAGATGAAAAGTTACCAGGGACTGCTGGCACAACTGGAAATATCCCAATAATGGGTCAGGTGACTGCCTGCACATGCACATTCACGCCTGAAAGCACCAGCAATTTCGCACCAAGCTCAAACTGTCTTGCTATTGCCAGTTACAACAGGGCAGGGCTTGTGCGATGTGCAATGGAAGAACGCAGGAAAGTTGTGCAGCAGACGGACGGTGCGGGACCGCTTACTCTGCTGCTGCGGACTGTGGGGCATCATAGGAGTCCCCGTCGCTTGTAGGACTTGAAGTCTACACAACACAAACAAGTGGATGGGCGAAAGTTGTCGCAGCAGGTGCCTGCAACACCTGCCGCACACTGACAATGCAACCTTCAATTGACCGGTCAACAGCAGCATCAAACTTTGAGCGGGAAGGCAGCGGTCAACAGCTTATGTACGTACATCTTCACGCGCAGCAGTTACGCGACCAAGCTGCTTACTCGAGCTAACGACCGCGCATGCGTCGAAGTGCACAGTAATGCGCACATGCTTGCACTCAGCAGGAAAAGACAGGGCTTGGCAGCTGGTGCCATCTTGATGAAGCTGATCGAGAGCGCTTAACCTATGACCATACAGGCGATGTTGTTGTGTTCAGTAAGCGCTGGAGAGAGTCGAACATCTCGGAAAGACTGACAAACAAAACATGCTTACCTGCTGTACAAGCTGCGCTCACGTGTTGCTGAGTTGATCGAGCTGCACACTATAGGCCAGAAGCGCTGCAAGCTATGGAGTGCTGCGATGAGTGGTCCCGATTTACTTAACTGAAGGATCACGAGCGCGACAAAAGATTGGGAGGAATACTGCAGATGGATCAATATGAAACAGGGAAACAGGTTCCAGCAGCTGCTGCTCCGGCAAGTGCTGCTTCTCATCGTTTCCGATGAGTCATCTAAAGCGTTACACTCGTCATTGCAGCAGCCCCTGCAACATGCATCCCCCCTCCTTCAAGTACTTATACCTCGTGGCGTACGCTTGGTTTCAGTTCTGCTCAAGTGAGTGTACCTGTTGCACGCGCAGCTGTCGACTTTGGGGAAACATGATGTGCCTCAGGGAGACATGACAACGTCAAATACAGCACTGCCATACACCCCAAAAACTGCAGCATCACTCTCCCACACACCATTGTCTTTGGGTAATCACTGGGAACGACCAAGGACAGGTACAACATGCCATGCCACGGGCTATAGAAGTGCCCTGATGCAGCATGAAAGCAGAGGTTGGCCGGCAGACAGCAATTTGGTAGCTGACGCGTCATCTGATATCATTGATGGTCAGGTCAATAGCTGTCATGACTGTATGCATGCAGTCAAAATTGCCCTGATTATTACAGTCTTCATTCAGTTTGGGTGTTAGCCACCGCCAAGCATGACCAGCTAGCAGTCATGCAAGTCAAACCTTGCTCTTGGCATGCCTGCTTTGTGGAGCTCTGCAAAATTGAAAGATCAATCGACACATAACATCAGGGGAAATATATGTTTGCTGGTGGTGGGGCCTTGGGCATTGAGCTTAAAGGACCACAATGCTTTTCAGCACTCTTATCATTCAAGTTTGATTTAACCAAAGCAGTCTGCACATACATGGCCATCCATGGATCAATGCTGCAAAACAACAAATGCTACAGCTAATTGTGGGGGCCACCAGCAAGCTGTCCAAGAAATCCTAACATCACCTCAAATTGTACATATGACTGGTTACTTCAGCGTCATTCATTGCGCATATGCATGCGCCCAAACTCGTTGCACTCAAGCACTTAGTCTGACAGCATACATTGCATGTCTTGCCTTATCAAAGATTGGCTGGCAGAGTCTAAATCACACCAAAGCGAACAGTGGTGTCATCAGCAAGCTGCAGAACCAACACCCATCTGTAGACTGGTCCCAAGTCAAGAGAGGGAGGCACCACTAGGGCTACAGCCCTGCTCTCCAGGCTCTGAAGAAGAGCCCTTTGGATGGCGCCAGCCCCAACAGGCTTGTAGGCAGGCAATACAACTGCGGCGTACGTGTTGTTACCGGCATCCTCAATGTCTACCAGGTAGTAGTCGCTTGTGCATGCACACTTGCTCTGATCCAGCTGGTTGATTGCCTGGCACAAGACGTCCTTACCAACAATTGTCTTTAAAGAAATGGTGTACCCACCTTGGGTGAACAGCGTTGTCTGCAAGCACACAATCCCATTGAACATGTGACTTGTGCGCAGAACATGTCAACACGCTGGGAGCAACATGACTGGCGCAGAGACAATCGCATTGCTTGAGCATTTCACTGAAGTCAATGCATCACTGTCACGAGCAGCTGTGTTTATCATGCAACCATCAGAATTGTCAGATGTCTGCAAATTATAGTGGTCGAAACGCCCAAGCGCTTAACACATTCATAATCACACTACACGCGTAGTCCATGGCTGTCAACACTGACGTTGCTAGCATGACTGATGGTTGCGCTATCTCAACAAAAGCATGTGCAATTTCAACGGTGCATGACATAGCAGGGACTTACCACGCCCGACATCCCCTCACTCATCACATCCAGATTCCACAGCGCAACCAGCTGCTGTATGCTCTGGACCTGAGACTCAATCACAGCTTCCAGGACGTTCAAAGATCCCAGGTTTGCAGCGTCCAAAGCAGGCTGCAGGCAAACCTCAGCAGGGCTGGTGTAGTTGACCACCGCATCCAGTCCTGAAACCTGCACCTCTGCAAGCACAGCGTGCAACTGTCAGTGATATCAACACAGCTATGGTGATGCTCATAGCGTTGATGTGCAGCATAGCAGTAATGCGTGATGCAGCGCCTGTGGCACTGTGTGCAATGAATGAGGATGCTAGCAGGCAACCTTGAGGAAGACAGTCTGTTGGCAGGCAGCGCCAAAAATGTTGAAATTGTGTGACGTGCTGTCATGATGCAGCATTTGGCTAGAAAAGGAGTGAAATTG
>JAABUK010008515.1_pt1 | contig 14346 bp, 14 predicted proteins | sample 5559141 | NCBI WGS metagenome assembly JAABUK01 (sample SAMN10711869, study PRJNA513367) | rock metagenome | isolation source: Antarctica rocks | place: Antarctica: Victoria Land, Pudding Butte nord | collected 2016-01-03
GCTAATATCAAGATCATTCGATGCCTTGTGGGTGCCCAGGTAAGGTTCCTCACTATTGCTGGCGGAAGGCGTTTGAACCTGAGTGGCGTCTGGGATCAATGAGACTTCTTCAACTTCGTCTTCGGACGCATCGCCCTTTTCATCAACGATTTCCGGTCTACCATCATTATTCCTCGTCGCATTAGCCGCGTCAGCAAGGTAGTCTATCTTAGGGAAGAAACCGAGTAAGCCTGGGTCTTCTGATGCTGCATCGCTCTCCTCGTCACCATTCTCACTCGATTGCTCGTCACCATCATCGGAGTCATCATCCATGTCAGTACTCTCGTCACTATTATCCATCATAACGTCATCAACTTCCTCTACCACCACGGAAGCCCTAGCTTGTTCGGAGTTTTCGACTTCCATCACGTCCTGAAACTCGGCCGCGGGACTTGTATCAGCGTTCCTGCAGTCTAATTTGATATCGCCAGCTTTCACACCCATCTCTTCCAAGCTCTCCTTATCTGGCTTTGAAGACCGTTCAAGGCCTTCCTGTTGGATTGCGGCATACTTTCGACGAAGCTCTTCATCAGTTAGTCCTTCATCATCGTTGACTGCTTGACCGTCACTCTCCGATTGGCTTGTGGACATGTTTTCCTCGTCCCCACTTTCGTCTTCAGAATCAGATATCTGGGAACCCCTGCTTCGCTCTCCTTCCTCGTCACTATCAACCTCGTCATCACTGTGGATGTCCACAGAAGGGGCCCGCCTTCTTTTGTCCAGCAATTGAGTCGACTGCTCCAACAGTTCATTCAAGGCCTTTCTACCTAGAAGATGTTGCTCCTCTTTCCATCTCTCAAGTCGTCTTTTCTCCACCTCGGCCGTAACGATCCCCCACTTCTGTAAAATATCTGCACGCACTTGCTTGTACCGCTCAAAGTAGAGCTTCTCTAAATCTTCCAAAATCTGCTTTTGGGTTTTTGGTTGTTTCCTCAGCCACTCAGCCGCTGCAGCTAAAGCAATCCTCTTCGCGTTTCTTCTGTGCTTGTCTTGTTCTTGCACCATCAATTTGTGGAAGTAAATAGCATGTGCGAGTAAGTGATCTCGATGGGCGTACTGCTGAGGGGGCTCGTCTTGAGGATCCGGTACATAAAGTGAACATCTGCCTTCGCTAAGGACACCTCCGGTCTGCGCAGCCTGGAGGATTCGCTGTCGTAAACGAGCTTCTTTTAAGGCCTCCTCGTCCGTCATCTGCCCAGTACTCTCCGCAGCTCTAGACCCCTCCTGGTCCACCCAGTCTTTGAAAGAAGGGAAACGTCGAGCGAGAAGAACATGTTCCGGATGCTGAATTGTGACAGTGGGCATGCGAACTTTGAGGCTTAGTCTCTGGGGCTTATAATTTGGGCCTGTTATCACGATCTCCTCTTCCACACTATCATCCTCTTCCGCCGCTTGATCTTCATCGCTCTCGTGCCACCCATTTGTTGTCATTCCCTGGGTCTTGTTTCTCGTGGTGGTGCCTGCCGAGGTGCGTCCAGATCTGCGAGTCTGATAGGTGCTTGTGTTTTGCGGCGACTGAGTGGGTGATTTTGGAGGGGATTTTGGGGGTATCCTTTTTTTATGCGAACGTTTGAGGGGAATTGCTGCAGAAGTAGTAACAGCCTGTCTGATAGAGGTACCGTTGTGTTGGCCAGTTTTGGCCGGTGACTTGGTGGAAGTGTTGGCCGGCGATTTGCCAGAAAATTGTGCCCGCTTGCCATTGACCTGACACTGACCTGTTGAGGGTGTTAAGGTTGATGATTTAGAGATAGATGCGCCACCATGTTTACTACCAATGACCTGCGTTTTCTGGATGGCGCCACGCGTCTGACGTTTATCGGCTTGAGGTTGTAAATCGAGAGGGAGGAAGTTTGTCCGGGATGATTTCCTTCGGCCTCCCTCGACAAATGATGTAGGGCCATCCACCGCAATTCTTTTCCAAGGAGGCGAGACAGGTCTGATTGTTGTCGAGGGTTGTGGTGTGGCAGAATCTGTAAGCTTCCGCTTCTTTGCAGGAGGTCCATCATTATTATTATCTTCACTTTCGGAGTCTTTGTTCTCGATGATATTTGAAGTAGCAAGAGGATTTAGGAATGCAGCTTGAGCTTGGCTATCCGTGGGTGTTGCGTTGGTTTGATCAAGCTGATCGTTGTTTTGATGTTCACCGTTGTCAAGCGTGCCGTTTTGCATTTCAGCACGGAATGACGAGAACAGCAATCCCTTACTCGAGGACCCCCAAAGATCCCAGCGAAATTTCACTCAAACCAATTAATTCTGGCATCAATCGAAAGTTTAATTCGAGCCCAGGACGGTGATGAAGTTTGAGCATGTCATCAAGTCTGTAGCGCAAGGAAATCGCAGTCAAAGATGGGTTAAAGTGTGCCTGATGGGTTGATTTTTCGAGAAGGATATTGCCGGACGGGGTGCCATAAGCACGCTAAGTGCCGTTTATACGCATATCCCATGTACATGTTATCACGCCCAGCCTGGTTTAGTGAATCGACATCATTCATCAATCGTTGAACTCAAGTAAGCTACCACCGACGTTGAGACCAGCAGCTTTGTCGCATGACACCGTAGGAATTCTTTTGTTCCAATCCATTGGAACATATAGAACTGAACTGCAGTAGATGCTATCCCGACGCCTCGCAACGGCGCGGCCATTATCTCACCTCCTCCACAAACCAGTCTCCTCCCGTATGCAAGTAAGATGCCTTACGCAAGCCGATGTGGAGGATCCCGACATGGTCTGTCCTCTCCTGTCATCACCAAGCATTCTGGGGGAACCTTTCTGCTAACCACCGATAATCCAGAACGGCGGCTACATCAATCCTCCCCGAATAAAGCGTCAATTTCGTGACCCTTATGGTGACTGGTGGGATAAACAAGAGCGCCGCAACTTCGGTGAGCCAGTCCACGAGGACAATGATATTCTCGGTATCTTCAGTCCATACGAGTACACACATTTCACGCCACAGAAAGCGTTCTTTTTGATGGGGTGTTTCATTGCAACAACGCTGGGACTTTGTGGGGTCGTGAGTATGTACTATCCGGATAGGCCGAGTGTGCCGAGGACGTTTCCTGGGGGCTTAGATAGGGAGTTAGGAGGGGAGGGGGCTGTGTGGGTAAGGGCTGGGCCTGTGCTATTGCAGGGTTATTGAAAGCTAACATGTGTAGGCACCGAAGAACTTGGAGGAAACAGACGTCTGAAGAAACAAAGAATCGGAAGCTTAACGGTCTTGGAGAGGCAACCGGCGCACCTTTGTTATTATATTACATGAACATCCAACCCAGTGCCAAGTTGAAAGCCGAAATGATGATATACCATGCTACTCAAATAGACTCCATACACCGATGCTATGCTAATCAGGCCTGTACTGCGTGCACAAGCAAAACGCCATAAACCGCACCCGCAGTGTGCGACTGTCAAAGAACGCCATCGACGCCGAGGTCTCCACCGGGGCATAAATCGCTAAAAGACGTATTCGTAAGGCCACAGAAGATCAACGCCTGGGAAGATTCCCCGTCATCCTCCCACCACCCGCCAGAAGGCTCTGCCTTACTATCATCTCGGCCGCTGCGGCCGCTGTCAATCTCTCTTTCTGCCTGCTTCGATCTTTCAGGTATCTCTCCGCTTCGGGTCGCATCCTGAGTATCCGCAAGATCATGTCATCATTCGGATCGGCCTGTGCTTCCTTCCATTTTTCTTCTTTGGCCTTTTTCATTGTACCCAGGTTTCGGGACAGCATGATACTTTTCGATCGCCGGGTCGATTGCATGGCTAGCAAGCCTGCTGCACCAGCAAAGGCAGGAGATGATAAATTCGCAGGCGCAGAAAGTCTGTGCTTATGCGACTGCTGTCGGGCAGCAGTAGCGGAGGCCATACGCTCCGAGGTACGAATCAAAGCATCGGTGGATTCAAAGTAAAAGAAATTAAGGTTAGTAATGTCGAAGTATTTAGGCGACTTGAGAACCTCAAGAGGGACGCCATTAGCCTCTCCGGTCTCTTCGTCTACCGCATGGAAGAAATCGAACAGGTACTGAAGCCATTTAAAGACAATATCGACTTCTTGCTGGTTCAGCTGACGTTGCTGCGAAGGTTTGTCGGAGAGCGGGGGAACTAATAGCGCTTCCAGGGTGACTAGCACCTCTTTCCAAAGTCTAGTCATGACCATAATCATGGCGGCACTGGTTAGGGTTTTGTTCATGATAGCGAAGTTATCATCAAAGTACGCAAAAAGAGGCTTGAGTGCGTTTGTAATCTCGGCTTCCGTAAGTGCCTGCGTTGCTGGTGACGGTCGGTTCCTATTGAAGTAGCTGGATACCGAAGACATAGATATTCCCTTCGATAGCAAGCTTCGTAAAGCGCGCCGGGAAAGACAGTGATTGATATACGCCGAAAGCTTTTCGAGGTTAGCTTGCATGACTGAAGTACAGGTGAATTAGCTGACCTTATCCGTAATTTTTCTTGTCATATCTCTCTCTGTCCTTTTAAGCGTTCGGAACGCCTTACCGAAGTAGAATTGAATATCATCCCGCTCGCCCTCCATACTTACACGCAGTAGGATTCGGCCCTGAGTATCAAGATCTAGCCAATACTCCCGGGGAAGGAAGTCGTTGAAATGCGAAGGATCCAGCTTAAGAGAAGCCCGGCCAACGCAGTCGTGATCTCCCAAAGCATCCCAATCCCATACAGTGGCAATGATGTTCAAAGGTCCTTGCGTAGTGATGTCAACCGTCTCATCCCATCGGGGGTTGAGATTGCGATAAATAATTCTGGTCTTCGCTAGACGTTTTTGGTACTCATCGCCAAGAACAACGTACGGATCACTAAATCCATTCATATCGCAGGCCTTTAGATCTTCTGCTTCCACTATTTTGATTGTGAATACGTAGTTAGTCACCTTCCTTTGCCTTTGGGTTATTGGTGGAGCATGACTTTGAATGACAGCGGCGCAGGCGTCAACATTGACCTCGTGCTCCAACTTATCAAGCTGGTGGGCGGCAAAATCAATGTTATTCAATTTTACAAAAGACTAGATGAAATATGAGCATAGTATTTCTTAGTGCGGGATGGGATAAAAGACCTCAGGGAAGAACTGGAAAGGTTCAATTTTATCCTTGTTGTTCCAGGTATCCTTCGCCAGTTGGAGCCACTTTTCCTGCTTCGTTTGGTTCATCACGGCTTCTTGTTCTGGTATCAGTCTGTCCATCTCCTTCGTAAATTTCTGTTCTACAATCTCGCAGTAACGAGAAATGCCAATGCCAACGACTTTGGCGAGCGAAGTCATGAATTTCGCGTACTGAAGATCATCGTCCCAGTTCAACTGTACGACTCTGTCAATGGTCTGATTGAAAGAACTAAATATATCGATGATGGAGACGCTGTGTCTCTGATCCTCGTTGGGAATCTGGCTGCTGTTCTCCGTCCGCACGCGAAACTGGTCTTGCTTAATAGCTTGATCTACCCATTCCGTAATGGTCAATTCCGTCATGCGAATCCAGCGCCAGACGAAGTCTGCAAGAAGGCCCTCGATATGAAACGCAAACACAACACTGTTTGTGGTTGGTTAATATCATATGTTCTTGTCGTGCAATGTTTATTGACCTACTTCGGAAGGACTTCGCTATGGATCCGTCGAATTTCTACTAATTCACCGTACAATTGGAAGCCATCCTCAACAGGCACTTCGGCGCCCCTTTCTTTTGCCAGTTGAAGTATTTGAGCTACTATGTCTCGAGCATCCTCCGCGTAGAGAGGGAGGATAGTCTCCACTAACGCTGTTAGCGGATTCACGCTACAACAAAACCGTTAGCCGGAAGACACAAGCGCCTAAGGATCAAACTTTACCCCATAACCTCAGGATTCTTCTTGTATCGTTTTTGAATTCGTTGAGCTAAAGCGACAACCGCCTTGCCCAACTCAATTACGTGGTAGAATTCCCATGTCTGTTGATCCTGTGGTACATGCTTCTCGAGAAAACCTCTGTACATCTCGTGGGCTTTCTGCTGCAATCCTTCATATATCTGAGCAGTAGACACCTGAAGATCTTCAGGGCTCTTGGAGAAGCCTGGATCATCACGGACGTGGTGTTCGAGAACGTAAAGGATAGGACCTGGATTCGGCGGCTTTTGATCGTAGCAATACTGTAAAATACTGTATAGGTCCCGCATCAAGGCATCATGGAGAGCTGAGAGAATTTGCTGGTTCAAGGCGATATCTGCTAAAGTCCATTTACTACGGTCATAAAGTAACGTAGTTATAAAATTGGTGCTCTTTCGATTCTCTGGAAGTGGTTCCTTGATGAGATTGAAAGCAGCATCCAGAGTATCAAGAGTGATCTCTTGATCCATGAACTTCTCACGGACGACGTCAAGGAAGAGGATGATTCTGGTAACCATGGTTATCCGCCAGCGAAGGCAGATCTCGTTAAGTAGCTCAGTAGACTGCTTCGAAAAAAGCTTAACCGGGGCGGTATCGGCTGTGCCGTCTGATGGCAGTAGACCATTATCATTTAGATCGTGACTTAACGCCTGTGAGAGTATGAAGCGGTAATAAGCCCTTGTGTCGGAAGGGATGAACTCGAAGATGTTGTCGTCATCATTGGTGGGTTCTGGGCTTTGACTACCTGAACTGAAGGAGCTCATATCCACTGGTTGGTCTATGACATATGATGAAGTTTCAGAGCCATCTGACTGCCTCGAAGTGTCTGGATATCCCAGATCAGAGTTGTCCGAATTGCTGACCTGGTGATTGAACTGGGGTAAGGTAGTAGAGGATGTGTTTTTGGCCAACTCTGGATTTGACTGCATTATTGTTAGCATCATTTGGGACAAGTCCTGGACTTCTGCCTTTTTCCAAGCCTCGTAGGCTTCTTCCACGTCAAAATCATTACTTCTTAAGGTCTTTCGCGAATTCAGGTTTAGGTACATTTGATAAGTCTTCAGGTCCTGTAATGCAGCTTTTTCAGTCCAAACATTCTTGTATTTATTGATGTCTGACTGGACTTGGGTATTCCTAAGGCCAAATATTCGTCCAACAGTCAGGGCTAGTGGCATGTCTTTGACTTCGTAGCTCAAAGGGACTATGACCTCGATAGTTGAGCCTCCAGCACCTCCATTGCGGGACGTTGTAGCGGCTAAATCTTGGTCATGGGCCAATAGCTTGCTCTCCAAAGTCGCGAGACGACTTGTCAACTCTGGCCGATCTCTAACCCAGTCGTGGTCCTTGAGGACCATACTAATCAACCGAATGAACAGGGCGAGATGACGGTCTACCATGAGTTTCCAGGAATCATCGCTCGGCGGTTTCCCCTTTTGTAGCTCTTTGGTTGCATTGGAGAAAAAGATCAAGACTAAGTCCTCAACTCGCCGATCCTTCTCCATTCTTTTCTTGAAGCTCTGCTCGGTAAATGCGTTGAAGAAGGCAGCAAAGGTACGCTTAATTGAAGGATCATTGTATTCAGGCTTTTTCTCCTTCCCCATCAACACAGTGGTCAAGCGCTTTTCGAGTTCCGACATGAAGCCATGGGGGAACCTTGTGCTCTTGGAATCTCTCAGAATGCTGAAATCCTTGAGCAGATCGTTGACGGAGGTGGACGATCGTTGTACCTGAGCCGGGGGCGCCGGAATTTGTTGGGTCCTTCGTGCTCTAGGCTGCAGTAGATAGGCAAGGTAGGCCACTCGAAGGGCGTATAGGTAGGCATCGTTATGGGTGATGATCCGCTTCTGGGAGCGGGAATCGTTGCGAGAGTGGGCCCGATGGTTTTGTAGGCTATCGATACGCCTATTGATAATTCTCGACTGCGTGGAAGATGTAGACATAACAGTCGTGAGAGCTCAGTCTGGGGCTTGGCCGCAATTCTCCACGCTCCAGGTTGGAGTTCGGGGTCCACATGGATTCACACCAAGCTATGTGACCTGCACTGTATCCTCAAATCAACCAAATGAAGCATGTATTATTTAAAAAGCGGTGAGTGAATTGCTCGCCCCCGACTGTGGTATCTGACACTACCTAGGTAATCCAGTCGTTGAGCATTGATGTTTCAGGATTAAGGTACATAAACAAGGTACGCGCTAGAGTAAACCCTAAGGCTCCTCCAACGTCATAGCAGCGATCCCTTAGCTCTCGTCCTCATTCGATAGATATGTAAAACTACCATCGGATGGTCCGTCGTTCAACGCCCACTGCTATTTCAAGGATATTATGATAGTCCTAGCACTGGCTTATGCAGCTACATCTATCATTAGATCTATTACAGTAAAAGCCATAGATCACAAACGCCAATCCTCGTGCTGAAATAACCACATTCACAGCTTCTCAATTGACAGATAGATAGCCAGCTTGTTGGCCGCAGCGTGGTCAGACGGCGACCGATGGAATGGCTCAACATGCCCTGCAGTAATACGACCCACTCTCCACCGTCTTTGTTTTATCCTGCGACACTATGATCTTGGTCCTACAAGATACGTATGTGAGCAGCGGTCTTGGAATTGGAGGGTACTTTGCTGAGAATGCCATACACCGGCTCTGTTACTCTTTGCTCTATCCAATGTGAAAGTGATCACGATTTGGCAGTACGAAGTTGGCTAATGATGAAGCTTTCATCCTCTGTCGCTAAAGTTGTCGAAAATGGTTGGAAAGCGGTCATGCGATTCAAGTGCTACTTTATGTCTATCTCAAGGGACCTGGGAACCTCCAAGCTGGACGAAAATCCTTTCTTTCGAGAAATAACAAGTCTAGCTGAAGCTATGTTTTTCACCTCAGCTGTTGGTAATACGGACCAACAAGCAGGATTCAACCCGTACATTGCACGCGAATGCAGATCGTGTATTCGTCTCATTTGTGCTATTCGCATACCTTTGAAGAGCGTCTCGTCTTTTTTATGCAGGAACGCACTGGCAAGGTCGACTAACAGTGACAATCGCCGCTCTGCTCGAATGTTGCAGGTCGAGATCAAGAACACTGCCCATGCGGCTTCCCTATATTCAGCACTTACCTAGAGAATACTATCCTGGGAACGGCCGCGTAGGGTATCTACGTGCACAACGGAACGGACGGTACTCCCACCGCACCTAGGTCTTTTGGCTCAACGAACAACAGCGCAATTTTTCCATGAACCTCCAAGGGTTGTAGCACTGGAATACGGCAGACACACATATCTGACAAATCAAACCAGTGAGAAACCAACGTACATGAGCGATTTTGAGAATAGGCTTGCTGAAGTGGTCATGGGGAGTCGACTATGGAGTCCTGCTTGTTCTTCTGGACCTTGCAGATTGGGAAGCTTTCAGATGCATCAGTATAGTAAGTCAGCTCACCAATGAAGGCCGATTCGTTTGAGGTTGAGATGGAGGATAACCGAGAAGGACCCTGAATACATAGACAAGCATATGCGACGAAGATTTTCCTCACTTCGACCCACAAAGTTTGCTTTTTTCCGTCTAGTTCCACATTTGGAGAATCTAATGGAAAGAACGACACTGTCACACAAGAGCCCCTGATGTCTGACGATACTTTTCGGATTGGGAGTCCGGCTAATTCAGTGCTCCGATGACCTCATGCCGCCCCTTTAGGGTTTTCGATATGGTAGTACACTGATTGATAGTAGTATGGGCCGTCTGGGTAAGTCGGGAGTACGGTATTGCGTAAGAGACATGAAGAATTTTTTCTGTTCAGCAAATACATATAGTCTACTCCCTGGAGGCCATACATACGCACATCAGTTGCACATAGCAATATACATTTTTTTATATTTCATATAAACAATCGTCGAAATGGGAAGCCAGGGCACCGACTACAAGTTCCAGGGCTGGACTGGCCTTAACCCCAGTGCCGTTGAGTAAAACATGAAATGGCAATCATATGAGCCCAAGACAGGGCAGGAAACCGATGTTGACATTAGGGTGACCCATTGCGGCATCTGCGGCTCCGGTAGGTAACTCGGACGGATCTGGTTGCGGCATTTGAACGGCTCCCTCTGATTGACATGTGCCAGACATACACACACTCCGTAGTGGATGGATGCCCTCAATTTACCCTTGCTGCGTTGGGTACGTCGGTCAATGCCTCGACTATACGACGTTTGCTGACTCGAAATAGGCACGAAATTGTAGGGACTGTGGTCAGAGTGGGAAGCAAGGCCGAAGGCGGCCTCAAGTAGGTTCGATCTTTTCCCTGCTTGGGACCCCAGCTGATTTTACTAAGGTTCGGAGACCGCGCTGGCGTGGGAGCTCAATCTTCGTCATGCCTGAAGCCCGATTGCGAGGACTGTCAAAGTGGTCTTGAGAACCACTGTGCCAACATGGTTGGAACGTACAGCTCCAAATACCCAGATGGAAGCGTTTCTTATGGTGGCTACCCAGATTACTGGAAAGGGCCTTCGCATTTCGTATTCAAGATCTCAGACCAGATTTCTTCGGAAGAGGCTGCGCCTATGCTGTGTGGTGGTATCACAACTTACCCTCCTCTGAAGAAAAATGGCGCTGGACCTGGCAAAAAGGTTGGTATTGTAGGAATTGGAGGACTAAGACACTTTAGTCTTTGGTACGCCAAGGTACGATAACTATTTCCAACACAAACTCTTAGCAATGCTAACACTTTGAAAGGCTCTGGGCTGCGACAAGGTTGTGGCTATCAGCCGCACAGGGGGTAAAAAGGCCGATGCTATGCAGGTTTGCGACATAGTATTTCATTCAGTTTCGAATACTTGCTAATCTCTAAAGATGGGAGCGGATGATTTCATCGCCATCAATGAGGACAAAGATTGGGCCCAGCATCATGCCCGGTCGCTCGATCTGAATGTTAGCTCTGTCTCCGACTCCAAGATGCCACTAGATAGCTATCTCACGCTCCTACGAAGTAACGGGACATTCATCCAAGTGGGAGCTCCTGAGGACAAAATGCCACCGTTTAGTGCTTTTGCCTTGATTGCGAAGGGAGTAAAGGTCGGAGGTAGCATCATTGGCTCACCACGGGAAATTAGGGTATGATGGTTCTCTTTTTCTTCAACTGGGTGTAATTGACACTGTAATCAGGAAATGTTGGAGTTGAGCGTCAAGAAGAATGTGCATCCTTGGATCCAGAAGCGACCGCTCAAGGATGCTAACCAGGCTGTCGTCGACAATAAGGCAAGATACCGATACGTCTTGGTCAACGAAGGCAGTTGGGTTGATAGCGTTATATATATAGAATTTCAAACCTGAATAAAGACTTGACCACGTAGGCAGTAGGAGGGTTTCGGTCGCGGCACTAAGCGTGCTGTTTCGGCTTATCGAGGACCGAGGAACCGAAGCTTTTTATTGCTTCTCACGTCACGCTCGGATGACGGTAGAGGAGATGGCTGTCCTAAGTACGCATAGGCCTTTGTTGGCTCTTGAATTAAATATCTCACACGATCAAAGGTTGCTGATCTATTCAAGGAAAGAATGACTTCTTCACATGGCCTCCTAAATGGGAAAGTTGCAGCTATCACCGGCGGACTAACAGGCATTGGCCGGGCCATTGCCATAGGATTCATTGAGCATGGCTGCAAAGTAGCGATAAATTATCTCGGTGGGACTGGAGAGGCAGAGTTACTCAGAGAGATGGAGAACCAGCTTGAGCCTTATAGGTCCTGCTTCGTAAACGTCGCTGGAGATATATCGAAGCCAGGGTCAGGAAAAGCTTTGGTCGATCGAGCTGTGGAAGAATGGGGTAGACTGGACATATTCGTCAGCAATGCTGGCATATGTCAATTTGCTGAGTTCTTAGAGTAAGCGCGCAGTTTCCGTTGCTGATCTTCCCAGCTTCGCGGATTAGTGCTGACTGACGATAGAATAGAACCGGATTTGTACTCCCGCACCGTCCGGACCAATCTTGATGGCTCCTTCTACGCTGTTCAAGCTGCCGCGCGCCAAATGGCAGCGCAAAGTCCGCCTGGCGGCTCCATTATCGGTGTCTCTTCCATCTCCGCTCTTGTGGGTGGAGGCTTGCAGACTCACTACACGCCTACCAAAGCTGGAATATTGAGTCTCATGCAGAGCTGCGCGGTCGCTCTGGGGAAACATGGCATAAGATGCAATGCATTGCTGCCGGGCACAATCAAAACGCAGCTTAACGACGAAGACTTGAACAACAAGGAAAAGAGAAAGTACATGGAGGGAAGGATCCCCCTGGGAAGAACAGGCGTGCCGGAGGATATGGTAGGTCCGGCAGTGTTTCTGGCAGGAGATCTAAGCAGATATGTGGTTAGTGAGGCTCAAGATTGATCTGATAATCAGCCTGCTAATAGTAGTAGACCGGAGCACAGCTGCTCGTTGACGGAGGCCTATTCGTAAATTTACAGTGATTTCCGATTTCCGATGTCGGCCTGGATATCACTGTAGCCCGTTCCTAGGTGGAAGAGTCACATCATGCTTGTTTAATGGCTGTATAAGGCAGCTTCCAATAAGATACTTCCTTTAAGACTAAAAGACAAGTTGTGCTCTAAGAGCATCTAGAGTCTTGGAACCCATCACAAACACCGTAAGGGCTTTCCGTCGTTGCAATTCCTCCGTCTTCAAGCGCCTGGCAGAATTCGAGCACTCACATCGCAAAGTGCTTAAAAGGATTGAATGGTTCTTATTTCTAGCCTTCGAAATTTCTATTTACGTCTCCTAAGCGAAGTTCTTCCGTTTGAGCACGGCACTGGGATCCGTCTCGCTCAATGCGCGGATGTTGTAAGCTCTTGCAGCGTTATCTCCAAAAAGACCATCTCGATCTCTGCCTTCGAGTCTTATGTCGGCAAATTGCTTTACTATCCACCACCACTACAATAATCTCGAAGTTAGCAATTCCTTGTTGAAAGGAAACCGTCTGTGGGTTCGGAATAGGAGCAACTAGGTTCGAAAACAAACTTACGTTCATCCACGCAACGCTGTTCCCACCGCCTCCCATATTGCAAACGGGCCAATCACTCCCGAACATAATGCGACTTGCTCCGAAATCGGAAAGCACTCTGTCCAGCCAGTCCATAATCCAGCTGTAAGTTTGTCTCATCAAATCCGCTCTTGTCCAGAAGTCTAGTTGTTCTTGCTGAGGGGAAAGTGGTCGTATTTCAGAGAAGCCACCAGAGATTTTCATATATGTCTTCGAAAATAGAGCGAGCTCACGTATTCGCGTTTCCCAAGTACGGAAACTTGGATCGAAGGTCGGGCTACCCATCGGTTGGTCATATTCGCCTGAACATCTCAAGTTCGGCTTGCACATGTGATCTAGATGAACATTAATTGCTTCCCACTCAAGGTCAGAGAGGATTATCTTCTACTAATGATCACGGTGACCTTCTTCTCCTCTAGTACCCCCTCATGTGCTTTACGAATCATTTCCACTGCCTCATCAAGCTGCCAGTCGCCACCGCTTCTCTGGTCGACGCCCAAATCAAAGGTATAACCGTGTTCTCCAAGCCACCGAAGAGAGTCAATGAAATTAGGCTGCGTCATAGTTCCCTTGGGCTTATCCTGGACGAGATACCGGAAGCCCTTGACAAGGTCCTTATAAGAACCAGCTCGCGTCTTTACCTTTTCAGCATATCTACACAAAGCTTCCGAACCGAGTGGTATCGGAGCCCATAAAACAATTGCAAGGCAATGCTGTGCATGTTCCGGGTTATGACCTTCTCCTGACCTTGGTATTCCCGCAGCCACGCGCGAGATCCAGTCTAATTCACGGAGAGGTTGCTCCCATCCCTCGTCGGAGTTCAAGTGGCTCTTTCTGTCAGTCTCGATGAAAACGAAACCACGAAATTTAGGTGCATGTTCAAGTGCTGAGAGGTATTCGTCAACTGAATACTGTCCATTCAAAGGGTGCCCATCTTTGCACCATGCCAGTGTTCCGATCTCCGATGACGGATACAGATGGATGTGAGAGTCAACGAGGCCTTCATAAGCCATGCTCAGGTCTGAACTACAAAGTCAGTGTTTCGATACAAGATACAGCACAGAACTGAGTTAGCAATGACCCTTACGTGACTCTGCCAAGGGCAGTTAGGCTACCTATAGCTTTTTCAAACAAAGACACAGGGAAAGTCGGCACCGTATAGAGCCTGCTGTCGACCGCACTTCTACAGTCATGAGCAGCGCCTTTCCAGGCTTTGTTAATCAGCTCGGTACACAATTATCTACCTCATTGGCCGCCTACTACGATGGAAAGAGCCTCTTAACTTGAACAACGAAGCAACTTCTTACGGAAGTCTTCTAATTAGCATATTCCGCGGTATCTTCTTCCTCGCTCTGAGCTACGGCGGCTGCCCGAAAGCGAGAAGTGGAAACGCACGTCATGGTCGGCATCTCGGTGCATCTGTTGATCAT
>JAABUK010008516.1_pt1 | contig 14346 bp, 16 predicted proteins | sample 5559141 | NCBI WGS metagenome assembly JAABUK01 (sample SAMN10711869, study PRJNA513367) | rock metagenome | isolation source: Antarctica rocks | place: Antarctica: Victoria Land, Pudding Butte nord | collected 2016-01-03
TAATCGCACCAATACTGAGCGATTGGAGCAAGAAGTGCGCGACTTAACAATGGTCGTCCGCCAATTAGCATTTGAGTTGCAGCGAACGCGAGAGAACCAATCGCATGAGTTGGAAAAGATGGAATTACGTCTCAAGTTGGAGTTGCTTCAATCGGGACGGCAATTGCCACCAGATGCACAAAATCCAGACAGATAACCACTACTCACCAACAGTGACAGAACAAGGCGCTGCACCCGACCGCCTACAGCCTGCGCTTTGGTCGTTCCTCCCGCCGCTCCGGCTTCCGGCGGCGGGTGAGCTTGGTCGTTGTGCCGGTGCGCGCAGCTTGGTGGGAAACTGGGTATAATTAAATCTATGCCGACAGTTTTACGCATCGGCCCTTACCGCTTTTATTTCTGGAGTCACGAACCGGACGAGCCGCCGCATATTCATGTGGATCGGGACAATCTCTCGGCCAAGTTTTGGTTGGAGCCGGTAGACTTAGCGCGTAATCGTGAGTTTGCGGCCACCTGGATTGAGGTAGGTTCAACGTTTGGTCGAGGAACATCAAGTAGAACTCTTGGAGGCATGGCATGACTTCTTCAATGATAACAACTGATGAACGTGTTGCAGATGTGATGGTGACAGAAGATACACTGAGCGTAACGCTCATGGACGGCAGAACAATCAGTGTGCCTTTGGTTTGGTATCCACGTTTATTGCACGCTGCCCCAGAGCAACGCCAGAATTGGCAGATTGCTGGTGGTGGATATGGCATTCACTGGCCAGATATAGATGAGGATTTGAGCGCAGAAGGTTTACTTCGTGGTGCGCCGTCGCCGCGCCGCAAGTTGGTGAAGGATTAGCCGCTGGAACCGACCAACACCGGCAGAACAAGGCGCTGCGCCCGACCGCCTACAGCTCCGTTCGTTCCTCACTTCGCTTCCGGCGGCGGGTGAGCTTAGTCGTTCGCCCGCTGCGTGAGACGTTTCGGAAATTGCTACAATTGACTTCATGATTTCCACGCGACGACTTATCTTCGCTGCCGGCGATTAACCAACTCAAACTCCTGACGCTGTCTTTGGCAATGCTGGACGCCATTATTGAGCCGGAATGGGAGCTACTACTCTTTCAACGCACACTGGGCATCAGATGAAGCGATGACGTCAATGCGGGACGGTTCAGGTGGCGATTACTTTATCTTGTTCAATCCTGCCGGCGCCATTTTGAAGGGCTTCGCTCACGAGTCGATGATGAGTCCATATCAGAGTACTCCACCTCGCGCCTGGCCTGGAGTTTTAGATGATGTGCCAAAAGTATTCTCGACGTTCTTGTCTGAACCAGCTTTCACAATCAGCGACACGACATTTTGCATCTGGCGCACTTATTCCGACACTTCATGGCAACGCGGCAATATCCAGTTTCCTGATGCCAAAGACCCCGACGGTTCAGCCGATTTGCTTGCCATATTGGACGGCATCCGCAGACGTATCACCAGCGGGCCGAAAATTATTATGAGCGTCCGGCTATCGGTGCAAAGACGCCGCGTTCGCGGGGGTTCGGGTTCCGAAATATTCCGCCCGGTCGATCAGTTGGCTTGTGCGGTTTGACCGATGGTGTCGAGCGCGGAAAGCATGGATTCCGACAGCGAGAGATGGGCTGCCGCGAGATTCTCGCGCAGATGCTCAACCGACGAGGTGCCGGGGATAAGCAGGATGTTGGGCGAACGTTGAAGCAGCCAGGCAAGGGCTACTTGCATCGGCGTGGCGTCGAGACGCATGGCGACTTCCGACAGAGTCGAGGACTGGAGCGGCGAAAAGCCGCCAAGCGGAAAAAACGGCACATAAGCGATGCCCTTGCCCGCCAGATCGTCAATCAGCGCGTCGTCTTCGCGGTGCGCGAGGTTGTATTGGTTTTGCACACAAACGATTTCCGCGATGCCGCGTCCCTGCTCGATTTGCTTGGCCGTCACGTTACTAAGGCCGATATGACGCACCAGCCCCTGTTGCTGAAGCTCGGCGAGTGCCGTCAGCGGTTCCTCAAGCGAGCCTTCGGCGGGGCCGTGTCCGGCACCGGCACCCATCAGGCGCAGATTGACGACGTCAAGGGCGTCCACGCCCAAATTGCGCAGGTTGTCATGCACCGCGCTCGTCAATTCGGCGGACGTCATCGCCGGATGCCACGAGCCGTCTTCGCCACGCCGCGCTCCGATTTTGGTCACGATGACCAGATCGTCGGGATAAGGTGAAAGCGCCTCGCGGATAATTTCGTTGGTGATGTGCGGGCCGTAAAAGTCGCTGGTGTCGATGTGGTTGACGCCGCTCGCCAGCGCTTCGCGCAACACCGCGAGCGCGCCGTCGTGGTCTTTGGGTGGCCCAAACACGCCCGGCCCGGCCAGTTGCATCGCGCCATAGCCCATGCGGTTCACGGTGCGCTCGCCCAGTGCGAATTGAGTTTGGTTCATAAAGGTTCCTTGTCTAAACGGAGAAATATCCGTTGTCTCTCATGTCCATCAGAAGTTCGATTTGCGTTGGGTTCCATCCCAGCGAATCGCGGGTGAGGGCGCTGGAAGTCGGGTTGGCGAGAGCGACGAAGTTCGCCATCCCACCGAAATGCGTGCCCGCTTCCTCTTCGGTGAGGCTCCGAACGGGAACACCCAGCCCTTCGCCAATGGCCTGCGCGATGTCACGCATCGGCACGCCTTCTTCCCCTGCGCCGTGCAAGCGCGTTCCATGAGGTGCGCTTTCAACCGCCAGTGCGGCGTTCTCGAGACTGTCCAGGTCAGCGAGCGAGCCGCGATGAACCTCGGCTCCGGCGGCAGCGAGCGACGCGGCAGACGCATCCGAGCGAGCCAGTTCGAGTACTCGATGGCCTGCGCCGAGTAGTTCCTGAATAACCGCGGAGCCGATCCAGCCAGTGGCTCCAGTTACAAAAACGCGCATAAAGAGGTTTTCCCGAGAAAGCAAAGGTTGGAATCGGCCCCGTCGAGGGCGCCGTTTACAGCTATTTACAAATGGATTCCGCCCGCCACTTCGATGCGCTGCCCGTTGACCCAGCGCATCTCGTCCGACAGGAGCGAGGCCACGACGCCGCCGATGTCGTCGGGCTGCCCGACCTGCCCCAGCACTGTCGCCGACGCGATCTGCTGGTTCAGCTCTTTGTTGTCACGCACATGGCCGCCGCCAAAGTCGGTTTCGATGGCGCCCGGCGCCACCACGTTCACCGCGATGCCGCGCGGCCCCAACTCTTTCGCCATGTAGCGTGAAAGCACTTCGACCGCGCCCTTCATCGACGCGTAGGTGCTGGAACCAGGGTAAGAAAAGCGCGCCAAGCCCGACGAGATGTTGATGATGCGCCCGCCATCCGCCATGAGCGGCAGCAGCTTCTGCGTCAGGAAAAACACGCTCTTGAAATGAATGTCCACCATCTGGTCGAACTGTTCTTCAGTTGTTTCGGCGAAGGGCGCGTAGAAACCAACGCCCGCGTTGTTGACCAGAAAGTCGAAGGTGTCGCGCTGCCAAGTCGTTTGCAGCGCTTCTTTGACCTGACCTGCAAACGCGTCGAAAGTGTGGCTTTGCGACACGTCGAGTTGCAGCGCGACGGCTTTACGTCCCGTTCCTTCGATTTGCGCGACCACGGCCCGCGCCTCGTCTGCTCTCGAGTGGTAAGTCAAAATAATATCCCGCTCTCTGGCCGCCAATTGCAGCGCCATGTCACGGCCCAGCCCGCGACTTCCGCCTGTTACGATCGCGATTTTCATGTGTGTTTTTTTGCTCCTTTTCCCTTGGAATACCTTTGAAAGCCTTCTCAACGCTCCCTTCGATCACGCGCTCGGAACCTCATCACCACGGGATCGGGCCGCTCGGCCCAGAAAAGGTGCCTGTCGGCCCGTCCTCTTCGAGGGCAACGCGCACCGGGTTACGAGCGCCCTGCTCAACCGTATCCGTGCCCGCGAAGTTATTGAGGGCCGTCGCGGTGAAGCCGGGGCTTGCGACGTTGACCTTGATGTTCGTCCCTTCGAGTTCAATGGCGAAGGAAAGCGTGATCGCGTTGAGGGCGGTCTTCGAGGCGGCGTAAACCACGCCGAACCCCTTGCGATATTCAAAGGTCGGATCGGCGTTTAGCGTCAGCGAGCCGACGCCGCTCCCGACATTGACGATGCGGGCCGCAGGTGCTTCGCGCAACAGTGGCAGCATCGCCTGCGTGACGGCGATGACGCCGAACACGTTTGTCTCGAACACCGCGCGCACTTCGTCCAGCGACGCAACACTCGCGCGGCTCGACTTTAGTACCTCTTCGAGCGGGGTGCCCGGTTTCCCCGTGTGCCCGATGGCCGCATTGTTCACCAGCACATCGAGACGCCCGAACTCATCCCGGATGCGCTGTGCTGCGGCGGCGATGGAGGCCCCATCCGTGACGTCGAGTTGAAGGGCGTGGACATCGGCTCCGATGCTCTTCGCGGCGATCTCGCCTTTCTCGAAGTTGCGCGACCCGACGAGCACGGTGAAGCCGTGCGCCGCCATCTCTTTGGCGATTTGAAGTCCGATTCCTTGGTTGGCCCCGGTGATCAGGGCGACGGGTTTGTCTTGCATAGCAGTCTCCTTTTCCTTAATGGGATATTTAGAATACGATACGTATCGTATTAAGTTCCCTCAATATCGTATAATTTTTGGGGTTGGCGCAAAAGCAATGGGAGAAAGCAGATGAGCGATGAGAAACAGGTGGGCAGGCCGCGCAATCAGGACACGACGGCGGCGATTTTGTCTGCCGCGCTCGATTTAATGGAAGAAGTGGGCTTGAAAGCCCTCACGATGGAAGGCATCGCGGCGCGCGCGGGCGTCACGAAAACGACGGTTTACCGTCGCTGGCCCAGCACCTGGGCGATTGTTCTCGATGCGTTTCTCGATGAAGTCGCGCCCGCTTTAGAGTTCGAGCCACAAGCGACTTTGCGGGAAACGGTGAATGCGGACATGAAGGCGCTCGCGGCCAGTTTTCGCGGGCGGCCCGGACGGGTGTTCGCGCCGCTGCTGGCCTTTTCGCAGTTCAACATGGAACTGCGCGAAGCGTTGTGGGAGCGCCACATCGTGCCGCGTCGCGCGCAGGCATTCGCGGTTCTGGTCGCGGGAAAACACACGGGCGAACTGCGCCCCGAACTCGACGCCGAAGCCGCCCTCGACGCGCTGTATGGAAGTCTGGTCTACAAGCTTCTGGTGCCGCACGGCGAGCTGTCGGATGAGTATGTCGACACGCTTGTTGAGTGTGTTTTCGGCGGAGTTGCGCCCAAGTGATTTTTGTGCGTGTTGGCGCCGGTAACACAGAATGCGGCAGGTCGCTTCACCAGAAGACGTCACCTTTGTGGAAAAAGCCGCTGTTTGGCCCATCTCGTGGCTCCAATATTCCGCTCCAAAATGCATACCCGGATTCTGGTGTACTTTTAGCAGGCTGGTGCGACAAATATAAAGCTGACTTGATTGTCCGGCTCAATAATCCGTTCTGGTTCTGGTCAAGGTCTCAGCAAAATGTCAAACAGCAAAGCAATCGTCGATGGAAAAGCCGAGAAAAGCCGAATCAAACAATTGCTGCAACAAACGGCGCGGCAACTCAAAATCTCAAACAACGTCGCAACAAGGCGCTGAGCCCGACCGATTATAGTCGGCGCCCGTTTCTCGCCGCGTTGCTGCTTGTGCCCACAGTGGCGGCAATCGAGTACTCGATTCAGGCTTCGTTCGTGTCCCACTTCATTACTGTGCTTTGAGCGTTGTGCTTTGAGCGTTGTGCTTTGAGCGTTGTGCTTTGAGCGGCAGGTAAACTTGGGCGTTAGGCCGACACGCATGGCTTTGCACTGCAGCCTGCAGCCGGTTTCTTGTGAGCGTTTGCACCACCTGATAAGCTAATTCGTGCCCCAAAATCCACCTCAATTCAGGACTCTTTATGAATCCAGCTCTTCGCACGCTCACGTCCTCAGCCGCGCTTGTGTGTGCCGCTTCTCTTCTACTTTCGGGCGAGGCTCGCGCCTGGGCGCCCAAGAAAGCGCCGCTGATGACGCGCTGGGCTTCGCAGGTTTCACCGACGAACGCGCTTCCCGAATATCCACGCCCTCAATTGGTGCGCTCGCAGTGGCTCAACCTGAACGGTCTGTGGCAGTATCAAAGCGGGAAAGAGGGCGACAGACTTCCCGCCGGACGAAAGTTGTCAGGTCAGATTCTGGTGCCTTATCCGGTCGAATCGGCGCTTTCTGGCGTGATGGAGCATCACGACCGCTTGTGGTATCGCCGCAGTTTCACCGTGCCCACGACATGGAAGAACAAGCAACTCAAACTTCATTTCGGTGCTGTCGATTACGAAGCTGAAATCTATGTTAACGGCCAGAGCGCGGGCATTCATCGCGGCGGTTACGAACCGTTTACGCTCGATATCACGCCTTTCCTGAGAGGCAGCGGGCCGCAGGAACTCATCGTGCGCGTCTTCGACCCGACCGATTTGGGCGGACAGCCGCGCGGCAAGCAAACGCTTAAGCCCGGCGGCATCATGTACACGCCGACGACCGGCATCTGGCAAACGGTGTGGCTCGAACCCGTCGCGCGCACTTCGATTTCCAACCTGCATATGATTCCCGATGTGGACAGGAGCCGCATCCGGTTCACCGTCAACGCCGATAACGCCACGCCGCTAAGTCGCGCCGTTGTTTCCATTAGCGATATGGGCCGCGTCATCAAAACCGTGGCTGTGAAGCCAGGTGTTGAAACCGCGATTCTGCTTCCCAACGCCAAGTTGTGGTCGCCGAACAGGCCATTTTTGTACAACGTGAAGGTGTCGCTGCTCCATGGCAACTCGCCGAGCGACACGGTTTCTTCCTATTTCGGAATGCGCAAGATCTCGGTTGGCCGAGTCAACGGCGTGCCGAAAATGTTGTTGAACAACAAGTTCGTTTTTCAGATGGGGCCGCTCGATCAGGGTTTCTGGCCGGATGGCATCTACACGGCGCCGACCGATGCGGCGCTCAGGTCCGACCTGGAAATGGAAAAGAAGCTGGGCTTCAACATGGTGCGCAAGCACATCAAAATCGAGCCGGCGCGCTGGTATTACTACGCCGACAAACTCGGTCTCATGGTGTGGCAGGACATGCCTTCGCCCAACTCTTACACTGGCAATGCGCCTCCCGTGGACAGCGCCGCTTTCGAGAAGCAGATGAGGTCGGTCATCACCGAACACTGGAATTCGCCGGCCATCATCATGTGGGTGATCTTCAACGAAGGCCAGGGCCGCCACGACACGCGCCAGCTTGTCGATCTGGCCAGAAAAATCGACCCATCGCGTTTGGCGAACCGCGATAGCGGTGCGGGATATGAAAAAGAAGGCGATGGAGATGTCGGCAATGTCGACGACATTCACAACTATCCGCCGCCGGGTTCGCCGGTTGCCAACATGGCACAGGCGAGGGCACAAGACCCGAACCAGGCGCTGGCGTGCGGCGAATATGGCGGCATCGGGTATGTCGTCAAAGGCCATACCTGGAGATCCGGCAGCTGGGGTTATACCTCGGTTCCCAATGCGCGCGACTTGGAGGACACCTACGGCGAATACTCCGCCATGATCAAAGGCTTCCGCGATGAACGAGGCATGAGCGCGGCGGTTTACACGCAGATCAGCGATGTCGAAGTCGAGATTAACGGGTTGATGACGTATGACCGCATCTTGAAACCGAACGCGGCGCGCATCGCGCTCGCCAACCGCTTTGCGTATCCGGTTCCGGTCTACAAAGCGTTCGTCCCAACCTCTGAAGCGATGCCCCAAACCTGGAAGTACTTGTTCACGATGCCGCCCGCCGATTGGATACAACCCTCTTTCGACGACTCGCCCTGGCAGATCGCAAAAGGCGGTTTTGGTTCGGATGCTCCGGCTTGGGCCAGCGTCGGAACACCCTGGACTTCAGATGACATCTGGTTACGCCGCACCTTCACGCTGGGCAATCTGAGCCCCACGCAAGTCAGCCAGCTCATGGTACGCCTCTACCACGATGACAACGTCCAGGTCTACATCAACGGCGTTTTAGCTTACGAAAACAACGGTGCCAATTCGAGCTACGAATATAAAGCGATGAGCGAGGAAGCCAAACGCGCACTTGTTCTGGGCGGCCAAAACACGCTTGCCGTTCATTGCAAAGAAACGGGCGGCGGCCAGTTCATCGATGTCGGTATCTCCCAGAAAATCCCAGCGCTTCGCTAAAGCCGGAAAGTCCATCGCAGCGCGAGACGAAACGCACGTCGCTTAAACTGCACACTGCGGTTTAGGTTTTGAGTTGCAAACAAAGATTGTGACAAGGGCGCCATCTCTTCAAAGGTAGCGCCCTTGTCATAAGTCAGAGGCTCAGCGGCGCAAACGCACCACACGCCAACCGCGAATTGTGGAGCTATTTCGCCTTGGCCGCACTCGGACTTCCGGCCTTGGAAGGATAGATCCACCATTGTGGCACATGAACCTGCAAAACACACGTTTATGATGTGTATCGAGTACTCGATACAGCGGTTTTTGCTCACTAATTGGTGTTGATACGGCTCTTCTGTATCTGCGGTTTTTGGCGCTAATTATCAATTATGCCTGCAAAAGTGCGGCATAATAAGAGTTGTGTGGTCGCGCGAAATTTGGAATAAACTGCGAGCCTAATTATGCTTACGCACCGTGCGCTTTCACCAAAGCAGGATTGGCAATTCTTCAATAATGAGGACGTTACCGAAGAACAGTTCTTGGCAGAAATTTTTCCATTCACTGAAAGTTCTTCTCGTGAGATATGGCGAACGTATATTTGCGCCAATCCTCAGTCTCGTCATCCACAGTTGCTGCCTGATTTTGCTTGGGCTTATAAAATTCTTACTTCTGAAAATACTGCCTACTGGCAAAGTGACTGGGAAGATGAGGACGGATCGTCCTCTCTATTTTACGACTGGCTTTGCCAAACCATCACTTGGCCACTCAACACAAGGATCGTGTTCTCATGGTCGGCAGAATATTCTGTGGAAACCTCTTGGGGAGCATTTTATAAGCATTGGCGATATTTCTTATTTGACGACGAGGGGCCAATATTATGGAGCTTGCAACATTCAGAAGCGATTCGATTTATGCCTAATGGCTGGGCTTATGCAGGACGCCGTGACACGCCAACGGAAACCGCCTAACAACCACACAACAAGGCGATGCACCCGACCGCCTACAGCTTCGGCTTTCGCTCGTTCCTCGCTTCAGCCTTCGCTTCCGGCGGCGGGTGATCTTGGTCGTTCTGCCGTCGCGCGCGGTGTTGATGAAAGCGCAGGTTTATCAGAGCCGACTTTGGTAAAATTGTATCTACAGAGGAACACACATGAATCTCGTCGTGGATACATCCGTTATCATCGCGGTCATAGCCAATGAACCGGAAAAGGTTGCTTTGGTAGCGCAGACTCAAGGTGCTGATTTGTTTGCTCCGCTCTCCGTCTATTGGGAAATCGGCAATGCCTTTTCCGCCATGCTCAAACGCCAACGCATCACTGTTGAGCAAGCCAAAGCTGCGGTTGAGGTTTACAAGCAGATTCCGCTAAACTTGATGGAAGTTGATTTGGTTCAGGCGGTGGAGTTGGCAGCTCAACTCAATATTTATGCCTATGACGCTTACATCATTGCGTGCGCCATCAACCAAAATTGTCCGTTACTCAGTTTGGATGCAGGTCTGATTCGTGCAGCGAAAGCTGTTGGAGTAGATATATTGGAGGTGACACCAACCGATGCAGACATATCTTGAAACTCAACAAAGTCTTTCGGTTCTGCTTGAGCAAGCGCGTCAAGAAGGCGAAGTCCGTATCCGGCGCGAGGACGGCCAAACATTTGTTCTCAAGCCTGAAAATGGCAAACGCTCTGCTCTGGATGTCAAAGGTATAGATTTAGGCATTTCAACGGATGAAATAGTTGGATTTATTCGCGAAGGGCGAAAGCAGTTTTAGAAACAGAACTGTCACGTCCTAACAACGGCAGAACAAGGCGCTGCACCCGACCGCCTACAGCCTGCGCTTTGGTCGTCCCTCCCGTCGCTCCGGCTTCCGGCGGCGGGTGAGCTTGGTCGTTCTGTCGCTGCGCGCGGCTTGGTTGCGTGCGAAGAAGAGGAATCCGGTATAATTTGAGGTGGAGGCAATACAACATGGCTAAGACTTTGGCGCAAGATGCAAACGTGATGACTGACGAAAACGCGGATTTGAAGGTAGCGGTTCGGGAGTGCATTTCGGAATTAGAAAGCACAAACAAGCGTATGGCAGAGCGGCAAGTGCGTATTAACAAACTCAAGGCTGAAACTCGCGCCATGCTCAACGACTTGAAGGTTTTCTCCAATGTGGCGTGAAATATACGATTACGGAAAGCAGTTGCTCAGTCTGGCCCGAACGACTGAGCAAAATCAGGAAGACATAGAGGAATTGCGTCAGGAAGTCAAAGAACTCACGGCTGCGGTTCAACGCCTGGCATTTGAATTCCAACGCCTGAGCGAAAATGAAAAGCACGAACGCGACAAGATGATGCTCCAACTGGAAAATCATTTACTGCGCTCCGAGCGTGGTTTGCCGCCAGGCCGACAGAACCCGAAATGAACCAACAGCGACAGAACAAGGCGCTGCACCCGACCGCCTACAGCTCCGTTCGTCGTTCCTCCTCACTTCGCTTCCGGCGGCGGGTGAGCTTGGTCGTTTTACAGCATGGCCCCATGCTAAACGTCCCCGACACCGGTTTCACAAAGCGATGTGCCTACTTTGACATCGCGCGGAACTTCAGCGTAGATAAGGGTGTTGGCCTATCATCTTGATGATTTGCAAGATGGGAGATTTCTGACTGGACTGTGATCGAGTACTCGATTCAATCCAGCGTGCCTTCATACAAGTCGAAATCGGTGTTTTTGGTGATGATTTTGTAAACGTCGCGCACCTGGCGAAAGCCGTTTTGCATCAGGAAACCGGCGTCGCGGCCATAGCTTTTGATGCCGACGACATAAAAGTTCGGCTCGTTTTGAAGCAGTAAACGTTCGTCGTTGCGCTCGTCGCCCACGTTTTCGATGGGCGGTTCAGAGTCTTTAAGGTCGGTTGTCTGCCTTTCCGCATAACCTGTCGAAAGCCCGACGCCCGCGCGCCGGTTCGCCGTCAACAGCACTTCGCCCAAACTGAACGGGCCGCCGGTCGCGGGATGTTCCACGATTTGCAACTCGCGCCACAGCGATGTGTCGGGGCGAAAACCCGTATGACACGCGATGTTGTCGCATGCAATCTCGCGCCTACGCACTTCGCCCTGCTCGACTGTGTTCAGCACGACGCGAAAACTCCCGTTCGAGTACTCGATGTCGTCAATGACGGTGCGCGGGCGAAAATCAACGCGCACATCGTTCGCCATTTCGTTGGCGCGCCGATGCAGTTCATCGCGCTGCGGCGACGATTCGTCCGGCGCCAGCGTGTAAGGCGCGCCGTGCGGCGGAACATCGCGGCGCACGACCCACGTCACGCGCGTTTGCGGGAAGTCGTGCATCAAATCGCCAATCGAGCGCAAAGTCGAAGCGGCGGAATGCCCGCTGCCGACAACCAAAGTGTGGCGATTGGCGAAACGCTCGCGGTCGCGTCCCAGAACATCGGGCAAAGCGTAATCAATGCGCGATTGATTGGCGCTTTCGCCGGGACATCGCGCGCCGCCGTTTCCCGCAGGATTGGGCGTCGCATAAACGCCGGTCGCATCAATTACACAGTCGGCGTGGACGACGCGTTCGCCACTTTCGTCGCGCACAACCAGACGAAACGGCGCCTGAACGCGGCGCGGATCATCCGCGAAATCGCTTTTGAGGACTCGTTCGCGCGTCAGGCCGACAACTTCGGTGTGCAAGAAAATCCGTCCGCGCAACGCTTCCAAATTCGCCAGTTGCCCGACGTAATCCGCCAGTTCGTCGCCGCTGGAAGTGGTTTCTTGGGGCGGCAGTTCGACGCCAAGTTCGTGAAGCAAACGAACGGCAAGCGGGCTGCGGTTGCGCTTCCATTCGGTGAACAAGCCGATATGTCCCCAGGTGCGCACGTTTTCGCACAGTTGACCGCGCTCGAACAGTTGAACGTCCAGGCCAGCCATCGCGCCGTATAACGCGGCTTCCACGCCGATTGGGCCGCCGCCAATAATGACAACTTGCTTCATAGGATTTTTAGATGTTGTGCAGAAACCCACCGCGCGCGTAAGCAAGCGGGCTTATCTGAACTTGCGACAAAGTCCGCTTGCTTACGCGCGCGGTTGGTTAACCCTGTATTTCGAGCTTGCAAACAGATGCTCGGATACCCAAAAGATTCGAGTACTCGATGTTCAAACGTCTTGTGCGCCAGGCACGCCGGTCATTTTCGCTTCGACTTGCTTCAGCTTGCGAATGGCCACGGCGTCAGTCGGGTAAGCGCGGACAACGGATTGCCACACGCGCCGCGCCGTCGTCAGATCGCCATTTTTCTCGGCGGCCAAGGCCCAACGATGCCGCAATATGCGCGTCTCGACTTTTTTGGGCGCCAGTTGCACGGCGCGCTCAAAGCAACGCTGCGCGTCCGGCAGAATCTTGCGCAGCATGAAATGATTGCCGGCTTCTTCCCACATTTCCCAGTTCTTCGGGTCGGCAGCCAGGCCGCGACGCATGAACGCCGTCGCTTCGTCGCCGCGTCCCAGGCTCCACAGCAACCACGCGCCGGTGCCAAAAGCATCGTAATCGGTCGGGTCCAAAGCCACAATCGCCTTGAACTTGTTCACGGCACCCGCATAATCGCCCTTGTGATAAGCCGCGTCCGATTCTTCGCGCAACTTGTCCAACTGTTGTTCTTTCGGGCTTTTCTTCGTCGCGCTCGGCGAGGCCTTTCGAGTACTCGATGGCGTCGCCTTTTGAGGCACAGCCCTGGCTATCGTCACTGCCGCAACACTCAGACTTCCCAGAACGACGCCCACCAACGGCCACTTCAGATTTTTGCGCATATCAACTCCCTGACGAACCGCAACAGGCCAGGCGGCTCGGAAGACATTTCTCACACAAAGGTGCGGTCGAGCAGCGCTTTGGACAAGCGCACGCCTTCGCCGTCTTCCATTTGTCCTTCAAACTCCAGCGCCAGGCGGCCATCGAAACCGGCGGCTTTAAAGATGTTCTTGATGCGACCGACATCGATCATGGTGTCGTTGCCGTGTTGGTCGAACTCGAAGAACTTGGCGTGACAGGCCGCCGCGAAAGGCACGATTTTTTCCAGCGCGTCGTAGCGAATCTCGGGCGCGAAGTTGCCGAAGTCGGGCAAGGTGCGGCAATACGACGAGTTGACGCGCTGCATCACTTCGACAACCGGCTCAGCCGTCCTCGAAAAACCGCCGTGATTTTCGATGCAAATGAGGATGCCGTGTTCTTCGCCCATCTTGGCCAACTGCGCGAACGAATCGGCGCAGAGCGCGATTTGCGCTTCGTCCGGCTGCTCATCGCCGCCCGTATTGAAGCGCATATAACTCAAGCCCAAATGCTTGCCAATCGGCAGATATTCGGCGCATTTGGCGATGCTGCCCGCGCGTTCACTTTCATTGTTGCCGCAAAGGTTTCCCGTCCCATCGACCGCCATTCCCCACAGCGCGACACCAACTTCCTGCGCGTTATTCTTCAGTTGATCCAGATATGCCGCGTCGTGCGAAGCCATGAACACGTTGTTCAATTCGATGGCATCGAAACCCCATTCGTCGCGCGCCACACGCGGATAATCGAGCAGTTGCAGCGGGTTTTCCTTGCTGCGAAAACGACGTTGAATGCTCCAGCCGGCCAGTCCAATGTGCATATTTTCTCCCAAATCGAGTACTCGATTAAGCCTTGACTTTCTTGTCGATGTTGCGTGTTTCGGCAACCGTATAAGTCGTTTTGCCCTGCGATTCGTGATAAGTGCGAATGGCGACTTCGGCCAGCAATCCCAGCATCAAAAACTGAAATCCCATCGCAAAGGCCAGCATGCCGACGTAGAACAACGGATTGTTGTGAACCTTGGAATAGTGCATTCCGCTGAATTTCTGAATTGCGACAATCATCCACAATACAAAGGCCGTTAAGAACGACCAGACGCCCGCGCCGCCGAAAAAATAAATCGGTTTCGAGCCGTAGCCGCCCAAAAACTTGACGACCAGCAAATCGAGCAACACCTTGAAAGTGCGCCCGATGCCGTATTTGCTGACACCGGCCACACGCGCGTGATGCTGCACGGAAATCTCCGTCACGCGCGCGCCGACCATCGCGGCATAAGCCGGAATGAAGCGGTGCATTTCACCATACAGCGACACGTCTTTAATGACATCGGCGCGATAAGCCTTGAGCGAACATCCGTAATCGTGCA
>JAABUK010008517.1_pt1 | contig 14343 bp, 14 predicted proteins | sample 5559141 | NCBI WGS metagenome assembly JAABUK01 (sample SAMN10711869, study PRJNA513367) | rock metagenome | isolation source: Antarctica rocks | place: Antarctica: Victoria Land, Pudding Butte nord | collected 2016-01-03
CTCTTAAGACCTGTGCCACTTTCCTCCAAACAAGCCTATCATGCCTCCCTTGGCCCCCCCCCCCCCACCCCCCTTGGTCAGTGTGCACATGTTGCCTGACAGACCTCATCACACTGTCATGTTACCTGCATTCCTGCCTTGTCATGCCATGCTGCCTCACATACAATGTGCCCTCTTGTTGTCACACTGCGTCTGTGTCGACATCTGATCAAATACTGCCAGAATGCATCAGCTGGCAGTCCCTTTGTATTGCAGTATTTCCTTCACACTGTCAAGCTGCACAGCAATGCAATGACAGTATGGCAAGCCATCAGGTTCACCTACACCATGCACATATGTGCGCAGCTAAGCTTGCTTAGTCACTGGTAATTGGCATGTGATTCAAACATGGCGGCAGCAGTGGCAGTATGTGCACAAATTTAGCGGCAGCAGAGGCAGTACATGTACAGATGCAGCGGTAGCAGCAGCAGCAGCAGCAACAATAGAGGCAGCAGCAACAACGTCAGCCACAGCAGAGGAACAGCAACAATCATTGTACAGCAGGAACCATTGTATGCATAATATGCATGACACATTCAGACTGACAGTGCAGGATACAGAGAATCAGGGGTGGCAGAAGGCCGGCCCAGTGCAGTCAGGGGTACCCCGCCATTGGGGCTCAGTGCGCTGTGGCTGCATAGAGGGGGTCCTGGCTACTGCCATCCTGGCTGGCCAGCATCCTGATGTCTGGGATGCTGCTGGTTTGTTGCTCAGAGAGCACTACAAGTAGGCCCTACCTCTGCTGCTTGTGATTGACACTCATGGCGTCAGCTTTGCACCTGCCTTGTTGTCTGTAACTGTAAGCTGTACATGTAGTTTATAAGCTATGGTGGTGTTCAGAAGGATGAGTTGCCGGCAACGGTATGAGAGATAGTTTTTGTGTCTGGGTCACAAGTGTCATCAGTGATAAGATTTATACAAGTGTGTAAGCCCGGCGTGCAATCATTTGCCAACGGCAGATCAAATGGCAAAGTTGACTTTGCGATAGACTACTCTATTTTTGTCAACCTGGTTGACAGTCAAGCGTGTGCAGGGAGCTGCCAACAGCTCGCCAGGTGTCGCTTCTGGAAACCCTGGCTGCAGCGGCTTCGCAGATGGCACAGACAGACAAGGCCCGGCCGGGTGCTGGGCCGCCTCCCTTACTCTTCTTGCAGCGGGCCTTGCCCCCTGCTGAACATCTCAGGCCGCAGCATCTCAACCTGTTTGTTGCCAAGACCCCTGCTGAGTCAGCCATTGGTGAGCCCTGCTGACTGTACCATGCTGACTGTACAGCGCTGGTTACATCGGCCTTTTTGAGGCCACATTTTGGGGTGGCTTGCAGACTTCTACCTGCCGCTGCCTTTACACAGATGAAAGCCATGCAACCAGCATCAGAATCCACAATTCAGTGCAATGTCATGAGAGCAATCTGCATGGGTCAGACATCAGGATCATCCCTCAACATAGCTGTCCCCCAATGCCCTCATAGGTTTGGGGGCAAGTGCCCTCTAGCGATGCACAGTATCTGCTGGAATATGGACAAAGCTTCTCTGGGATGCGGCTTGCTCATGTATGAGCAGATTATGAACACCCAATGTCCCTGGTACAAGTAAATGTAAAGATGGGAGCCTGCAGGACTGACATCAGTGTGCTATCTTTGCTTGTCTGGCTTGCTGATGTCTCTGTTGACATTGCTTCTGCTCTGCTCTGTCACTGGTGAGAGATATCAACTGACAATTCTCAGATTGTATACTTACAAGTTAGGAAGGAATACATCAAGAACAGATCAAACATTGGTGTGGCAAGTGTTGCATGACGCAACTGTTAGGTCGGTGTTGACAGCTGGCTGTTTGTGTTTGCAGGAACCAAGAGCCCCTTCATCTTCAATGCGTTTGCAGCCAGGGAGGAGCAGGCCCGCCCCCGCCCCCAGGAGGGCCCTGCCGAGTGGGTCTGTGGGGAGACCGCCTCTGTGGACATCCTCATCCAGAATCCCACATCAGTCACTCTCAGGGTACGTACCTGCCATGTTTGATGTTTTGCTTTGTATGACTCTTTCAATCATGTGCTGCTTTTGAGGTTCTCCTGCTCATGTGTACCTCAAATTGCATCATTGCGCAGATGTATGCGTTCTTTTGTGCAACTTTTGGAGTAGACAATCTCTGCCTGTGTATGTTCTGCATCACTCTGGCACATCAGTCTCGCTTCAACATCCAATGTGAAGTGATAAGGTAACTGTTCACTGTCTTTTACACCCTCATTGTCCCTCTTAGTGAGATGTGTATGTGTGTACGTCTGCAGATTGAGCGCATGTGAGTGTTGATGTCAGTGTGTGTACGTCTGCAGATTGAGCGCATGACACTGGAAGCAGAGCACACACAAGACCCAGCTTTAGCGCCTGTTGATCACCGTGCCCCCTCGCAGACCCCCCCAGCCTGGCGGGGTCACCCAGTGCAGATGCAGCTGCCCCCAAAGACGGGGCCTGTGAAGGTGACCCTGTCTGGGGTACCCCTGGTCAAGGGCTTCTTCATCATGACTGGCTGTAGGATGACCTTCCTTGGAGTCACATGGCTGCAGCCCTGGAACCACAAGCCACTCACCTTTGGTAAGCTACCACTGTGTCAAAGATGCACTCTGTCACTTGCTGTTATTGTACACTGGTCCAAATATAGCCATGTAACATGCCAGTGAGCGTCCTGGTGTGTCCATTACCAACCGCAGCCAGCGTGATATTGTAGAAGATGACTTTCATGACGCTCTTGTCAGAGTACTGCCGACAAATCAATAGTAACGGTCAACAAGCTACCATTGGTGTTCAACACTAGAGTCATGTCCAGCACTTGGTAGCTCAAAGTTGTCTTCAGAGCTTATAGGTTTGGTTTCGTTGGGGCTGCCACTATGCCCCCAAATAGGCCGAGACTTATTCTTTTCCTTTGTAACTTGCTCTGCATGTGACAGCAGTTAGGCTTTTGTGGTGGTCACAGGCAAACAGCTACAGATGAACCGCATGGGCGTGCCACATGAAGAGGAAGGGGGTGGGGCTGAAACACGTGTGAATGTGGTGCCAGAGCTGCCACTGCTGGAGGCACGCCTTGATGCACCTTCCCTCAGGACCTCAGACGCCGAGCAGACTCAGGTGAGCCAATAAGTCAAGGCTCATATGAGCCAGTCAATCAAGACTCAGATGAGCCAATCTATCAAGGCTCACATGAGCCAGTCAATCAAGGCTCAGGTGAGCCAACCTATCAAGGCTCAGATGAGCCAATCAGTCAAGACTCAGGTGATACTAGTGATGTGTTAATTCCCTCAGTGGATCGTTCAGAGGCTGATGCGATGCAGAGCAGCATGCTTCAGAGCACTGGGCGCAGTGAACAGCAGCAAGCTCAGAGTCAAGACAAGCAAGCAGACGTAAAGGCAGTGCAGCACAAGACAGTTGTGGCTCTGAAGGGCCAACAGCTGCAGTGGCGTTTGCTGGTGGCCAACTCAGGTCAGCGTTGTCTCATCACAGCTGTCATTTGAGCAGTTTGTATTGCGTATAGCCAGAATTTGAGGCGTGGCAAAACTCTTGCCAGCAGGCCTTGTGTGGGTTCACAAGCTCTGGGCTGCAGTACGATGTGCAGCCTGCTCTTTGATTGGCATGGGAGTTGTGTTATCATACTTGCCTGCTTACTCAAATCTGTATGGCTAAGATCGCTTGCATCACTTGATGCACCAGTTGCACCTGGCAAGCCAAACCCGGTTGTGCATGATCTGGCCCTTTGCTGTTGCAATCTTCTGTAAGAGCCTTCCTGTCTGCCTGGTCTACACTCTTTGTAGTGTTCCCCAGAAGAGCTATGTCTACCAAGTCTACTCTTCCTGTCTTGGCCTCTACTGTTGCTCCTCTATGTGGCACTTGTCAGAAGGCGCCTGCTGTCAGATTTGCTGCTTCACCTACTTGACTTGAGGGCCAAACCAGCTGGCCAGGCAAGCTAATCATCCAAGCTGCCTGTGCAAGCTGACTGAGCAAGCTGACTGGGCAAGCTGACTGGGCAAGCTGTCAACCACGCTGACTGGGCAAGCTGTCAACCACGCTGACTGGGCAAGCTGTCAGCCACGCTGACTGGGCAAGCTGTCAACCATGCTGACTGGGCAAGCTGACTGGGCAAGCTGTTATCCAAGCTGACTGTGCAAGTTGACTCAACAAGCTCACCATGCTTCCTGATTGTCTTCAAGTCATGCATGCACTGCCTGCAGGCAAGCTGCCAGTCACCGGGGCAGTACTGACAGGCCTCCAACTTGCCAGGGCTGACAAGCAGCAAGGCACAACAGATGAGTCTCCCAGCGTCAAGCCTCAGGTGTGTCCTTGCTCACTGCGTGCATTGTCACAGCGAGACACCTGCTGACTTGCCTCGCAGGCACCTGATGCCTGTTGGCTAAGCCTGCAATCTTCCAATCATTGTTGTTGCTGTTATTGTGTTTTTGTCAGTTTCTGTTTATCGTTATGGTGTAAGTTATTGTGTTGGTATGAGAGCTGGTCCAGTGGTGGGCTGTGTTGCTCCTTGGCTGGCCTTTCAAAGGAGCCTTGGTGCTGAGCAATAGCTACAGCAGACACTATTTTCGGAGCATGCGTTTAGACCAGATCAGCATTTAGAATAGGTCAGCATGTAGGATAGGTCAGCATGTAGGATAGGTCAGCATGTAGGATAGGGCAGCATGTAGGACAGGTCAACAGGACTGCCCAGGACAATAGAGCAACCTTGCAACCAGATCTGCCTTTTGCAGTCACGATGCCTGTTATCATAAGTGCAAAGCAGCAACACGCCTGGACTCTGTGGTGATCCTGTGTTCACAGATTGTGTTACGCAGGTGGACAAAGCTTGCCGCAAGCATTGCAATCAGTTTCCTTGATGTTAATTACATCGTGGTCATGCTTGGGAATTGATTTTCACTGTGGCCGAGTTATTGGTGACATGGTTTTGGCGACAGGCATGCAAGCAACTGCCTGCAGCGCTCATTGAAGCACAGATAACATTCTAGTGATGTTCCCAGACAAGTTGAGCAGCCATAAATTGGCGAAGGGCCATGTATAACCTGTCCAGCTTGCATCATGCAGACTGCAGCCTTGAGTGCAACACATGTGGTGCAGATAGCAGGGCTGCAAATTGTGGTGGATCAGGAGGCAGTCACAAGGGCCCTGCCCTTAGTCCCTGGCACCCGCATGACCCTACCCCTCATGCTGCACTCCCCCCAGGTAGCCCCAACCTGCACTGCTGCTTCTACACATGTTGTGCAGCTGTACCAGTCTGTCATGTGTCTGCTATGCATACCTACCAATGTGTACATGCTGCTTTGCCTACATTTTAGACCACTGAGTTACACGCCCCTACATTTCTATTGAGAAGTTCATAGAAGCTGCTGATCCTCATGCTCCCCGCACCTTCACTGTAATGCTCATGGTGGGATTGGCAGCAGTAGCTGCAGGCGTGTCTTTCTGTGCTCAACATCTGCATGAAGTACAGGGTGTATCACAGCACTGTACTGACACCAGGCAGAGCCCAGTGTACCTGCAACCATATCTGCAATGCTGGGCAATCCAATAGACAAGTTGTGTCGAGCTGTGAGTTGCTGCAAATGTGTGGTTTGCTGTCAGCACACTGTCTGTTGCTGTTGAGCACATCACAAGTAGACAGACCCATGGGCCAAGGCCACCATGATACCAGCTTGTTGCATCGCTGAGTAGTGTCATGATACTAGCTTGTTGCATCGCTGAGTAGCATCATGCACACTTGACATGAGAGTCACCTCCATGTGACAGGCCTCCACTCACGGAGCAGATGAAGAAGCATCACTGCAGCTGAAGCTGGAGTACATCAGCGGTCCAGAGATGCCAGAGGAGGGGCCCGGGGAGCCCAAAGTGGGGCGCCACCTGCTCATCCCCTTGCGCCTGCATCTGGTGCCATCCCTGCAGGTAAGCCTTGTCACACTTTGAACTAGCAGACACAAGACAGACAGCTTTGGAGAGACAAGTTGACTTGTCCGGCACGTACCTAGCTCATCGTGAGCTGGAAAGTGATATTATTGTTATCATTGTTGTTACTATTTGTTATTATTATTATTAGAATTATTATTATTATTATTATTATTATTATTATTAGTTTTGTTTTTATTACGATTATCATTCTTTTGAACTAGATGGTGCCCCAGCTGGGATGACTGGGCCTCATAGCAAAACGGTTACAGAGTCACTAGTTGAAAGCGTACTAGACACAGATTTTAGTCAACATGCACAGGCAGAACGGCTCAAAGGTCCTTCCAGGTCTATCTATGGGAGTACTGGCAGGCTGGGCAGCTACCAGTTGTGATTTCAGCACGCTTCCTCAGACAGGATCTGAGGTCTGATCTGGCAGTTGTAGTAAACATCTGTTTCACCGTCAGGTGCAGTGATCCAGCTCCGTCAATGATCAGTGACAGCGACAGCGACTTGTTTGTGATCAGTGACAGTGACAGAGACTTCTTTGTGATCACTGACAGTGACAGAGATTTATCTTTGATCAGTGACAGGAACAGTGATATATCTGTGATCAGTAGCAGTGACAAAGACTCATGTGAGGCCTGACACTGATAGAGAGACATCTGTGATCAGTGACAGGAACAGTGATCTGTCTGTGATCAGTGGCAGTGACAGAGACTTATGTGAGGCCTGCATGCAGGTCAACAGCATCTCCTTTTTTGAGCACCACGTCCTGGAGGGCGATGGAGAGACTTCTGGCAGGAGTGATGCAGCAGCTGCTGAAAGGCTGCGACGTGAGTGTGTGATGGAGGCAGAAGTCACCAACCGCACGGACGGACCCCTGCAGGTGATCATCTGCACACGCTTTTGCCTGCTGTTAAGGTTCACCTCTTCAAGCCTCACTTCCTGTTGCTCATGCAGAACAGCACAGATGCAACTGTACTGCTGCTTTTCTGTAGGTCATCCATCTGTCAAAGACCTGTCAGAATCCACACGATATACAACACGTAATATACATAACATGCAATACACAGCATGCAACCCAGTATACATTATACAGTACAACCTACAGTGTACAGTACAGTATACAACAGTAAATGTACATGTGTTTGAGGCAGTCTTGTGTAACTGTGGCTATCAGCAACAACAAAGCTGTATTGGTTCCATGGCTCTAGCCAACCTTGTCTAGGGTGTAAGATCCAGAGTTTTGTTTGTTCCAGCTCACAGTCAAAACTCAGCATCAGTTGTCTGGTTAGGAAGTTGCAAGTCGGTCTGGGGCTGCAGGTATGGGTGAGGCGCCAGCCAGGGAACAACCCCCATGACCCCACCTGGCAAGAGCTGACTCGCACTCACAGATCAAGCTCAGCCGCCCCTTCTGACCAAGATGAGCTGGGAGGCTCTCGGATACTCAGGCCTCGCCAGCGAGTCACCCTCACAACTGTCCTAGACCTGCCGTCAGGTGAAGCCGCCCTGACTGTTCACTTTGTCAAGTTAGGCATGGTGACTGCAGTCAGGCTGCATGCACATGATGCCCAAAAGTATGATGATGCAAGTCGGATTGTTGCTCCAGTAGTATCTTGAACAGTTGTGTCTGTCTGTCTGGGTGTGTCTCAATTTGTCTGTCTGAGTGTGTTGCCGTCTGTCTGTGTGGGTGCCTCTCAGTCTGTCTGTGTAGGTCTGTCTCAGTCTGTCTGTGTGAGTGCGTTCGAGTCTGTCTGTCCGTCTGTCTGTCTGTCTGGCAATGCTGTGATGCAGCTGTTGCTACTCACAAGCTGGCTGCGAGGCCTGTTCACAAGCAATGACAAATGTGTGTGGTGAGTGCAGAGGCTGTTGCGGCAGCTGCGATGACTCCGCCAGAGGCAGCAGCACTGCCCGGCGGCTCAGCAGCTCAGCGGGAGAATCTGAAGAAGGCTCAGCAGAAACAGCGGGAAGGCGCAGTTTGGCGCCAAACCGCCAGCTGCATATGTGCCAACCTATCAGTGTATTGGCGCCGGGAGGGGGCTGAGTTTTCCTCCACGCCAACAGCAGGTTTGCACCTATTATCTATGCGTTCACGCATCTTGAAACATGTACCGTCCTACATAGATTTGGAGTGCGGACCTTGGCTTTGTGCTGTGACCCACCAGTTTGTCCCCTTCAAGGCAGACTAGATCAGCAGCTATGCGCCAGGTCAAGAATGCTGTCACATGCACCATACCTGCATGTGAATATGCATGCCAGCTGTCCAACACCAAACACAGCTTGGGTTTGCTTTGGCAATTGTTGCTGTCAGCTGCTTTGCTAGTAGCATAGTCAGGGGCTCAAGATGCAGAGCATGCAAAACCAAGCTTGTGAGCTGATGGCATTGTTTATCTAGAGCACTTACCAGGACAATACTGACAACATCTGGCATGAGCAAGATTGCATGTTGGCAGGAGCAGCACAGGCGCCGCAAGCTGCCATTGGCACTCTGCGTTTCCACCCTGACACACTCCAGCGAGCCCTGACAGACCAGGCCCTGGGCTTGATTCTGCCGGCCACCCTACACATATCCTTCCAACCCCCACACCACCCTGATCAGCTCAGCTCCACACAGCCAAGCTCAAGTCAGGAGCCAGCATCCCAGCCCCAAAGCAACGGAGAGTCAGGTCAACCCCAACAGCATCCCCAGCTGTCGTCATTGTCCAGTCAGCAGGGGAGTCAGCAGTATAGTCAGCAGTTGAGTCAGCAGCTGAGTCAGCAGGCAATTGGCAAATCTCGGCAGGGTCCCCAGTGGCGGAGGCTGTCTGGGGGACCTGAAGGGGCGGGCTTTGGGGGTAACAGGGGAAGCATCTGGGCTATGGTTGCTTCTGTTGGCTCCCTTGTGCCCCTCACCATGCAGGCAAGTTGCAGTCTCATGCACACAGTGTCACAGTCACTCCATACAGCCTCAACATTGCAGCAAGCAGGTTTATGATCAAGTTTGTGGCTTTTTGTCAACTTGCCTTACAAGTTGGTGCATCCCTACTCAGAGCATTGACGTGTGCAGTGGAGAGACTCAAGGCAAAGCTTGACTGTATGTCCAGACATAATGCTACAACTACATATTTTTCAGCATTCTGTGATGGGCTACTGTGTCTATTCCTGGCCTGACCTAGCAAAATCCATGAATGCAGGTTGAGAACAGAAGTGATGAGGAGCGGGTGGTGGGAACCTCGCTAGCGTGCCATGGTAGCAGCAGCTTGAGCAGCAGCCGTGACCGGCCCCTGGAAGACCCCAACGTCATGTTTGCCGGGGCCTTCTCAGGCAAGCCTACCCACCCCCTCCCTTCTGCACATCTCTGAAGTTCCTCCTCTGCATTCTGGTTATACCCTCTTAGATATGGTTGCATGCTGGTTGTAATCCTTGTTAGATATGGTTACATGCTGCTTCTGACCTTTCTTAGATATGATTGCATGCTGGTTCTAACCTTTCTTAGATATGGTTGCATACTGGTGTCAACCTTTCTTAGATATGATTGCATGCTCTGCTGGAACAAACATGTTTGTTAATATCAGTCCCTCTCCCTGCAGGCTGGTGCCGTTGTGTTCATGGCTGTTTCTTGCTTACATTATGCTTGCTGCCACACAATGTGTCTGCTGGTAGGGAGGTTCAGTCTGCTTCAGCAGTGTTGACCAACCTGCTTAGCTTGTTGCATCAGGCAGCACATGTGTGACAGTCACGTAACGTGTAAGAACAGTTTTTCAGCTTTCAGCTTTTAGAAGAGATTTTCAGCATAACGTTGGTCACAACAACATTCACTGTTGAACATGAAATTTCCAATCAACCCACCATGCCTGACATGCCTAGCACAGCATTACTCAATCTCGTGCAATTGTAGCTGAACATGAGTTGTTTGGTTGAATGCAGGTCTACAACTGAAGGTACAATCACAAAGCACAATTCAGCATCCTGTATCCCTATGCTTCTTGTCGCCAGGCATATACTCCTTGTACGCTTATGATGTGCACCAGCTGTCAGACCATGCCAAGCCTTCAGAGGAGCCAACACAGCAGTCAGCTGACATGCCATCACATGCTAGTAGTCTAGGTGTCACTGCTGTGAATGCAGCATACTTTTTGGTTGAGTAGCTCCTGCCAGAATAAACAGCTTGAGCGTTGAGCAACAAATATGGCTGTGACAGCTCCAACACAAACAAGTCTTGGTGTCACAGACTATATACATTTGTTACTTTGACATGACATCGCCTAGCACTGCTTGCACATGAGTGAGGCGCTGCACACACATCAACAATTATGCAAACAAAAAATTGAATGCAACATTTAATGCTGCATGACACAGTAAGGCAAGGATGCCAAGCAGGCTCGTGATCTTTGTTGTCAACTGACACAGAACATGTAATTCAGGAGGCATTACTGGTCAGAGGGCATTACTGGTCTGCAGACAGCTGTCAAACAAGCATTTGTGCAACACGTAACATTGGCCATGAACAATGATGAGATTTACAAGGACCACATAGGGACCAGAACATCTACATGTGTTCTTTGTCAGTGCTTAAGCTTATTTCCTATGCTTGTCTATGCCAGTTCCAAGCGAAAGTCTGGATGTCGTAGTGCTCAGCCAGACAACTGCGTTGTTTTTATACACATCACTGCATGCTATGGAGAATTGCTATAGGCAAGGGCAAAGAATAAAAGTAGACATACTGTACAGCTAAAATGTCAACAGTAACCTTGATTATTGAACTGTCATTGGCTCCAGGGTGCCGCAGGAATATAACCTTACAATTTCTCTGTCAGGTCTTGTGCATTTAAGTCAAGCCTCAGTCAACTGGGATAGCTGCTTGTAAGCTGTGTCAGGCATGCTGCATGTGGCCTCCAAACTGTTGTCCTCCACATTCAAAGTCTTGATGACATTGTCCACAATCACAGCAGAAAACCTGGAATTACAGCAGGCAAATGTAGCAGCAGTGTAAATTTCAATGACACACGACACAAGAACAGAAGGCCCTGGACTCTTGGCACGGGTTGAACAGTTGACTACATATGCTACATTGCAGACTACATATGCTACATAGCATGCATGCACAACACAGGATAGAGAGCAGCGTTTGTCGAAGTACTTTCAGTAAACTCTTCCTCACCTCTTACACCGCATGTTGCCCAGCATGTCAACCGAATCCAGCTCTACACCCAAAGCCTTGGTCAACTCACCAGCCTGGTCTGCCAGCATGCGTACCTGTACAAGAGAGCAACCAGTGGCTTCAGAAGGCCAAGTAAGGCCACTGGTTTTGGTGCATGCAAATTGTGCTATCTTGATATGTCTCTCTGGGGTGTGCAAATAGTCCATGGGATTGCCACAGGAAGGTAGCTGAAATCTTTTGGACAATTTGGCATGAGAATGAGCTGTGAAGCATGCAGTCTGAGTGTCTCATGCAAGAATGAAGCCAGGGGCTCAAGGACAGATCCACAGTCGATCATCTCTAGAGACAAGTTCAAAGTGGCTCAAATCACCAGTCCTCTGCAAAGTTGGTGAAGAGTGAAGACCAACGACCTGTACCTTGCCAGAGCTGCCGTTGGCTGTACCCCAAGCCGCCATAACAAATGCATCGTTGATGGACAGACACGCGATGACTTCCGCACCGGCCTTGGTCAGTTTGTCGTAGTCGCCGACGTATCCTGGCAGATGGCTCTGCAAGCAACGGGTGAGCTAAGTTTCGCTCAGGACCGATAGCTGTAGGCAAATGTGTGGACACTCACCGATGAACAGACTGGAGTGAAAGCCCCTGGGACCCCAAACAGGTCTTTGATCTTGACATCGGTACCTTTGAACAGGTCTGTGATCTTGACATCGGTACCTGGTGTCCCTTCCTTGACAACGATCGGGGGAAGAGAGCTTCCTGCCTGCAGCACACGGTGCACCAATCATTGATCGCAATTTTTCGCCAGCAGTCGCGTATTCTCTCAGAGTGTACGCATCGCGGCCGCGACAAGTATGACAGGTATGCCCAAGACATCGACCTCGGCTTTGAAGGGCCTCGAAAGGCAAAATGGACTGGCGATGTGGTCGCAAGCACATACCTTGGCCATCTCTGCAAGCTGCAGGGGTCGAACGACGTGTATCTTGAGGTGCAAGCGCAAACGAGACACACTTTTGCAAGGTTTTCCGTCTCCAAATGACTAATGTCTTGGATTCGCATTATGCCACAATCTGGCGATCTGTATCACGAGACCTTTAGCAGAAGCGAAAGCCCTGGGACCTGCTAGCGCGACCCTTCACGGCACAGACGCAAAGCTTGTGCGCATCGCCATGCGTGAGCCAGATATGACCATTAGTGCTATTGAACATGTATATATACCCTGTATACGCAAACACGTACATTTGCCTGACTGACCACACACAGATGCCTCAAGTTTCCTGTGCTTTGTCATGATTACAAAGCACACAGGTAGGAGAATGCATTCAAAAGGGCCGTCATCGGTGCGCAATACTGCAAAGATTCCTTGATGAACAGCTGTATCTGCCAGCCTCCCAAGTAGCCCTCCCAAGTAAGTGTAACATGGTAAATAGCACCCCACTTAGCTACTGTAGTACTGCACTAGTCGATAATCCCTGCTCACTCATGGGTGTTTATGAATTATCGACAACTTCAGTACCACAGTAGCTAAGTGGGGTGCTATGATCATACGCTGCCACCATAAAAACATTTTGTAGTAATGCCAAGCTTCACCCTCCTTATGCAACGTCATCTTGTGTATGTCATGCAGATGATGTCCTTAACCTGAGTCACAACCCCAACTCCAAATAAGCTCACACCTACATGGAACAAGTCAGCATAGTACGTGTACTAAACTATGACATCATGTACAAAAAACAAAGTCTTGCAGTCTGGAAGAAATCCAAGCGTCAAATGATCCAAACAGTCATTCTGGAGACGTTGTCAATTGCTTGTCGCCACGTGCTCCTTGTCATAGCCAGCAAACGCTTCCATGCATCCGCCTGCCACAGCATTTGCCCTCTTGTCTTCTGCTGGAAGACTCAGGATGCTCGAGGCATCAGTCACTGCCCAAAAGCCCACAAGTTAGCCAAAATGAAGCACATTGCAGGAGCCAGGAGGATTCCCTCCAACTACTTTGCCTGTGGTAGTTAGATTGTGGTGGTTGGAAGCCATGGGGTTTTGCCTTCTGCCTAGCTGCAGGTGAATTTGTTATAGCTCAGAGGCCACTTTCTGCTTCAACACAAACAAATGCTGAGGTTGAGCATCTGTTTTCTGGTCATTGGCTTGCGCCCATCAGAGAATGTACATCCACACAAACTCCTCGCATCACTGTAACCGAAAGCTAGTTGACGGCTTTGCTGACTCCACCTGGCCACCTAGCTGTACTCACAATTCCAGGTCATCAAACTGCAGTGTCTGACTCTGCTGCTACAGAAGCTGGCTTAGAAGGTGCAAGGATAGCTTCAATGGACGCTCCTGCGTATCAACATAGCTGTTCAGGCCAAGTCTGCATGCCACTCTCACACAACAGTCCAGTGAGCAACTGCTGGCATAACAATCATACACTGCAAATGTCTGGAAAAGCATGCCACACATCATTCCATATGCTGCAATGACATTCTCAGCCTTGGGACTGACTGAGAGAGAGTGCCACAGCATGACACTCCACTGAAGCGCATGCGAGATGCAAAAAGGGTACAATCCGACACAGGGCAAAGCCGCAATTCCAGAAATCCTGGGAAAAGGAACAAATGCAAATCCTGCATTGACATGTCCATCTCTGGGCCCTTTGCCTGAGGCATGACTGGACATGGGGTTGCAAACAAGAAAATTGCAGCAGACCACAGCCAATGCTTCCAAGGACATACCAGGACTGATGTGGCCGTCTGCCAAGATTGTACGCCACATGCTCTTGTGCTGTTCAGTCAAATGCTGGAAAGTGCCACCATAAAACTGGTCGCTTCGTTCCAGCATGGGCAGCATGACCGCCAGCATGTCAGACTGAATAGGGCAGCCCAGGGCTTTTGCAGCAACCAGGGCTTCTGCAACATGCCCCGCCTCAGCACATTTGTGGTTTCCATCATTGCTGGCAAGCTGCTTGCAAACTGCCGCCCAATCCCAGCCTGCACGATGTCGGTCAAAGCTGTTGCCTGTTGTACGCAGCTGCTGCATTAGTGGATCGCGGTAGTCAGCCCACGCGAAGACCACTAACAGCTTCACCTGCAACAGTACAAGCAGCACATCTTGGCTTGCTCACTTGCTGCTAGCGCACAGCAGCTCGCCAAGTAGTCAGCATGCAACCAGGTGCAGTGCAACTAGCAGGACATATGGCTCTAAAATAGTCAATGGAAACAAACACCATGTACGCTGCCGTTGCCTTCGC
>JAABUK010008518.1_pt1 | contig 14343 bp, 11 predicted proteins | sample 5559141 | NCBI WGS metagenome assembly JAABUK01 (sample SAMN10711869, study PRJNA513367) | rock metagenome | isolation source: Antarctica rocks | place: Antarctica: Victoria Land, Pudding Butte nord | collected 2016-01-03
GCGGGGGGATGGCCTGGGCCTTCCAGGACCCAGAGCATGGCAGCACCACCTCCAAGGCCTCTGGAGCACCCACCACCACCTTTGTCAACCCCGAGTACCAGCCCCTTGCCACCAACCGCTCCCAAGTAAGCTGCTCAAGCTGTGTGGCTGCAATGTCCCTTGTGCTGCAGTATGCATTGCATGATGCTACATAGAGCGAAGTTCAAACACAATGCACTGTGCATTACTGCTGTCATTTGTAGACCAGCTCAATTGGCCGTCTGTGTCCAGTCATTATCCAAAGCTTGACAAAGTCTGGTACTTCAAAGCATGCTTTGCTGTTCTTGAAGCCTGCAGCAGCAACTGCAATGGACGACCATGCAGGGCTGCCTGTATCTTGTGCTGCTGTTAGTCATGTCATGAACTTCATGATGCTTGCAGGTGAGGGTGCAAGAAGCAGAGAACTCCCTGTCTGGGCAGCAGCGCAGCAACTTCAAGATGGTGGTGGTGAACAACAAGCCCATGCACAGCTGGTACAACTGGCTCACTGCTGCCGGTGTCACTGAGGACCAAGTTGAGGTGGGCTATCACCTCTGTTGCCATTGTTGGCTTTGCATGCAGCTTGCTGCTGCCTGTGGCCCCTTTCCAGTTTCAAGAACAGTATACCATCTTTGAGCAGTTGCTGTGTGTTTACCCCACAGCTGAGATTTGCTGACAAGCGATTGCAGAAATCTGCTGTTTATGATGTCTGCAACCACCAGCTGCAAATTTGGTGACTGCACTCTTGGCAGAAAATGATGATGATGGTCTGTGTGAGTGTGCAGGTGCGCAGATTGGGTGATGGTGAGAGGGACACAGAGAGGGGTCCAGCTTCCCCGCCCCCTGCCAAGAAGCCCTCCCTGCTGAAGAGGGCCTATGACCTGACTGTGGGCAATCCTGCTGACTCCACTGTCTCCACTGCTCCATCAACCAGGCAAGGCCCTTGGTGTCTGCTAAACATCTGGCGCTGAACTTCTGCTATATGCACAGCATGACAAGCTTATGGCTGCTATGAAACAAATGTCTGGTGATTCATCATGGAGCTATTTGGGAGGCAAGACCTGGCATTGATGTAGCAGTGGTACTGAATTTAGCATTGTGGTGTGTAGCACACTGCCAGATAGCATGGCTTTGTTGCTATCATGGCAACAGTCTGGTCAGTCTGGATCAGCCTAATCAGCGACTATCAGCACATCATGCAAACACTCAGCAGCACCTTCTGACCATTAAACACATGATGAGTATCACTCAAGCTTGCTGCAGTGCTGCTTTGTGGTTTACACAACAGAAGACAACTCTGGGCTGCCGCCTTAGGAGGCTCCCGTAATGATCGCTGAAAAGGTAAACTTTTCTTTTCTTTTCAACAGAGCACAGTGTGTGCTGAGTTGTAGGGGTTTCTTGGGCAGCAGTCTGGTGGAATCCGACAACAGGAAGCGGCGTGGTGGTGCCGGAACAGCCTTCACCATCATGGAGCCTCAGTACGCAGACATGGACCACCAAACCGCTGACAAGAAGGCCCGCAGGTGACAACAGCAGCTTCTCCACCATGTTCTACACCAGAATGTGACGAGGCTTGCACTGGAACCATGGCAACATCAAACAGATGTGTCTTTACGCCTATGCCTGTACAAGGCAGCACTGATGTTTGCTTATGAACCCACTTGCAGCTTGTGCCGACTTGCGTTTACCAGCTATCAACCATTCTGCTCCTGCAGATGTTAGTGGCGCTGCAACATGGGATTGTCTGCTCATGTGCCGTTTGTTTGGTTTCTGTTGTCAAAACAGTGGTTGGCACCTGCAGGGGCTCTCTGGCATTCTCAAACGGCAGTGATGCATCATCTGATGCCAGCTCAGCAGCCAGGGCAGGCCGCGGTGCCTATGGGTTGACCATGGGTGAGGCTGGGTCAGGAGGCATCGGCAGAGGGGGTCAGAGTGCACGTAGAGGAGGTACAGCACTGTTTGAGGGTGCTCCATCAGAGGCAGGTGACAGCCGCAGGGCTGGCAAGAGCAACATCCATGGCACTATGGCCTTCTCTGACGTGGAGAAAGAGAATGAGGTATGCGACAGTTCGCACTGCTGAGCTGTGACAAAACCATCAACAGCCTGTCTGGTCTGTTGATCAGCTTGAGAACAAACTCTGTTTAGACATGTTGAGTTCCTGTTGTATCCTGACATGCCTAGCTGTTCATGCTGTCATCGATATCTTGCTTCTGTGCTTGACCAGGCACTCTATGCAGGCATGACTCATGAGTCATGTATTGCCACTGCACAGTTCCTGCTGATCCCCTGGATTTCACACGATTTCCAGATGTCCAAAGATCTTCCAGCGTTTTTTCAACAAAAAAACTTACCAAACCTTTGTGCTTTGCATGCAAAGTAAGTTGCCATGACAGGCATGAAGTGCCACCACATGCAGCACTGAGCTTGTTTCCTGTGCTCTCAGGGTGGACTGATGAAGCGCATTAGTAAGGGATGGAGGCGAGGCAGCAGCTCCCAAGGCACAGCCAGCACTGTCACCAGCTCAGGAGCTGACAGCCGTGGCAGTGCTCGCTCTGGAGGCATGGCCTCTATTGCATTCACGGGCTCATCTGGGGGGCGCAGCAGGCACCACAACCTGTTGATGGAGACCAACATGGCCTTTGAGAACGGCAGTGATGGTGGCCGCACCAAGAGGAGCCATGGCACTGGCTTCTTTGCCTTCTCACAGGTTGGCTGTGGGGCGTGCATCCCTGCAGAGATCACTCGTGTTTTTCTTGCTGTAAGTGCAGTAAGTGCAGAAGCCTTGGCCCAGGAGGAGACAACAGGCCACAATGTCCATCTGATGTGCTGTTGCGCTTGTTGTACCTGCCTGCAGCAGTTGGCTTGTGTGTGCATAGATGCTAAGCAATGACTTTGGTCTGTGTTTTTAAAAAACGGTCTCTTTGCAGCAAAACAATTTTTTTGAAAGTTCAAGGGTGTTTCTTTGCTTTGGTCTTTGTCGATGCAGGATTGATCAGGATGCTTGTTGAGGCTTTATACTAACATGCAATCAGCCATCATGGCACATGTAAAGACAAAGTCGCTCTTTGTCACTATAGGCAGCCGAGGAAGAGGAAGAGCGCCGCAGCAACAGGCCCAACTTTGCTCTGTCTGAGGACTTGAATGCAGCTCAGCCCAGCTCAGCCCCAACCCCAGCAGGGGCTAGGACAAGGAGGGCCCCCCTGAAAGAGCTGGGTCGCACTGAAAGCATCCTATCTACTCAGTCCACTCGCCGTAACTATGCATACAGTCTAGAGGCGGCTCCAGATGCACACCCCACTCGCAAGCACCTGAATACCTTCTCGGTCAGTCACTCACACTGCACCTTGATTTGATCCTGATAGCCTGTTGTACAAGGCATACCCTGATGGTTGCCAGCATAAATTACAAGTCCTGCGGACGCTAAGGCCCTACCGCATAAGGGGGCATTGGCTCTTGTGTACTCACACTGCACCTTCCTCTAACCTCAGTCAAGTCAATGCCAGCCAGTGGGCATTTCAGTGCAGCAAAGCGTGCTTGTGAGAACACAGGGAAATGTGTAGGCAAGCTACTTGTGTGCATTGTGGGCCCTCTTCATGTGCTTGACAGCAGTCAGTGATGTGTGCAGGCTATTGATGCTACTGATGACTCAGAGGAGCCAGGCTCAAGCCATGTGAAGAACCCTAGCCAAGCCTCCTTGGCTACTTCCACCACAGGTGCCTGTTTTGACTTGACCCTAGCTTGCCTTTTAGCTTGCCTTGATCCAAGCCTTTGCTGTATGTTATATGGCATTTGTAGTAAACTTTCTGCATGACGTATGTTCTTAGAAAATTTGGCTGAGTGCTCTTACCCCTGCTTCAAGTGCTAGGTCACCATAGCTATTTTCTGCACAGCAAATACGGTAGCGTTTAAACTCTATGACATGCCAGTGCTTGCATTGCAGGTTTGCATGTGCCCTGTGACAGTAGATTTGTCAGTATGCTTGATACAAGGTACTCCTGTCAGAAATATGTTTGATGACACCCTTGGTTGAATTGTCTGTCAGGCACTTTGTGACTGCAGGCTCGGATCAGTCTGCAGCTCAGCTACTGAGGGGTTGATCAACCTCAGGCAGCAGCCAGGGGCAGAAGGCAACAACATCATCTTTATATCTCAAAGGAAGGAAGGAAGGTTGTGCCCCAGCACAGTCGGCAACGCCTGGTGTGGAAGAGAGCAAAGAGCTGCTCTCTTGTTGACGTCAGGGGCAATATAATGCTCTGTTGATTGCTATCTCCAATAAGTGCAACTCAGCAGCTGGTAGGGAAAGTTGTGTTGACGACATGAAGAATAAGTAGGCTGGAGCAGACTGCAGCACAGACCAACAAATAAGAGTATACATTGCTTGGTCCAACAGACGAAGCGTGTTCTGCTGTGTCCACCAAATGAATAACAGTTGTTTGCTTGACCACACAGTTGCCAAGACCCTTTTCAAGCTGTCAGTCCTAGTTGTGTTGCTGCTAGCTAACGTAGTGTCAGTGACTGTTGGTTGTAACAAAAAACGGATGCCTAGCTCACGAGGTTGCGTTGAATAGTAGTGTGTATGAGTTGGCCGTCCTTGCCAAGTCAAGCTTGCTAATCTTGTACTGCACGCATGATTATGGCATCCAGTCCAATGCACATGCATGTGGTCCATACGGACCACTGTATGCATCAGACAACGCTTGTGCTTAGCACAACAGGTCTTGCCACATCTTGATGGGTTATGTTGTAGGGCACAGAGGGCACTATAATTATTATAGCTGATTGTTGATCATCATATCAATATTTGTGCAATATCATGCAAGCATTATGCAGGTCAAAAAGAAATAAATTGTTGACGCTTGGTGTGAGAGACTAAGTAATCATCACAGCAACAAGAATGCAACAGCAATGTGATGTGTGCAACATCCACAGACAGTTTCAACTTGAGGTCATCCTGTGAAGGGATCAATAGAGCAAAGACAATAGAAGAGAACGCTGTCATATGTCAAGTCATCAGAGCATTCAAGTTGTACGCTTTGATGACGCCCTTCTGATTGCGCATTGGGACAGACAACACACTGGAGTCAGCTTGCAGAGCTGGCGCTCTGAAACGTCTGGTCTGCATGTGAACAGGTCCCGTATGGGATGGCGCTGACTGCATTGCCTCATGCTCCTGATGCCCCACCGATACAGGCTGCTGAGGTTTGTCAGCCTGAAACGCAGTTTCATTGGCATATGCCTGGCACAGTGAGCTTCCTGCTTGGTTGCGATCCTGCCCAAACTGCTGCAGCTGCATCGGCGTTTGGGCATAGATGGGCTGTGCAGCATCTGGCACTGACACCGCTGACGGCTGTTGTACAAGCCCAGCTTGCGTCAACATCCCCATTAAGGGGGGTTGATACCCCCCTGGCAGAGCTGGGTACCAGGCATGCTGCACCCAAGGAGATGCACCTGCCACTGAAGCTGCTACAGAAGCTGCCTGGGAAGCAGTTGTCACCTGCAGCGCCTGACCCTCTTGATAGAAGCCCTGCTGCTGATGTTGCAGTGTACCTGGCTGTGGCTGATACCTTGCAGGACCATACCATGGCTGCACATTTGCTTCAGCCATCCCCTCATAGTTGCTTAGACCAGCTGCCTGGCTGAACTGCTGAGCCTCGCCATGGCTTAGCCTGCTACTCATCCTTGGCTGCTGTGTGTAAGGCTCCTGCACATACTGTTGCTGTCCCTGTGCAACAGCAGCAGAGGATACAGGAAGCTGCATAGCAGCATATGGGCTGTAGGGAGGTGTGACTTGGTACGTCTGTTGCTGCTGCTGCTGCTGCTGCTGCCAAACAGAAGTTGTGGGACGGACAACATGGTCAGCATATGACACTCCCTGCTGAGAAGCTGCACCTGGCATGTGCCCGTACCCCTGTGATGGATGCTGCAGCTGCTGTGGAAGCTGCTGGAGCTGGTGGTGAGGCAGGTGCTCAGGTTTTGGGGGTCTGGGTATGCGGGACCTAGCCAACAGTGCTGCTCTAGCTGCCCCCGGAGCCTTACCATGTGGACCTGCACATCAGCACAGACAGTGGCAGATGTAGGCAGGCACAGGCAGCTATGCATCTAATACACATGGTAAGACACAGATACTCGGGGATGTTGTAAGAGCACGCCTGAAAGTGGTTGCTGAAGTCTTCGTTCATGCCAAGTGCAGTTCATTGCCATTGATTCCTTCAAGTCGGAAGCCACACTATGCTGCTACAAACTGTAAGCTATCGCATGCTGCATTTGGGTCCTGTTGGTCCTCTGAAAACGATCCAACATGCAGTGACCACCAGTGCTGACAGGTCAGCTGCATGGTGTTGGGCAAACCAGTTTCCACGATGTCAAAAGTTGTACCTGTGAGGCCCCTAGCTACAGCAGAACCGCTTCGTCCACTGCATGGAGGTGAAGCAACAGATGGAGAGGGATGCAGCTCCGGCAGCTGCACTCCAGCCTCAGGCCTTCTGTCTGCTCCTTTCACAGAAGGCAAACCCTGATTCTGCCCATCGGCTGCTGCCACTGAGAATGGCCTGAAAGGGAGACTGTGGGGTGTTGCGGTGGGGGTGGTAGGGGGAAAAAAGGAGGAGGGCTGCCTTGTGATAGGAGCTGAGACACTGCTGGGAAGGGTTGCTTGTGGACGTGGGATCTGCCCACCTGCAGACAACCATGCACATATTCATAGACCACAAGAGCCAATGCCCCCTCATGGGGCAGGGCCTTAGCCTCAGCAGGATTTGTAATCTATGCTGGCAACCATCGGGGTATGCCTTGTACAATAGGCCTATCAAGACTAAATCATATCGCAGACGTGCAGAGGTAGCAGCCATTGGTTAGCATCAGGGGCAACAGAAAGATTACATTCAAAGGGAGTCATGCTGGATGTAAATAGTCAACGGCATGAAACCTCTGGAATAGATCCTCAGAGTCACACAACTGTTGTGTAGTCATTGAGAAGGGAAGCTTAGGTCCACCCAAGCTTCTGCGCGACAAACGTGGCATGGTACATGTTCTGGGGTTGAGGCTTCACAGTGCAATTGCAGCGTTTGGTGCAGTCAAGCAGCACAGGCGGTTTCTTGACTTGCCTGCAGATTTGGCAGTCAAGCTACACAAGCGAGCATCCAATCTTGCCAACGAGCTTTGCAGCAATTGCTGCTCTGCTGAGTTGCTCATATCACCAGAGTTCCTGCCCACAGCCACAGCAGCAGCATGCTTGCCATCTGGGGACTGGTTGTTGCCTTTGCCTTTCGCGCTTGTCCTGCCTTTCGTGCGCATGTCTCTGCCCTTCGCCACAGGTCTTGCCAATGGGCAAGGCAGCCCATCAGCAGCAGCTGCAGCGCCTGTCTGTCTGAGGGGGCTGTTGGCTGTCTCTGGCCCCTTTGCACCAGCCCCAAGCCTTGGGGCAAATGCCCTGCCAAATGGCCTGAGCTGCTGACTCTGATTGCTGTTAGTCATGCCTGGCTTGGCTGGGCCTGACATGGTATCATGCGGCGCATGCAGTTTTGAATGCCGTGCAGGACTCAGCAATCTGTCTGACGTTGCCTGCACAGCAGCTGTGGTGGTATTGGTGGCTTCCCACTGTAGCTCAGATGGACATCTGGGCTGCACCACATCACCAGACACACTGTTGTTGCGCTCTGGAGGGGAGCCAAGCTGATGGTCCAGTCTCTTCAAAGAGGCCAGCAGCTGCAACTCTTCATCCAAGTCAGACTTAGTTTGTTGCTCAGCGGCCTGTGTCAAGGAGCCATCCTGACGCTGCAGATCTGCTGTGCTGCGCCTACTCTGCAGTTGTCCCTTGTGACCAGTGGCGTGACGCTGCAGTGGTGCTGTGAGTGGCTTAAACGGGTGTTGCTCGCGCAGCTGGGCTTGCAGGCCTAGGCAAGGTGAAGGCCCCCTTGCAGCATCAGAGCCTGCCTTTCTCTTCAGCAAGCCTGCCCTTTGGCTGACACCCTCTGCCCTTTGCACGTCTGAGCCTGCTGTTCTGCCCACTGACCCATGCCTGCTGGCATGGGGTCGCAATGTCTCTTTACCAACCAGGGCCTGCTTGCTCAAGCTGGCAGCTGTCTCAGGTTGACTCGTCTGTGACTCAGGCTGAATCAGCTCAGCAGCTGACTCAGCAGCTGCCTCTGGCTCACTGCACGAAGAGCTGGCTTCTGTAGCGAGTGTGGATGCATACCTATAGTTGGCTGACATCAAAGTGGAAGGCCTGGATGGCATTGCTGACAATGGCTGATCAGTGTCCAATGCTGCATGACTGTCAGCTGTCTGAGCAGCTGCCTGAGCAGCTACCGGCAAACGATAAGACCCAATCAGCAGCCCATGGGTGGGAGCTTTGCCCCCTTTTGGCTTGCCAGCCTGCATCACAAAACAGGGATCATGCATGCTATGACAGCAAAGCTGCCAGCTGCTGCAGCTCAGCGCAAGCTGTCATTGCTCGGAACAGGCAGTGAAGCTTTTGAGAGCACTGACATGGCTCAAGACACAATGTCACAAGCTGGGGCTTAACGTGCTTACTTTTGCAGTGAGTACAACCATGCATGACATACAAAGCAAGTTACAATTTGCTTCAGGAGTGGTATCATGGCACAGCACAGCCTGCTGGACACCTGGTGTACCATCACAACTCAATATGGAAAAGGCAATGGCACATAAGCACCAACGCACTCAGTTGCTGTGTGCCCCTAAGACAAGGGCTACCTGAGTAGGCTGATTGCTGGCTGTAGCAGTGCGCATGTGTGCTTTGTGAGCTGCCAGTTGTTGTGTCTCGTTCTGATGCCGCTCGCTCCTATGCCTGGCCTGCCTAGCAGCAACTGCATAGCTCCCCTGCTTTATCAGCGGAGCCTCTGCAGCTTTTGGGGTCACAGCAGGACTCAGAGCTCTGGGCTGCAGCCTTGACTGGCCCTGATGATGGGCATTCCCAGACAGCCCTAGCTGAGGTCTGCTGCTTGCCTGTGCTTGCTGAGAGCTGCTGCCAACTTGCTCAGGGTGAGAGTATCTGCTGTTCAACTGGTTCCATTGTCCTAAGCTCTCAAATTCACTGGCATGTTGCACTGTGTCTGCATCACCAACTTGAGCCACACCTGCAGATATGGCAGCAGCTTGCTGGGTTGATGACATGGCTGCATTTGATGATTGTCCACTTGGCCTTGCCTCCGTCTGCAACCCACTGCCCCGCTCAAGCCCAGCGTACACATCTTCCTCTGCTCCTGTGATGGCCTGCTGTTGCTGCACCTGCTGCTGCACCTGCTGTTGGTTGTCCTGCAGTGCTTCAAGCTGCTGTACTGACTCTGACACCAAAGGCAGCTGGGTACATGATGCTTCTTGAGACCCCAAGTGTATGTCAGTGTCAGCAGCAGTGATGCTGCCAGATGTGCAGGGGGACTTGCTGACACCTGAGCTGCAGGCTTCTTGCTCTGGCTCAACAGCAGTTGCTGCTTCCAGCTGCAGGAACAGCTCTGTGGATGCTGATGGAAGCTGACAGGACGCTGTGATGCTTCTTTGCACCATGACAGCTGGTTGCATGTGCTGCAACTGCTTTGAATCCACTGGCTTTGACCTTGAGACCATGTGAGCTCCTGTTACAGCAGAGAGAGGTATGTCAGGTTTTCACCATCTCCACATTGCTGAGCAACCTTGCAATGCAGAATATCTGGTTGCTTTGCAATGTGCTCCTCTGGCACATTCTAAGTGATGCTGTGTTTCATGCTATTCAGCAAGCCATATCCTGACATGGGCACTGCAGAAGAAAAGAAAATGGCCAGTCCTAAAGCATACACGGCACAAGTAACAGACAAGCAACACAAAGCTTTCTAGATGCAGAGCTATACGCCAGAACAAGATTCATGAAGCACCTGAGCTGTCAAGGCCCAGGCCTGCCATCCTGCTGCTGTCCTCATCCCTACTGCTGGCAGCCTGTTTTGGCACAGACTCACAGACTGTGCCCAAATCAGCAGCCCCATCAGGTTTGGGACCACTGGCTTTAATGACTGGCATGCTGGCATTGGAGGCTGCAATGCTGTGCAGCTGGCTGATGCATTGGCTGGCTTGCAAGTCCAGCCACCATGCCACCTTGTTCAGGTGCACATGCACAGCCTGAGATGCCATCACTGCCGCATCATGGCAGCTCAAGGCTGAGGTGTCTGTCACGACTTTGACTTGCTGTGCTGTGCTCCATGGCTTGGTCGCCATCATTCCTGCAAGCACTGTTACCATACTGTTACATCATCTTTGTGCATGCACAGTGCGTGGTGTATGCCTTGTCTTAGCCTAGCCAGCAGTGCTGCTGGTGATGAGAAATAATTAGCTGGGAATGACCAGCAAACAATTGACTTACGGCGCACATCGTTGAATGCAATGCTCATTGTTGCTGTCAGGGATCCTGCATTGATGCAGTGAATGCTTGTACCTTTGGGTGGAGCGCACTGTCTTTCCTTTGCTGCCCTCCTGGATTGCCTGCTCGCCTGCTTAGCCCTTGCAGCAGCTGGTGATGCGACTGGTTGCAATGTCTGGGAAGACTCATGACCATCAGCTGAATCCATGTTCAGCCTGCGCCTGGCTGAAACACCAGATGGCTTTTGACCACCGATGCTGGTAGTCAACAGCTTGAGGCCTGCGCTGGTCTCTTCTTGCTCTGCAGACAGGCTTGCTGCTTGGTGGCCCAAATTCTGACCAGCAATATCTGCACAGCCTCTGCTGACTTGCCAATCTTTCAGTGTAACAGCCAGATCTGGCTCTTGACTGTGACCAATCCCTCCTTCTCTTGGCTGAGACAATGCTGACATGTCAACCAGAGCAGCGGCAGGCTTTGTGCCTGTTGTTGAGAATGAGCCACGCTGTGTCCTGTCATGTTGAGCTGTCTGGAAGCTGAAGCTAGTGGCTGAGTCACAAAGACTTGCAGCTGAGCTGTGTGTGGTCGCCACTGCTGGCTGTTGCAAATATGCACTGTATGACTGCGAGCTGATCATGTCATCAAACAATGCTGCAAAGGCTGCTGATTGGTGCATGGCAGCTGAGAGGTGTGAGGTGGTAGAGTGGTCAGGGTCAGCTTGAGCAGTGCTGGGAGCCTCAGCTTGCTTCAGCTTGTGCCATGATGCGTTCTTTTCAGTGAAGCTGCCAAACAAACTGCTCCACTGCCCACTGAGGGATGCAGACATGCTGGTGGGAAAGCAATGCCCCTGCTCGCTTTCAGTGACTGTGCTCATGGCTGAAAGAGCAGGTCACTCCTACAGCAACTCTTTCACCCGTTAGACACTGGCCATCGTGGCATTATGCTTTCCAAGGGTGAATCTGAGCAGTGTGGTGTGGGCAAACAGGTCAGTACAAGACTGTGCCAAGGATCAAATGTACACGCCTTACTCACAGAGATAGAATTAGCTTTCTTGTAACAAGCGTCAACACAAGGTTCTCTTTGTACGAATTGTTAAACTGCAAACTCAGGCATAGGTCAAACTGTGCGCGGAATCACCTGTGAAGGCTTGCAAGAAACAGCCCTCCCCCTTTCTTCGAGAGTAGGCAAGGGCAATCACGTGCACTGTCCACAGAGTCCACACTGGCTCAGCCTGCGTCAGGACGCACACATCTGAGCTGGCATGTAGTCTTCAGAGATTTTGGATGTTGGTACGCTCAAGCCACGGAGAGATACCAGGTTTGACTGTACCTTGCAAGGTGCAGGTGCTGGGTGTGCTTGTGGCCCAGCTTGGTGCCGCCTGGCGATCACCGCCGCACAGGCGCTGCTTGCGGCGTAGCGGTCGTTCGCAGCGTGTCAAGTCAAGTATGACCGCTACACGATATTACACTGGTGCGTTGACGGACGCTTGTGCCTCCGCAGGGTCAAGCAGCTGGGTGCAGGTATTCTGAATCGGAGCATGACCCATCGCAACACCCCTCCCTATCCCCGTGCCCTTCCCCGGGCGATTCCTTGATAGATTGGATCTCAGATACACTTTCCCAAGGATACACTAATTTGCAGAGCTTGGTAAAGTGCCTGGACCATAGAAATATTGTGTCAGATACAGTATGCAGTCAAGCAAAGGCTGTGTTAGGCTGCGCGATGCATTGAAATGCATTGGAATGCATCTCGGAGGTCATTGTTACAGTAGAGTAGAGCTGCTGACGTCGAAATGTGCTGAGCGATTGCCATACAAGCTGATGTACCTGCTATCTGGACCATGCGTTGTATACACGCTTTGTACCCAAATATGTAAACATATGTATGTATCGATGCCTTTGCATTTTTGCTTGACCTCATGGCCCGCAGATCTGCTAGAGCTTCCATCGATGTGACCTGAGTTGAGGGTCAGACAATTTGACTTACCAGCTGGGGCCAGCTCACTTCGACACTACCTACGGTATCAAGGAAATGCCACTAGGTTGCACACTTTTCTGACTTTTCTTACATCAAAATGTTCCCTTGTCAGATTGGGTCCCAGATACGCATCAACTTGCAAAGCTTAGGTCAATGCCTGTTTTATAGAGATATTGTGTCAATACAGTATGCGTTCCAGGTTCCCCAGATAGCTTGGATCTCAGGTACATGTCCCCAAAGATGCACTGATTTCCCGGTGATATGCCTGGATCATATGTATTGTGGTAGACACAGCATACATGGCTGCATTCAAGGCTGTGTTGGCTGCGCAGTGCTTTGCAAGCATTGAAAGGCATCCTGGAGGCTGCATTCACAATGGTGAATAATTGCTGAGCCGGGAGCTGTTGCAATACCATTTGTGAGGCCTGTTGCTAATTGTTAGGTGGGGCTGGCAGTTGCGATGTCACACCGCCAGGGCCGCAAATCACAGCACACGTAAGCTGAAATGGGAAATCCAAAGGGAAAACTTGTTAGTGAATATGCCTGTGTCAGCAGAACAGGAGGCCCTCAAAATGTATGTGGAAGCTTGAGCGAAAGCTCCACTCAGGCATAAGCAAGCACCTGTTGACTCAGGCACAAGGCAGATAGGCTCAAAGTCCTCTGCATCCTCCACCAACCAAGCTTGCCGCTGGTAGTGCAAGTATGACAAGATGTGTTCAGATTCACAACACTACTACAAAACCTTGCACAAACAGTGTCTTGCTGTCAGGAACACCACTGCAACCAAGCTTTCAAACTGTCAGAAAAGGGCAGGTTTTGACACAAACAATGACAGTGCAAGACTCCGCTGCATTGAGTATGCCTGGAAAAGGTGCACACACTTTGTCCAACGCTGACCAGCGTGGCCACTGATGGCCTATTGCCGAGAATTGGCTGGTACAAGGTTCACATCACAATGCTCGCAATCAATGCCACTGATGCGATGTGCTTGCCTCAGATGAAGACAAGCAGAGACAAGCTGCAACGTTGACCGGAGCCCTGCACGTCTTGCATGCGGTAAAGCAGAACGTTCCGGACAGTTTAGCAGCCACCTTAGCGGATCTAGTAGCTGGTTGCTGTCGCGTAGATGGAATCTTCCACACTTGCGACGGGGACAGCTGTGGGTTCGATGCGCTGTTGTTAAATGAATGGTATTGCAGGTGGAAGCCGAAGCCGCATCTCAACTTCGGGACACATGGCTAGTTACTGTTAGCTCTATCGCATCCCCGGGATCGACCCTGCCATGGACGGTTCATTTTAACATCTAAGGCAACTGCATGCAAGGGCGCCGAGCGCTTCTGCAAGATTCTCGCCGGACCAGTCTCGAAGCTTATAAAACTCGCGATTCTCTGAAATACTGATCAGCAAGTTTGCGTCCGCGGAATATACCTTTGCGTACGAACGGAGTATAGGTCACAGCTTAACGTCAGTCTCGTCGCGCAGCTTGCAGAGCAGACAACAAAGCTTTCAATCTTGTCAGGCAGAGTTTGTTCATACGTTGCCTCAGATCAGCCTAGTAGTCCTTTCTCGGCGGCGTCTTGTTTCTCGGCGCAACCGTCCCTACCTTTGAACGGGCGGTCGGTCACCTCGGCCACTGCACGGGGCCTGGCTCCCCGAGACGTCTGTGCGCAGATCGCGCAGTGATTTCTTGACCATCCTTCGCCTGGCTTTGCTCAACATACTCGAGGCAAGTCTTTACCGCAGCACATTGTGAAGTTTGCGACAGTTCGTCTCAGTGAGATCTGTCTTTGCCAGCATTTTGCCGTCCGTGCACACTGTTCTGACGATTGCCTGCTCACTTGCAGGAGTTTGTAGCTCCCATCCGGCTGCTGGCACTGTGACCACGCAAAAGTTTGGTCAGTGTCCATGCCACCCTGCTGCTTCACCACGGTGTTGCTCACAGCGTCGCTGGGGCTGACACTCGTACTCAGCCTCTTCAGTCTATTCTGCTCAGCAGACTATACAA
>JAABUK010008519.1_pt1 | contig 14341 bp, 14 predicted proteins | sample 5559141 | NCBI WGS metagenome assembly JAABUK01 (sample SAMN10711869, study PRJNA513367) | rock metagenome | isolation source: Antarctica rocks | place: Antarctica: Victoria Land, Pudding Butte nord | collected 2016-01-03
ACCCTGCCCAGCATCACCGCCGAAAACCAGGCAACATAGCCAAAGACCAGTGGTCCCCTTTTCGCCCGTCGCATCGGCCCACTTTTCACCCGTCGTTGACAGCCACCCATTGAAGGGACACGCGGTATCGGCGCTGCGCCGGCTGGGCTCGTCGGTCCCAGCGACGCGATCGCTGGTGGCGGAACTGCTCCCTGCCCGGTGGCCCCCTGCTCTCGCTCGGCGACCGGTGCGCTCTGGCCTCGGCGACCCGCAGTGACCCGCCGGAGGTGCTGACCGCCGACCGGGCCTGGGCCGTGTTAGGGCTGCCGATCGAGGTTCGACTCATCCGGTAGCTCGGGCCGCAGAGTCACTCCTGGTAGGCGTACCGCTGCTCGTGCCATACCTCGCCGGTCAAGTGGAATCCGCGCTGCTCCCAGAACCCGCGCTGTGGATGGTCGAGGTAGTCGATGGCGCGAATCCACTTCGGCCCCTTGTACCCGTACAGGCTCGGCAGGACCATCCGTAGCGGCCAGCCGTGCTCGGGCGGGAGCGGCTCGCCGCCGAGCTCCCATGCGAGCACCGCATCGGCCGCGGCGAGGTCGCTGATGCGGACGCTGCTGCTGTAGCCGTACTCGGCGCTGAGCAGGACGTGCCGGACATGGGAGGCAGGCGGGGCCATCGCCAGCACCGTGCTCGCAGCGACCCCGGTCCAGGTCAGGCCCTGCACCGTCGTCTTCGCCACGCAGTGGTGGTCAGCCGGCACCGAGATGGTCGGCAGCGACCGGATCTGCTCGTAGGTGAGTTCCGTCGCCGCGGCCGAGGCGGTCGACCCGCCGATCCGCAGCGACCACGTCGTCAGGTCGGGGTGCGGCACGGGGCCGTAGTGCAGCGGCACAAGACCGCCGGCCCGGGGGCGCTGGCCCGGAGGCACCGCCCGTGGCCCGCCGCCGGCGAGATGCGTCACCGCCGCGCGGTCCTGGAGGTGAGCAACTCGCGGACCGCTTCAGCGGCGTACGCCGTGTCTTCGTCGTCGACGTCCAGATGCCAGACCAGGCGCGCCTGGCGGTCGTTCACGGCATACAGGCGCACACCCGCTGCACCGGCGGCAGCCACGAAGTCGGCCGCGCTCCACCCGCCGCGGCTCACGTCGAGGAGGACGATGTTGGTCTGCACGTGCGCCGGGTCGACCACCGCCGGTGCCGCGGCCGCAACGGTCGCGACGAACGACGCGGCTCGCGCGTGGTCCACGGCCAGCCGCTCGACGTTGTGCTCGAGCGCGAACAGGGCGCCCGCAGCCAGGATGCCCGCCTGTCGCATGCCGCCGCCGAAGCGCTTGCGCCAGATCCGCGCCTCGGCGATCCGCTCGTGCGAGCCGATCAGCATCGAGCCCACCGGCGCACCGAGACCCTTGGAGAAGCAGACCGAGACGGTGTCGAACAGCCGCCCGTATGCCGAGAGCTCCACTCCGGTGGCGACGTGCGCGTTCCAGAGCCGGGCACCGTCGAGGTGCATGGTGACCCCCAGCGGCTTCGTGGCCGAGCGGAGCTCACCGATGCACGACAGCGGCTGCACCGTCCCGCCGCCGAAGTTGTGGGTGTTCTCCACGACGATGCAGCGGGTGGCGACCTGGTAGGGGCCCGGGTCCGCCTGCAGAATCGCCAGCGGCTGCGCCGGGTCGAGCAACCCCCGCTCGGCCACCCATGAGCGCGAGGAGATACCGGACAGCACTGCCGCAGCGCCCATCTCGGCACGCAGTACGTGCGCCAGCGAGTCGGCGATCACCTCCTGGCCGGGTTGCACATGCAACCGCAGCGCCAGCTGGTTGGCCATAGATCCCGACGGGGTGAACAGCCCCGCATCGTGGCCCAGCAGCGCTGCAACCCGCTGCTGCAGCGCGGTGATCGTCGGGTCCTCGAGGTACACGTCGTCGCCGACCTCGGCCGCGGCCATGGCGGCGCGCATGTCCGCGCCCGGCTTGGTGAGGGTGTCCGAGCGGAGGTCGACCACTCGAGCCGGGCCGGGCGATCCAGCGGCGCTCATCGACGGGTCGCCCAGAGTCGGCGGCTGTGCGCCGTCTGCGGCGGCGCGCCCACAATCCTCATCGCCGGCTGAGCATCTCGGCGACGAGGAAGGAGAGCTCCAGGCTCTGCTGGTGGTTCAGCCGCGGATCGCAAGCCGTCTCGTAGCGCTTCTCCAGGTCGGCGTCGAGGATCTCCTCGGACCCTCCCAGACACTCGGTGACGTCGTTGCCGGTCAGCTCGATGTGCACTCCGCCGGGCACAGTGCCGAGCTGTTGGTGGACCTCGAAGAAGCCGCGGACCTCGTCGATGATGTCGTCGAAGCGCCGGGTCTTGTACCCCGTTGCCGACTCGAACGTATTGCCGTGCATCGGATCGCAGATCCACAGCGGCCGCGCACCGGAAGCGGTGATCTTGTCGACCAAGGCCGGCAGCACGTGCCGCACCGACGGCGCGCCCATCCGGGTGATGAAGGTCAGCCGTCCCGGCTCGCGGTCGGGGTCGACCTTGTCGATCACCCGCAGCACCTCGTCGGGGTCGGCCGTGGGGCCGAGCTTGACGCCGATCGGGTTGCGCACCCGCGAGACGAAGTCCAGGTGCGCCCCGTCCACGTCGCGCGAGCGCTCGCCCACCCAGACGAAGTGGGCTGAGGTGTCGTACGGCTGACCGGACAGGGAGTCGATCCGAGTGAGCGGGCGCTCATAGTCCAGCAACAGCGCCTCGTGGCTGGAGAAGAACTCGACGCTGCGCAGGGCGTCGAAGTCCGCGCCGCAGGCCGCCATGAACCGCATCGCCTTGTCGATGTCGGCCGCCAGGGACTCGTAGCGCGCGTTCGCCGAGTTCGCCACGAAGCCGCGGTTCCACTCGTGCACCCGGCGCAGGTCCGCGAAGCCGCCGGTCGTGAACGCGCGGACCAGGTTCAGCGTCGCCGAACTGGCATGGTAGGCGCGCAGCAGCCGGTCGGGATCGGGCCGGCGGGCCTGCGGCGTGAACGCGATGTCGTTGACGATGTCGCCGCGGTAGGCAGGCAGCGTGACGCCGTCGCGGGTCTCCTGTTCGCTGCTGCGCGGCTTGGCGTACTGCCCCGCCATCCGGCCGAGCTTGACCACCGGCAGGCTCGCGCCGTACGTGAGGACCGCGGCCATCTGCAGGATGGTCTTGATCCGGTCGCGGATGTTGTCGGCGGTCGCCGCCGCGAAGGTCTCGGCGCAGTCGCCACCCTGCAGCACGAACGCCTCGCCGGCCGCAGCCGCCGCCAGGCGCCGGCGCAGGATGTCGCACTCTCCGGCGAAGACCAGCGGCGGGTACGTCGACAGCGTCCGGACCGCGGCGGACAGCCTCTCGGCGTCGGGCCAGGCGGGCTGTTGGGCAGCCGGCAGTTCGCGCCAGGCGTCCAGACCAGCGAGCACCTCGGGTGTCGCGTCGATGCTCACGGCTCCAGGGTAAGTGCTTGCCGCGGCGCCTATACCGGGGTCCGTATGACGGGCAGCTCAGCCGAAGAAGGCCGCGGCCTCCGCGAGCCGTTCCGGCGGCACCGTCTTGAGCTCTGCGGTGGCCTCCGCCAGCGGAACCCGCACGATGTCGGTCCCGTGCAGGGCGACCATCATGCCGAAGTCCTGCTCGTGGACGGCGTCGATCGCCTGGAGCCCGAAGCGGGTGGACAGGACTCGGTCGTACGCCGTCGGCGTGCCGCCACGCTGGATGTGGCCGAGCACCACCGAGCGGGTCTCGTGGCCGGTCTTCTGCTCGATCTGGCTGGCCAGCCACAGGGCGATTCCGCCGAGCTGGGCGTGCCCGAAGGCGTCGACCGTGTCGCTGCGCAGCGACTCGCCGCCACCGGACGGCAGCGCGCCCTCAGCAACCACGATGATCGGAGCCCGGTCGCGGGCGAACGAGCTCTCCACCCACCCGGCGACCTCGTCGACGTCGAACTGCTGCTCGGGGATAAGGATCGCCTCGGCGCCGCCGGCCAGGCCCGAGTGCAGGGCGATCCACCCGGCGTGGCGGCCCATCACCTCGCACACCAGTGCCCGGTGGTGCGACTGCGCCGTCGTACGGAGCCGGTCGATGGCCTCGGTCGCCACCCACACCGCCGTGTCGAACCCGAACGTGTAGTCGGTGGCGCCCAGATCGTTGTCGATCGTCTTAGGGACCCCCACGACGCCGAGCCCGTCGTCGGTCAGCCGCTTGGCGACGCCGAGGGTGTCCTCCCCGCCGATCGCGATCAGCGCGTCGATCCCGGCGTCCTTCATGTTCGAGCGGATCCGGTCCGCGCCTCCGTCGATCTTGTACGGGTTGGTCCGAGAGGAGCCGAGGATCGTTCCGCCGACCGAGAGGATGTCGGCCACGTCGCCCAGCCCGAGCGGCCTGGTCCGGCCCTCCAGGGGGCCCTTCCAGCCGTCCCGGAACCCGACGAACTCGTGCCCATAGGTCTGGACGCCCTTGGTCACCGCTGCCCGGATCACCGCGTTCAGGCCGGGGCAGTCACCGCCACCTGTGAGAACTCCGATTCGCATGCCCGGCAACCTACAACGGAGTTGCCCGCATCGCCGCGCGGCGAGCGGGTCGCTAGGGTCCGTGCATGACCTTCTCGATCGTCGCCCGGGTCGGCGAGGCCTACGGCGTCGCCGTCGCGAGCAAGTTCCTGGCCGTCGGCGCGGTGGTGCCGGCGGCTCGGCTGGGGGCCGGAGCCGTGGCGACGCAGGCCCTGGCCCGGGTCGCCTACAAGGACGAGATCCTGGCCGCGCTGGGCCAGGGGTCGAGCGCCTCCGATGCCGTGTCGTCGCTGGTGGCCGCGGATTCCGGTAGCGCCGGGCGGCAGCTCGGCGCCGTGTCGGCGAGCGACGAGGCGAGCTACACCGGACCCGAGTGCATGCCCTGGGCCGGTGGGGTGAGCGGGCACGACGGGCGGGGCAGCGCATACGCCATCCAGGGCAACATCCTGGTCGGCGAGCAGGTGGTGAAGGAGGCCGAGCAGGCGTGGATGGACAGCGCCCACCTGCCCCTCTCCTCCCGGCTGCTGAACGCTTTGCTGGCCGGCGACCGCGCCGGCGGTGACCGGCGCGGGCGGCAGTCCGCTGCCCTGTACGTCGTCGCCCCCGGGGCCGGTTACGACCACAGCGGACTGGCCGTGGACCTGCGCATCGACGACCACGCCGAGCCGGTGCAGGAGCTGCAACGGCTGCTCGACCTCAACGACCTGTACTACGGCTCGCCCACCAACGTCCTGCCGCTGACCGGGCCGCTGGGCGAAGAGGTGCACACCCGGCTCGCGCAGCTCGGCCGCACCCAGGAGGACCTGCACGAGGCGCTGGACGACTGGGCCGGCGAGGCGAACTACGAAATGCGGCTGACCCCGGACGGCATCGACTCGCGCGTGCTCCAGGCGCTGCGCGAGGAGACGGTGCTCACCCCGCCGGACGTGACCGGGCCCATTCCCGCGGTCCGGCTCGACCGGCGCGAAAGCCGGACGTAGCGCGGCTCAGCTCGCGGCGCGCTCGTCCCGCTCCTCGCGCTGGCTCTGCGGCGGCGAGGGATCGGCCGGCTCGATGACCGGCGGCGTGCTGTCGGGCAAGGCGGCGGGCGGCGCGGCCTTGGTGCTGCCCTTCGCTCTGGCCGCCGCGAGCAGCCGGTCCTTCATCGAGGTGGCGTACATGTCGACGTACTCCTGCTTGGACAGCAGCAGCAGCTCGTACATGATCTCGTCGGTGATCGAGCGCAGGACGAACCTGTCGTCCTCCATGCCCTCATAGCGAGAGAAGTCCAGCGGCGTGCCGATCCGCACCCCGATGCGCATGATCTTGGGAATCTTCTTGCCGGTCGGCTGCGCCTTGTCCGTGCCGACCATGGCGACCGGTATGACGGGTACGCCGGCTTCCAGCGCCATCCGCGCGACACCGGTGCGGCCGCGGTACAACCGGCCGTCCGGAGAGCGGGTCCCTTCGGGATAGATCCCCAGCACCTCGCCCCGGCGCAGTACCTTCAGGCCGCTGCGCAGCGCGGCCTCCCCCGCGCCACCACCGGCCCGGTCCACTGGGAGCTGACCGATCGCCTTGAAGAACCGGGCAGTTGCCCGGCCCTTGACGCCCCGGCCGGTGAAGTAGTCGGACTTGGCCAGGAAGGTCACCCGGCGGGGCACGACCAGCGGCAGGAAGAACGAGTCGCTGAAGGACAGGTGGTTGCTGGCGAAGATGACGCCGCCCGATTCGGGGATGTTCTGCTCGCCCTCGACCCAGGGGCGGAAGAGCAGCGTGAGAACCGGACCGAGGAGCAGCCTCTTGAGCAGCCAGTAGATCAACCGGCACACCTCCGCCTCGATCAGGGCTGCACGTGTCTCTGCAAGCCTCTGAGCCGCTGACTCTAGTGCACCGGGCGGCATCTGCCGGAGTCGCTGGTCGCGCTCCGGCGGTCGTGCGAGGATGCGGATCAGCCACCGTTCGTTCACCGAGGCCGAGGAGTTCGCCGCGTGACGATCCTGCCTGGCGCCGAGCCGTTCGGCCACGACGGCTCGTCGGTCGGGGTGCTGCTGTGCCACGGTTTTACCGGCACCACCCAGAGCCTGCGCCCGTGGGCAGAGCACCTTCGCGATGCCGGCGTCACGGTGCGGCTGCCCCGGCTCCCCGGGCACGGTACGACCTGGCAGGAACTCAACCGGACCCGGTGGCAGGACTGGTATGCCGAGGTCGAGGCCGCTTTCGAGGATCTGCACACCCGCTGCGACCGCGTCGTCGTCGGCGGCCTGTCCATGGGCGGCGCCCTCGCGACCCGGCTCGCGGAGCAGCATGGCGAGCGGGTTGCCGGGCTGGTCCTGGTCAACCCGGCATACCGCTCGGAGGACCCGCGGCTGCGGGCGCTGCCGGTGCTCAAGCACCTCGTCCCGTCGCTGGCCGGCATCGGCAGCGACATCGCCCTGGCCGGTGCCACGGAGTTGGCATATACCCGGACCCCGCTACGCGCGCTGCACTCGGTCCTTGACTTCTGGGCCGTGGTGGTGCCGGACCTCCCGCGGGTCACCCAGCCGGTGCTGCTGCTGCGCTCGGCTCGCGACCACGTCGTACCGGCGTCCAGTTCGGCGCTGCTCCTGTCCAGGATCTCGAGCCGGGACGTCACCGAGATCGTGCTGGAGAACAGCTACCACGTCGCGACACTCGATCACGACGCGCCGCGGATCCTGGCCGAGTCGGTCCGGTTCGTCGAGCGGGTCGGCGGCCAGCGGCCGGCGAGCCCCCGGACCAGCCCACCGACGAGTCCAACGACGAGTCCAACGACAAGCGCCCCGACGAGCAGCCCAACGAGCAGCCCATGAGTGACTCGGAGCGGTCCGACGTGGACGCCCGGTTCGCGGAGATCATTGCGCACTGGGACGAGATCGACAGCAGCACCGACCATCCCTCTCCCGGTGACCGCACCGGCCCGGAGCCGGACGCAACCATGGCCGCCGGCATCCCCGGCATCCCCGGCATCCCCGGTATGCCCGACGTGCCCCCGCTGCCCGACATGCTCGACCTGCCCGCCCCCCCGGGCCTGCAGGAGGCGGACGACCCTTCCGCCGCCGCCGCAACGGCCGGCGCCGAAGACTGGGCCGCACCGCCTCCCTCCCGGGCACCAGGCGAGCGGTCCGACTCATCAGCGCCTCCCGAGGCCTCGGTGCCTTCTGCGCCTTCTGCGCCTTCTGCGCCTTCTGCGCACTCGGTGTCCTGGCGAGCACAGCCCACGCCCGAGAGCGAGGACCATTTCGAGCCGCCGCCCCCCGCGCCACTACCCGCCGGGGACCTGCAGTTCTGGGGCATCGTGCTCGGTCTGTGCGGCGGCCCGTTGCTCCTGCTGTATCTCATGGTGTTCGACCGCGACGCCGGCAGTCTCTGGACGGCCACGGCGATCCTGCTCACGCTCGGCGGCTTCGGGCTCCTGGTCGCCCGGCAGCCGCACCGGCGCCCGGACGACGGAGACGACGGAGCCCGGCTCTGAGGGCTGCTGGGCTGGTGCACGGGCTGAGCGGGCGTGCCGATGTGGTGCTTACCGCACGGCCAGATCGACCCACACCGGCAGATGATCGCTGGCCGCGGCCAGGTCGGCCTGCACGAGGAGGACCGGGGGACCGTCGACCCGGCGCAGGTCAGCAGTAGCGAACACCGCGTCGATGCGCGCTCTGGGCGCCCGTGCCGGGAACGTCGGCGACGGGCCGGTCACCGGGCGCAGGGAGGTCAGCGACCGCCAGGCCGGGCCGCCGTCGGGCTCGTTGAGGTCGGCTCCGACGATCGTGGGCATCGGGGCCTGCAGCCGGCCCAGCATCGCCTGGACGTGCCGGACGCGCTCGGCCGCGTCGAGACCGAGGTGGGCGCTGACCACCAGCACCGGCGAGCACCCCGGCAGCGCAACCTGCGCCACGGCGTACCCGCGGGTGCGAGCCAGGAATCCCACGGGCAGGCGCCGGTGCGTCGACGACGCGACCTCCATCCGCAGGCTGGTGAACACCGTCGTACCGCCGCTGCCCTGGTGCCCACCGCCGAAGAGCATCCCGCACGCGTCCGCAAAGGAAGCGACGCGGTGGCCGGAGAGCGGATACCGGGGGATCTCCTGGAGGCAGAGCACGTCGGGCGAGAGGGCGCGCACGACTCGAGCGGCCGCCGCGCTGTCGTCCTTGAGGTCGCGGACGTTGTAGGAGGCCACGCGCAGGACACCGGTTCGACTGCCCGCAGACCTTGGACGTCCGGTGTCGGTCACGGGCTGCTCACCCTGGCCGGCGGGGGTCTGCGCCGCCGGCCGGGAGCTCGTTGCGCGCCAGGTCGGCGGCGCCGATCAACCCTGCGTCGTTGCCCAGTGAGGCGATGACGATCCGCGCTTCAGGACGGTATCCACGGCCGGTGAGCTGCTTGCGGAACGTGTCCCGGGTGGGACCCAGCAACAGATCCCCGGCAGCGCTGACCCCGCCCCCGACGACAAAGGTCCCGGGGTCGAACGCCGCCGCCAGATTGGCGATGCCGACGCCGAGCCAGTGCCCGATCTCGGCGAGCAGTTCGGCCGCCGTCTGGTCCCCGTCCTTGGCGGCCTGCGTGATGAGCAGACCGGTGAGCCGGCCGGCGTGGCCGTCCACTCGCTGCAGCAGGTCGCTGACCAACGGGGAGTTCGCTTGCGCCAGTGAGCGAGCCTCGCGGACGAGCGCGTTGCCGCTCGCGTACTGCTCCCAGCAGCCGCGGTTGCCGCACTCGCAGCGGTGACCCCCCGGCACGACCTGCATGTGCCCGAATTCCCCTGCGATGCCGAACCTCCCGCGCGAGACCGACCCGTCGGTGAGTATGCCGCCGCCGATCCCGGTGCCCAGGGTGATCATCATCAGGTGCGTCTCGCCCTGCGCCGCCCCGAACTTCCACTCCGCCCACGCCGCCGCGTTGGCGTCGTTGTCCACGAAAATGGGAGCCCGGACGCGCTTGCTCAGCGCCGCCCGCAGCGGCTCGTGCCGCCACGACAGGTGGGGCGCGAAGACGACGGTGGCACGGTCTGCGGCGACGAATCCAGCGGCGCCAATGCCCACAGCCGCGACCTCCCCGTCCGCGGCGGATCCGTCGAGCAACTCGTCCAGTACGGCCACGATGGTGTTCTCCACCACGTCGGGGCTCATCGAACGGTGCGGCGTGTCGCGTCTGGCGCGACGCAGGATGACACCGTCTTCGTCGACGACCCCCCCAGCGACCTTGGTACCCCCGATGTCGATGCCGATGGCCAGGCGGCTCACGCCGGGTAGCCCTCCGCTGCGATCGCCGCTGCACCGATCATCCCGGCGTCATTGCCGAGCTCGGCAAGCACGAACTGCGCTTCCGGGCGGTGACCTCGACCGGTCAACTGGCGTCGGAAGGCGGCTCGCGCGGGCTCGAGCAGCAGGTCGCCCGCAGCGGCCACCCCCCCGCCGACCACGATCAGCTCGGGATCCAGGATCGCCACGACGGAGGCGACGCCCTCACCGAGCCACGTGCCGAGGTCGGCGATCAGCTCGATCGCCGCGGGATCGCCGGTCTGCGCGACCCTGGTGACGTCGGCGCCCTTCAGCTTCTCGGGTTTTCCTTTGCACGCTGCGGACAGTGCGGCCGCCAGGGGGGTGAGGGAGCGGATCGTCTCCCGCGCCTCACGCACCAGCGCGTTGCCGCTCGCATACTGCTCCCAGCAGCCGCGGTTGCCGCAGCCGCAGCGCAGGCCGTCAGGCACGACGCGCATGTGCCCGAGCTCGGCGGCGATACCGTATGCGCCCCGCAGCATCCGCCCTTTCGTCACGACCCCGCCACCGATTCCGGTGCCCACGGTGACCAGGACCATGTCGTCCGCGTCTCGGGCTGCGCCGAACCGGAACTCGCCCCACGCGGCGGCGTTGGCGTCGTTCTCGATGACGACAGGCAGGTCCAACGCCGACTCGAGCCGTCGCTTCAACGGCTCGTCCCGCCAAGCGAGGTTCGGCGCGAAGAGGACGTTGCTACCGGTGGCGTCGATGAACCCTGCGCACGCGACCCCCACGGCCTGGACGTCGTAGCCGTCGACGAGTTCGGCGACCAGGCCCGCGACGGTGCCGGCAATGGCGTCAGGGTCCTGCGCCGGGGTCTCGTGTCGGGCCCGCCGAGCGATCTGTCCGGCGGCGGTCACCAGTCCACCGCTGATCTTCGTGCCGCCGATGTCCAACCCGACCGTCATGGTCATCGCTCGAACCTCCTCCGCTCGCCGAAGGCGCCGTCGCCCTTGCCGTCGCGCCCGACGGTAGCGTCAGGCGCTCGTGCCGTCCCGGCGGAAGCAGCAGCCTGGCGCTTCCAGTCGGCCCACTCCCGTAGCGCGCCCGCCACGAATCCGGCGAAGTCTGCGGCCTTGGCGATCGTCTCCGGCCTGACCCGTCGCACCAGCGCGGCACCCTGGCAGATCGGGCATACCCCACATGGAAACCCGCCGCCGGACGGCACGTCGGACCCCGGCGTCGGGTCGGCGTCGGCCTCGGGCTCGGGCTCGCTGACCCCAGCAGCGATGTCAGCGCTGACGTCACCGCCGAGGTCACCACTGAGGTCACCGAGGTAGCCACCGAGGTCACCGAGGTAGCCGCCGAGCAGGCCGACCAGACGCGCTGCCTCGTCGGCGACGCTCCCCACTGGTTCCGAGGCGGACGGCTCAGTGCCGTAGTCGCTGCTCTGGTCGGCCGGCGCGGAGATGTCCGGATCGGACGGCGCCGAGACATCCCCGGGGTAGGGCCCGCCTGACGGTGCACCCGGCCGAGGACGGGGACCGGGTTCGCTTATGGCTCGACCCGCTTCTTGAGCTCCGTGAGCGCCGTGCCGATGATGACCCGCTCGGCCTTGCGCTTCAACATGCCGAGCATCGGGATCTTGACGTCGACCGAGAGACGATAGGTGACCTGGGTGCCGCTCGGGTGCTCGGTCAGCGTGTACGACCCGTTCATGGCCTTGAGCACGTTGGCCGAGACCAGGGACCACGAGACGACACCGGTGCCGTCGTCGTTGACGTCCCAGTCGTAGTCCAGGACGTACGTATCCTTGACCGCGCCGGCATCGAGGGTGAACTCCACCTGGTCGGCCCAGCCGTCGCCGTCCTCGGTCAGGACGCGGACGGTCTTGACCTCGCCGGCCCACTCGGGGTAGCTCCCGAACTCGGCGATGACGTCGAGGACCGCACCCGGGGGAGCGTCGATGACCGTGCTGGACTCGGTGCGCTCGGCCATGGTGGGAGGTTACGCGACCGGATGGGAGCAGCTCGACCGATATGGTGCCACTCCGTTCACTTCGCAGTTCCGCGTCAGAGCGACGGCCGATGCAGGAGGCAGCGTGAAGGACATCGCCGTCCCCCCGCTGGTCGCCCCCACGACGGTCGGCAGCCTGGCCGACCTGCCGGCCCGCCAGGCCGCCGAGCGGCCCGAGGCGGTGGGCTTCTCGCGACGCCGGGAGCAGGCGTGGGTCGATGTCACGTACGCCGAGTTCCACGACGAGGTCCGGCGGCTGGCCAAAGGCCTGGTGGCGGCCGGGGTCCAGGTCGGCGATCGCGTCGCGCTGATGTCGAAGACCCGCTACGAGTGGACTGTTGCGGACTTCGCGGTCTGGACCGCGGGAGCCGTCGTGGTGCCGATCTACGAGACGTCGTCGGCGGAACAGGTCGCCTGGATCGGCACGGACTCCGCGCCGGTGGCGGTTCTGGTCGAGACGCCCGAGCATGCGGCGACGGTCGCCGAGGTCCGCGACCGGCTGCCTCAACTGCGGTACGTGTGGCAGATCGACGCCGGCGCGCTGGAGGACTTGGTCAAGGCCGGTGCCGAGGTGAGCGACGACCTGCTGGACGCGCGCGCCGGTCAGCTCGACCGCACGGCCGTCGCGACCATCATCTACACCTCAGGCACCACCGGCCGGCCCAAGGGTTGCGAGCTGACGCACGACAACTTCATGGCCGTCTCCGAGAACGCGGTCGCCCGACTCGCGGAGGTCGTGTCATCACCGGGCGCCTCGACGCTGCTGTTCCTGCCCTTGGCCCACGTGTTCGCCCGGCTGATCGAAGTGCTCTGCGTGCAGGCCGGTGCCCGGGTCGGTCACACGGCCGACGTCAAGGCGTTGCTCGAGGACCTCTCCTCGTTTCAGCCCACATTCATCCTGGCGGTGCCGCGGGTGTTCGAGAAGATCTACAACGCATCCGAGGCCACGGCTGCTGCTGCGGGCAAGGGTAGGGTCTTCGCGCTCGCGACCGACACGGCCATCGCCTGGAGCCAGGCACGCGACGCCGGTCACGGAGGACCGGTGCTCGCGCTGCGGCACGTGGTCTTCGACCGGCTGGTCTACCGCAAGCTGCGCTCCGCAATGGGCGGCAAGGTGATGTATGCCGTGTCGGGCGGCGCCCCCCTCGGCTCGCGACTGGGCCACTTCTTCCGCGGCGTCGGGCTGACCGTCCTGGAGGGCTACGGCCTCACCGAGACGACCGCACCGGCGACTGTCAACACCCCGGACCAGATCAAGATCGGCTCGGTCGGGCCGCCACTGCCCGGGGTGTCGCTGCGCATCGCTGACGATGGCGAGATCCTCGTCCAGGGCAACAACGTCTTTCGCGGTTACCGGGGCAACGCTGCCGCCACCGGCGAAGCGCTCGGCGGCGGCTGGTTCCACACCGGCGACATCGGCGAGCTGGACGAAGACGGGTTCCTGCGGATCACCGGGCGCAAGAAGGAGCTGATCGTCACCGCGGCAGGGAAGAATGTCGCACCAGCGGTGCTGGAAGATCGTCTGCGAGGACACCCGTTGATCTCCCAGTGCGTGGTGGTGGGTGACCAGAAGCCGTTCATTGCCGCCCTGGTCACCCTCGACGCCGAGATGCTGCCGACCTGGGCGGCCAACCACGGCGTCCCGGGCCTGAGCCTGGAGGACGCGCGAACCAACGACGTCGTCGTGGCCGCAGTGGGCAAGGCGGTGGAGCAGGCCAACAAGGCGGTGAGCAGGGCCGAGTCCATCCGCGCGGTCAGCATCCTCTCGGATGACTTCACCGAGGAGAACGGCTATCTGACCCCATCGCTGAAGCTGAAGCGCGCCCTGGTGATGGAGGACTTCGCACCGCAGATCGAGGCGCTGTATGCCCGGCCGGGGAATGAGCCGACTGCCCAGCGCTGAGCACCGCCGCTACGGCCGGCTGCGATCGTCGCCGTCCTCGCCGTCCTCGCCGTCCTCGCCGTCCTCGCCGTCCTCGCCGTCCTCGCCGTCCTCGCCGTCCTCGCCGTCCTCGCCGTCCTCGCCGTCCTCGCCGTCGGCGCGGTCACACCGGCCGGGGCCACCGGCTGCTACGGCTCCCGTCCTCTGGACGCTCGTGTGGGCCGCGTCCTTCGCCGCGCTGCAGTGGAGCGTGGTGCGCTTCGAGCTGCTCATCGTCGCGGTGCTCGTCGCGGCGACGACGGCTCTTGCTGCGTGGCAGTGGTGGCGGCCGGGGGCGTGGCCCCTCACCAGCGGCAGCCTGTCGGCGACGCTTGCGCTGGGCGCCTTGACCACGGCGGTCGTACCCACCTTCAGCTACCTTCCGGCAGGCGCCGAAAGGTGGTCGCTGGGGTGCCTGGTGCTCGGCTCACTCGCTGCGGCCGCCGCGGTGCGCCTCCCGGGGCGGGGGCCGCTGTTGGCAGCACTTGCGGGCGGCGCGGCATACCTGGTGGCGGCGGTGACCGCGATAGTCACCGACCGCGCGCCCCATATCGACGTCTGGGTGACGCTGCAGCAGGCTTCGGACGGCCTGCTGCGCGGGCAGGACATGTACGCGATGACGTGGACCGGCTCCCCCGGCATCAAGGACGCCTTCACCTACCTGCCGTGGACCGGCGTGCTGCTGGCTCCGGGGCGGTG
>JAABUK010008521.1_pt1 | contig 14340 bp, 24 predicted proteins | sample 5559141 | NCBI WGS metagenome assembly JAABUK01 (sample SAMN10711869, study PRJNA513367) | rock metagenome | isolation source: Antarctica rocks | place: Antarctica: Victoria Land, Pudding Butte nord | collected 2016-01-03
CCCAGCCGGGTGGGCGGCATCGTCAGAATGGTGGGCGGTTTGAAATCGGAACGGTGGGCGATTTCAAATTAGAACGGTGGGCGGTTTGAAATCGGTATGGGTGGGCGGAATGCATTGGAATCCGCAGTAAGCCGGACCGCCGTCCAGATTTCGGGCGACAGCGTCTCCAAACGCGAGCTACTTCGCGTCCTCAGTGGCGTAGCCGTATCTCTCTATAATGGCCTTCGCCTCGGGACCCTTCAGGAACGCCATGAAAGCCGTCGCCGCGGGATTGCCGGGGCCCGTCTTGAGCAGGACGGCATCCTGCCGGATCGGTGAATACAGATTTTGCGGCACCATCCAGCGCGAAACGGCGTGTCCTGCGCGATCTGCGTTGTGAGTTGTCCGGAGGAGCCGAAGCTCAGGACGGCTTCGTTGCCGGTTTTCGTCTTGAAGGCCGCCGCTATGTCCTTGGCTGCGTCGGTGAAGTTAGCCGCAACGGCGACGTTCGTCTGGGCAGCCCAGGTGTGCCCGCTCTCCAAGAGCGATGACCGCGGCAATGATAGCGCATAAGCGTGCTGAGAATCTCATTCTCGGTCTCCTGCTGTGCTGGCGCTATATGTATCCGAACATAACGACCGACGCCATTCACCGTTGCGCGGCACCACCCTCGAATAGCGGCGGGTTCAGTGGACCTCGATGGCCACAAGATCGCGTACGCTACGGCCCGCCCGAGCGTCATCCGGCGCGACAAGTCGCAGTCCGGGCAGCGACTTGCCGTCCTGCGCGTAGGCCACCAGCACTTTCTTGCCTTCGAAGTTCGGGTCCAGTTCGCCGATTGCCAGGGCCACGCCGTACCCGTCCCGGCCCAACGCGAGCAATGTGTGCCGAAGGTGCGTGCGCGGGCCGTTCTCGTCGACCGGAGCCGCTGCTTGCACAAGGGGCCACAGGAGTACGCCTTTGAAGCGGCTGGGCTGAACCCCTTGGGGCCCGGTATGTGCAACTTCTACGGTCACGGCCGGCATGGCCTGCAGGTTGGCCAGGCTGATCGTGCGCGGTTGTGCGACCCGTCCGCTCAGCGCCAGTTCGGCCGGTGCCGGCGCGATAACGGGGGCCTGTGCGCGTGCATCCGGCGGAGACAGCAGGACGAGGGAGGCGGCGACCGTGGCCGCGAACAACCTGCGCCGTGCCGGGACCTGCCGCATGAGCTTACTTCGCGACCATGACGTCAGAGGCCTTGATGACTGCCCAGGCGTCGTCGCCGACCTGCAAGGCCAGGTCGTCGATCGCCTCGTTGGTGATCGAACAATGCACGGTCACGCCGTTGCCGATGTCGATGTGCACATGGCCGGTCGTCTGGCCCTTGATGACCTCAGTGACCTTGCCCTTGATCTGGTTGCGCGCGCTCAGCTTCATCATCGTCATGCGTCCTGCTGGAATCAGCGCCCGGGTATAGGGCCAAGTGGCCGGACTGTCATTGCGCGTTCCAGTCAGGTCTGGGCGGGTGCGAGCGCGTCCTCCAATTCGACCAGCCGCCGGGCCAGGGCATCGCGCGTCTCCTGCTCCATGGCGCGATAGCTGGCCACGAGGCCGGCGCCGAACGGCGTTAGATCGGCGCCGCCGCCGCCAACACCACCGCCTCGGGTCTGGACGACGGGCATGCGAAAGGTCTGGTTAAGGGCATCGACCAGCAGCCATGCCCGGCGATAGCTCATGCCCATTGCCCGTCCGGCAGCGGAGATGGACCCGGTCTCGCCCACCAGCTCCAGCAGCCGGACCTTACCGGGTCCGAGCGCCCTGCTCTCGCCGAAGTCGATACGTAAGGTAATCCGCGCCATCTGCGCAGCCTATCATCGGGCGCGCGCTGGTCTATATGGCGCGCTGGGCGCGAAGCAAATGGTGCCGTGCTGATTCCGGACACCTCGCGAACAGCGCGGCACCGGCCTGGAGAACCATGGACGTCATCGCTTCGCATGGCCGGCTGAGCAGCGCCGGACGCGACTTTGTCGCCCGCCGTCATAAGCTGCTGATCGACGGCCAGTGGGTCAATGCGCGGTCGAGCAAGACCTTCGCCGTGTTCGATCCGTCGAACGGCCAGCAAATCGCCCAGGTGGCCGAAGGAGGAGCCAAGGACGAGGACCTGGCCGCGGCGCATCCGGACGGGGACGAGGTAGCGTTCACCGGATCGACCGAGGTCGAGATGGGCTACGAAGCCATCGATCTCTCCACCGGGACGAAAGCAGTCGCGGCCCTCCTGTGAGTGGCGCTGCCTACCCGACGGTGTTTCTGACGCGCGGGGAGCCGGCGAGCCCGGCCCGCCCCGCGCTCCCGGCGGCCATCGCATCGACGCCGCCGCCCAAAAGTCAGCGCTCCAAGCTGTGGGAGCTAAACGAGTCCGTCCACTGCTCGATCATCGGCACCTGCCTCACCCCTGCCACCTTGGCGCGTGCTGTATGTGGGCGGCCGCCCCAGCGCCGTTCAGCAAATGCGGGCGCTGCTCACCGAAGCTGGCGGGGTGCTGCTGGTGCATGATGGGGGCCGGCATGACCATCCGTCGTTGCTTCCGGGCTTGATTGGCCAAGCCGATGTCGTCGCCTTCCCCATCGACTGCGTCAGTCACGACGCAGCCCACACCGTCAAACGCCTCTGCCGCCAGCAATCGAAGCCCTGGGCGCCGCTCCGCTCCTCCGGCCTCGGCTCCTTCCTTGCGATGCTGGTCGGACGACACCCCGAACAAGAGGTCTCGCGCAGCACCAATTCCTGACGGGCAAGCCGAAGTGCTGCCGGTGGTTCGGACAATTTTCTCGCCGGAGGACCAGAGAATTATAGCGCAAGAATCATGGAAGCAAGGGCTCCGGCCGGTGACGCTGCCCACCACCGAGCGGCCAGACTAAGGGGCCAGCCGAAGATAATCGAATCCATTCCGACGAGATATTGGAGTCGATCCAGTGCCTTACAGCCAGTCGTCTGAGCGTTTAACTTCGGATGGGCCCTAAGCTGCGTCGTTGACCCTGCGCCTTCCCGATGCGCTATATCCCGCAGAATATTCCCACAGAGTGAGCGGAGGAACACGGTGATGTCAGAACGGCGTTGGCATGGCGGGAGCTTGCGTATTGCGGCGGCGCGGGCCGCGGGGAGTTGTCGCATGAAGCGTGTCGTCTTCTGCCTCATCGGACTCTTGCTCGCGCCATCCCTCGCGCGGGCCGATGATGGGCTCCAGTTGTATGCGGCTGGCAGCCTGACCGCTGCGATGACGGCGATGTTGAGCGAGTCCGGCTTGCCGCAGGACCGGATCGCGGCGCCTGTGTTCGGGCCTCCGGCGTGCTGCGCAAGCGCATCGAGGCTGGGGCGCCCGCCGACGTGTTGGCCTCGGCGGACATGGGCCAGGCGCGGCGGCTGGCAGCCGCACGCGGCCTGTCGGTGATCATGTTCACCCGCAACAGCCTGTGCGCGATCGGCCGAGCCGAGTTGCACTTGACAGCGGCCAACGTGCTCGACCGCATGCTCGACCCGACGGTGAAGCTTGGCACCTCCACGCCTGGCGCCGATCCGGGCGGCGACTACGCCTGGGCCGTGTTCGCACGCGCGGAGGCGCTGCATCCGGGCGCCAAAGCGGCCCTGGAAGCCAAGGCGCTGAAGCTGGTCGGCGGCGCAGACAGCAAGCCGCTGGTGCCCGGCAAAGGCCAGGTCCAGGGCGTATTCCTGACCCACGCCGCCGATATGATGCTCGGCTATTGCAGCGGCGCTGCCGCGATTTTGAAAGACGTTCCTGGCCTGGAATCAATACCGCTGCCGCGAGAGCTGACGGTCGGACCGGCCTACGGCATGGTCGTTTTGACCGATCATCCGCTGGCGACCCGCTTCGCCCTGTTCGTGATGTCGGAGAAGGGGCAGGCAATCCTGGCCCGCTACGGCTTTCGCCCGGTCGGCGTGGCCAACTGAGCTTGGTCCGCGAGAACGAGATCCGTAGGAATGAACGCGCTTTCGAAGGACAGCTATCGTCCAATGCGTCGCTGACCTTCATCGGACGGATCCACACGCCCTGGACCTCGCGCCTGGGTGCCCCGAGGCAGGGTCGGGCAGATGGGCCGGTGTGCCGAATCGAGATCTTCGAGCCATGGATACCGGCTCTGCGCGGCTTGGACCGGTTCCAACGTGTCGAGGTGCTTTACTGGCTACACCTTTCGCGCCGCGACTTGGTCCTGCAAAGCCCTGCCAATGACGGCCAAGTGCACGGGACCTTCTCGCTGCGATCGCCCGTGCGGCCGAACCCGATCGGAACCAGCATTGCCCATCTGGTCGCAATCGAGGGCGATTTTGTGCTGGTCCGCGGCCTCGACTGTCTGGATGGGACACCTCTCCTTGACCTCAAGCCGGACCGCAGCCTTTTCACTCCGATCGCGCCGCCTCAGTCCGGCGATTTCCAGGTCGGCAACCCTCCTGCCTGACGGGTGCCGCCGTGAACCTTCGCCATCTCCGCTATTTCGTCACGCTCGCCCGCGAAAAACACCATGGCCGCGCGGCCGCTGCTTGCCACGTGACTCAGGCCACGTTGTCGGAAGCAATTAAGCAGCTTGAAGCGGAGCTGGGCGTGCCGCTGATTGACCGTGGCGGTCCGCGCTTTCGCGGCCTCACGACGGAGGGGCGGCGAGTGCTGGACTGGGCCCAGCTTATGCTGGCCGATCAGGACGGGCTGGAGCAGGAGCTGGCCGAGATGCGCCAGGGCCTGAGCGGGCGCGTGCGCCTTGGCGTCATCCCGGCGGCTCTGGCCGCAGCCCCGTTCATCACAACCCCGTTCTGCCGGCGCCACCCGAACGTGACGGCAGAGGTGATCTCGATGACCTCCGTACAGATACAGCGCGGGCTGGACGGCTTCGAACTCGAAGCGGGGCTCACCTACCTGGACAATGAACCATTGGCAAATGTGCGCTCGTACCCGCTTTACCAGGAACGTTACGTTCTGCTGACCCCGTCCTCGGGCCCGCTCGGCAGGCGAGAGAGCGTGTCCTGGCGGGAAGCCGCCCAGCTGCCGCTATGCCTGCTGAGCGCGGACATGCAGAACCGCCGGATCATCGACCGTATAATCCGGGAGGCTGGCGGCTCGGCAGCTCGGCCGCGGATGGAGACCGGCTCGATGCTAGCGATCTGCGCCCATGTCCGGGTGGGCGGCTGGTCGAGCATCGTCCCGCACAGCTTATTGCTGGTGCTCGGCGCCGGCGCGGATCTACGCGCGTTGCCGCTGGAACAACCATCGGCCTTTCACACGGTTGGCTTGGTGGCCAGCAGCCGCGACCCGCTTTCGCCACTGGCCCGCGCGTTCTTGGCCGAAGCGGGCACGATCGAGGTTGCCGGAGCCCTGGAGATGCCGGCCGAAGTTGATCGGAAGCGCCGATGAAGTCTCCCGCAATTCCAGTTTGATCCAATCGGCAGCTCAGACGACATCCCGATCCGTATTTGCGATCGGAGCCCGTCATGAGCCTGTCCGTTGCCCTACCCCGCACCAAGCTGCTGATCGATGGCGATTGGAGCGATGCCGATAATGGCGATCGGTTCACGACTCTCAACCCGGCCACCGAAGAGGTGATCGCCGAGGTCGCACAGGCTGGGACGGTCGACGCCGACGCCGCGGTCGCCGCCGCGCGCCGGGCGCTGACGGGTCCCTGGGGCACCATGACGGGGGCGCAGCGTGGCCGCGCGATCAACGCTTGGCCGAGATCCTGCGACAGCGCTTCGAGGAGGTGGTTCTGCTGGAGAGTTTGGACGCCGGCAAGCCGCTCGCGGCAACACGGCGCCAGGACGTCGCCAACGCAATCGACACGCTCGAGCACTATGCCGGTTGGGCCGACAAGCTCTCGGGGGACGTGATTCCGGTGCGCTCAGACGCGCTAACTTACACCACGCGCTCTCCGGTGGGTGTGGTCGCGGCGATCGTACCATGGAACTTCCCACTGATGAACGCGGCATGGAAGATCGCTCCGGCGCTGGCCTGCGGCTGCACCGTGGTGATGAAGCCCGCGGAGCTGACGCCACTCTCGGCCCTTTGGCTCGGCGCCGCCGCGCTGGACGCAGGCATCCCGCCCGGCGTGCTGAACGTGATCCCGGGCCCGGGCGCCGTGGCCGGCAACGCACTGGTTTCGCATTCTGGGATCGACAAGATCGCCTTCACCGGTTCCCCGGGAGTGGGAAAGACCATCATGCGGGCGGCCGCCGAGCACGTGACGCGGGTGGGATTGGAGCTGGGCGGCAAGGCGGCCGCGGTAGTATTCGCAGATGCCGACCTCGACGCCGCGGTGCGGCAGATCGCCAACGGCGCTTTCTTCAACGCTGGCCAGGTCTGCTCGGCGGCCACCAGGATCATCGTGGAGGACAGCGTCCACGACGAGTTCGTGACGCGGCTTGCCGCCCGCGTCGCCGGTCTGCGTGTCGGTGACCCGGCGGACGAGGCGACTACCATGGGACCGGTCATCTCGAGAAAGCAGATGGATGGCGTGCTGGGCTACATTGATATCGGCTTGGACGAGGGCGCGAAGCTGGTGGTCGGCGGCGGCCGCATCGGCAACCGGGGCTACTTCGTACAGCCGACCGTGCTGTCTGGTGTGAACGGCGGCATGCGCGTCGCCCAGGAAGAGATCTTCGGCCCGGTAGTCGCCGTCATGCGCTTCGGCGACGAAGCGGAGGCGATCCAACTGGCGAACGGCACCGCCTACAGCTTGGCTTCGGCGATCTGGACGTCGAACGTCGACCGAGCGCATCGCGCCGCGGGTGGCATCGAGGCTGGGACGGTATGGATCAACACGTACGGCCCGACTGACGCTCGTCTGCCGTGGGGCGGCATGGGCGGTGAGTCCGGGATTGGTCGCGACCTCGGGCGGGCGGCGTTAGAGGCCTATACTGAGACCAAAACGACATGGCTGCAGTTCGGCGGCGGTTCGGCACACAAGACCGTCGCATGACAGCGAGCGGATTCTCTATGCAGAGGAGGCTCCGGCAGGCCGCCAAATCCACTTACCAACCAATTGTTGCATGCGTAGAAAGTCAGGCGAGATGTTCCATAAACGGTCCAGACCGTGCGAAAACTCCCCGTGAACCGGATGGCGCTCGCGCTGCAGGTCGGTTTTCTCAAGATGACCGGCAACACGCTCAACTCCGTCGAACGCATCCCGGCGGACATCCTCGCCCATCTCGGTCGGCAACTCGATTGCGAGCCGCCACGGATCGCCACCATCCGGGCCTTCTATGGCCGGCGCCGGCGGACCTTGTTCGAGCATCAGGCGCGGCGCTGCAGCTGCTCGGACGCAGCGAACTTACCCCGCATGCCGAGCGCGGGCTCGTCGCCTACATGCGCCGCGAAGCCATGGCGGTGTTCGACCACGCCGACCTGATGGCGTCTGTTCGACTGTGGCTGACTGAGCATCACTACCTCATGCTCCGCGAGCGCGACGTTCGCCGCCATGTAACGGCGGCACGGCGGCATCATGAACAAACCCTGTTTAAAGCCATCGCGGCCGCAGTGCCGGTTCAGCGGGACGCCTGGGTGCCGCGTCTCTTGCGTTGATCGAGGGTGACGAGATCACCCACCTCGAATGGCTGGGCGTTGTGCCGTCGAGCAAGGCCACCAAAGGTCTGGAGGAGCAGACCGAGAAGGTCGGGTTTCTCAAGGAATTGGGCGCCGCCCGGCTCGTCCTGCCGAATTTGCCGTTGGCGGGGTTGGAGCACTTCGCCCGGCGGGTGACTTCGCGCAAGCCTGCGGCGTTGACACGGATCAAGGACCCGCACCGGACGATCGAGATCGCCTGCTTCCTGCGCTTGGAGATACTGCGGCTGACGGATGCGAGCCTGACACTGCTTGATCACCGGATCGCGGCACTGTGGCGCGGCGCACGGGAGCACGCGGAGGACGCGCGGGAGAGCCGGTTGCGGCGTTTCCGTGAACTGCTTGGTGATCTCGCCGGGTTGGCGGGAAACGAAGCGCTCGACGCCACCGAGCTGCGGTCAGGGCTGCAAGCCTTGGTCGCCCGCTTCGAGCCGGAGCGCGACGCGACCCAGGTCAGCGCCATCCGCCAAGAGCTTGGACGCAAATCCCCGGATCTGGCCCGACTGCTGAAAACGGCACGCGCGGCCGCGTTGACGATTCCCGTCGACCATCAGCTCACCGAGGCTTTGCGGCGCTCGACGCGCTGGCATCGTCGTCCGCCTCCACCCTGCCGGATGGGCACGCCAGCCATTCGGCGCATCGTGGCAGGGCTTGATCGACCAGCTGGACCGGGTGGCGGCGCTCGGCTGCTTTCGCGCGGCGACTTTGATGGCCCTCAAGCGGGCGCTGCGGAACCGATCGGTGTCGGTCGCGCACAGCCTCTCATATCAGGCGCCAGAGGATCGGCTGATCCCGCTGAAACTCTGGCAGCGCGACCGCAAGCGTTTCATCCGCGACCTGAACTTACCAGCCAACGCGGAGGCCTATCTGCAGCCGCTTGAAGCAGGCCTGACCGCCGGGCTTGCCGCATTGGCCGAGGCCGTCCAAGCCGGCACAGTCGCGATCGACGGTGACGAGCTCAGGTTACCTCGCCGCCCGCCAGGTCTGAAGGATCTGCGTGTCGAGCCCGCCCGGCAAGCACTCGCACGCGCCATCGGCGACACTCAGCTTCCGGACGTTCTCATCGAGATAGACGGACTGACCCGGTTCTCGTGGGTTCTGCTCGGGCGACCGGCCCGATCGGAGCAGGGTGAGGCCGTCCATAGCCTGCAGCGGGCGATCCACAATGGAGGCATCATCGCGAAGCACGGCCGCACGACAGAGCAACTCGTCGCCATCTCCGGGGCGCTCACGCTGCTCACCAACATCGTCATGGCCTGGAACACTCATCACCTACAGACCGCAATCGACCAGGCGCCCAACGAGCATGCCGACGAGGTGCTGGGCCGAATGGCGCCGATCGGGCACAAGCACATCAACCTGCGCGGCATCCTCTCGTTTGACCTGGCGCAATACGCATCAAGCCTGCTGCGCCCTGGCCAAATCACCAACAAGGAGCGCGCATCAAAATGAAAAGCTGAGTCTTCAATGATAACAGCGTATTATTGTGCAGTGCGGCCTGTAGGGCATTAAAACTACATACTTTTCAGATCGGCACTTTTGGCACGAAGGTTACGACAAGGCCGGGATGGTCGCACGCCGCCCGGACCTGATCGACCGCGTCACGAAAACGTTGCTGGCGGACGACCCCCTGGTCCACGCGGCCATGTGGGACATGATCTCGGCTCTCGACCTCGTCTCGGAGCTGCACCGCATCACCTGCCCGACGCTGATCCTGGTCGGCGAGCACGACCCGAGTTCACCGCCGGCGGCGCCGGCTTCGCCGCGCAGCGTGTCCGCGATCAACTGTTCCCGCTTCGCCTCGTCGAGCGCCGACCCGGCCAGCACACCCAGCGCCTGCAACACGCCCTCGCGCGCCCGGTACGAGGTCAGCATCCCGGTGCGGACCTCCGCCGGGACCTCCATCGAGGTCGGCGGCGCCGGCGCCACCAGCACCAGGCCGGCCAAGCCGTGCGCCCGGCGTCCGGCCAGAACCTGCGCCACCTTGCCGCCCATCGAATGGCCGACCAGCACGTACCGGCCGATCTCTCGGTCTTCCACCACGGCCGCTACGTCGTCCGCCAGTGCTTCGAGGTCGTACCGCCCGCCCGTCGCCCGCGAGCCGCCCCAGCCGCACTGGTTGACCACCATCTTGCGAAGGCGGGCGGGCAGCCGCGCGACCACCGCATCCCAGGTACGGGCCGAACCGCCCCAGTAGTGCAGGAACACCAGCGCCGGCCCATCCGTGCCGGCCTCCTCAACAACGAGCTCGGCTCCGTTCGTCCTGATCGTCCGCGACATCACCGGCGCTGCTCCCGACTGTTTCGAAGGAGTGGGCGCGCTTGTTTGCATGAGGCCGCTAAAAACGAGCAAGGTGAGCGGCCAACTCAGCGCCGGGCCGGCCGCCCCGCAGGTGCGTCACGTCTACGTCAGCAGCACGACCGCCCACATCTTCGAGCCGTTCATTGGCCCCTACGTCGCCAGCAAGGCCGCGGGCGAGGCGCTGGCGGAGGCCATGGGGCTGGAGGTGAGCCGGTTCGGGATCGAGACCGTGATCGTGGTGCCCGGCGCCTTCACGGTCGGGACCGAGCACTTCGCGCACGCGCAGGCGCCTGCCGACGGCGCCGTGGTGGCGCAGTACGGGGATCTTCCCGCAGTGATCCCGTCGCTGAGTACGCGCCTCGATGCGATAGACGCCGCGAATGGCGGGGCGCTCGAAGTTTCCGCTGTCGGCGAGGCGATCCGCCGGGCGCTAGACCTGCCGCACGGCGGGCGGCCGGCGCGGATCGTGGTGGACGCGCAGCGCAAGGGCGTCGAGGACTTGGTCGCGCTGCACCGGGACAAGCAGGCGGCGTTCCTGGGACAGCTTGGGATCGCCGAACTCATGAGCATCCCACGCGACAAGCGCTGAACGGCGACGGCTCCTGCGCGTCAGACAGGGTCCGCAGCCGCCGGCAGCGACGCAATGCAGTCGCGGAACCAGCGTTGCGCCGGGTGGCCGTCGTTGCGCCGGTGCCAGGACAGGACGAAGACGACCGGGTCTAGCTCGATTGGCGGATCAAGCACGCGCAGAGCGGAAGCATGGCGGGACGCTGCAACCACCCCATGCAGCAGTGTGGCAACCATGTCTGACCGTGCGATCAGTTCCGGCGCCGCGTGCATGTGCGGCAGCGTCAGCGTCAGGCGACGCTTGAGGCCCTGCTTGGACAAGGCCGCGTCAACGTGTCCGAAACCCTCGTTCTCCGGCGAGACCAGCAGGTGCGACAGGCCCAGAAACGCGGCCACGTCCCATTGTGCGTCCGCGGCCGGGTGCCCCTGCCTGACGATGCAGACGAAGCGCTCGTCGAACAGGGGCCGGGTCAGGATGCGTCCGGTCGCGGCCGTGGGCGGCACGCCTATGGCGAGGTCAACCTCGCCCGCGTCGAGCATGGCAACCGCGTCATCCCGCGCGATGAAGCTGCGGATACGCAACGTGATCCCGGGCGCCACATCCCGCAGTCGTTCGACTAGGCACGGCAGCAGCACGAAGGTCGGATGTTCCGAAAGCCCAAGACTGAACGACAGGGTCGAGGACCGGGCGTCAAAGGCCTGGGTGAACGCCAGGGTGCGCTGGATGTCGGCGAGCGCGCGGCCGAGCGGTTCGGCAAGGTCCATGGCCCGCGGCGTGGGTTGCAAGCCGGACGGGCCGCGGACGAATAGCTCATCCCCGAGCAACGACCGCAAGCGCGACAGTGCGGCGCTCATCGCGGGGCTGGGTGCGACCAATCCGCATGCCGGCCCGGGTGACGCTGCGCTCGGCCATCAAAGCGTCGAACGCAACGAGCAGGTTCAGGTCGGTGCCATGCAAATCCATCTCGTGGATGCTTGCATATATGGAAAATCAATTTCAACCATGTTCATCACCTGTGTATTCCTGATTGGGACGGCCTCATTCGCCATTAACGAGGGACACACGATGAGTGAATCGCAACCGGCCATGAAGGTCACCGGCCTGGACGAGAGGGAACTCCTAGCCGTGGAGACGCTCTACCGCGCCTTCAGCGAGGGAGATCCCGACCTGCTCGACCAGTCGGTCACACCCGATTGGCAAGACATCCCGTTGGCACCAGGCCAAGCTCCGGGCCGGGAAGGCATGAAGCCGCTGATCCGCGGCTGGTTGTTGGCGTTCCCGGACACGCGGATCGTCATCCACGACATCTTCGGCGTGCCAGGCCGGGCGGCGGTGCGGGCGGAGATCATGGCGACGCACAAGGACGAATGGTTCGGGATCGCGCCGAGCAACACGGCATTCCGGATGCCAATCCACGAGTTCCACGCGATCGAGGACGGGAAGATCACCCACACCTGGCACCTGGAGGACTGGTTCGGCTGGCTGAACCAAGTGGGCGCCTGGCCGCAGAAGGACACCGCATGATGAAGGCCGCCCGCATCCACGGCTACGCCGCCGAGCCGGTCATGGAGGACGTGCCCGTCCCTGAGGCCGGTCCGGACCAGGTGCTCGTCCGCGTTAAGGGGGCGAGCCTCAACCCGTTGGACATCAAGCTGCACAGCGGGGCCATGCACGGCTTCTTTCCCCTGGCGTTCCCCTACACGCTGGGGACGGACCTCACCGGCACCGTCGAGCGGACCGGGCCTGGCGTGACCGGCTGGCAGGCCGGCGACGCGGTGGTGGCCCGGCTCGACCCCACCAGCGGCGGTGCCTTGGCCAAGTTCGCACTGCTGCCCGCCACCTATCTTTCGGCGGCGCCGAAGACGGTCTCGCTGGATGACGCCGCCGGCATCCCGACGGCGGCGGGCACGGCCTGGCAGGCGCTCTTCGAGGTCGCGGGACTCAAGAGCGGGCAGACCGTGCTGGTCCATGCCGAGGCCGGGGGCGTAGGCAGCTTCGCGGTCCAGCTCGCGCGGGCAGCGGGTGCGCGCGTCATCGCGACGGCGTCGGGCACCGGGATCGACATCGCCCGCCGTCTCGGCGCCGACCTGGTGATCGACTACACGGCGAAGGATTTCACGGACAAGCTGTCCGATGCCGACGTCGTGCTCGACACGGTGGGCGGCGAGACCCAGCAACGGTCGTTCGGCGTATTGCGGGCGGGCGGTTCGCTTGTCTCGACGGTGTCACCGCCGGACGAGGTTTTGGCAAAAGCCCACAACGTCATGGCGTCATTCGTCTTCCACCAATCCGACGGAGCCCGCCTTGGCAAGATCATCGAGCGGCTGGATGCCGGGTCATTGAGCATCCTGGTGGACCGCACGGTCCCGCTGGCGGAGTTCAGCGATGCGTTCCGATACCAGGCTTCGGGACGCGCACGGGGTAAGATCATCCTATCTGTTGCGTAATTGGCCCTGTGGCCGCGAATTGTGCATCTTGGTCATCTTGCGCCCTAGCATTCTAACCGATGACAGGGCCAAGGTTGTCCGCCAAACGAACCCGAGCCGGGCCCGTAGAACGTCGCCAGTGGCAAGAAGGAACCCGTAAGATCCGCGCCGCGCCATCATCCGCGCAGCGAACCATGGCGGCAGAAGAGCGGTGGCCGCGTCGGGGTCAGTCACACGCGTCCAAGTCGTCATTGCTCACTCGCTACTGTGGGCAGCCACGGTTAAGTTTTCGGTGAGGTCCGGCCGGGGTGGGCGCCACCGCCCTCCCCGGCCATCCATGGAGCCTAGGCGGCTCGCTGACCTTCGATTTGCTGCTGCTTCGTCTCCCCGGCTTTCCGCTCCACCTCGATGCGGCGCGGCCGCAGGACCTCAGGTATCTCGCGCACGAGCTCGATGGTGAGCAGGCCATCCGACAGGCTGGCCCCCATGACCTTGACGTGATCCGCGAGCTGGAAGCGTTGCTTGAACGGGCGTGCTCCGATGCCGCGGTACAGGGATTCTCGTTCCGCGCCCGGCGCATCGGTGTTGCGACGCTCACCTTCAACGAACAGCAGGTTCCGCTCGGCGGTGATCGCTAGCTCATCTTCTTTGAACCCGGCGACAGCAAAGGTGATGTGGAAAGCGTTCTCACCAGTACGCTCGATGTCGTAGGGAGGGTATTTGTCGGCTTCCTGCTGGCCGCGTGTCGCGCTCTGCAGAAGGTCGAACACCCGGTCGAAGCCCACCGTGGAGCCAAACAGCGGGCCGAAATCATAGGTCTGCGGCATCACATATCCTCCTTTGCGAAGCAACATGGACTGGCGCGGCACCGACGCTTGTGGCACCCGCCGCCGGACCCCACAGGGCATCCGGCGGCAAAATTCTTGGGTCGCCAAATCGGGCGTTCAAGCCATGCAACGATTTTTTTTGCACCGGGCACCAATCCGCCGCTGCAGAAATCCGGGCCAGAGCTGCGAAAGCAGCCTCCGAGACAAATCCGGCTCAGCCAGGGGCGCCGGCGCAAAGATCACCGTGGGTGAACTATCGCCGGTGTATTGAATCTGCTCCATTCCACCTCCAGGCAATTGGATCGCCAGGATATCGGCTTGGGGATCCCGCGCATTGCCGGCGCCGCCGCAATGAGGGGCTGCCGCGCTGGCGAGAATAACCTCCATAGTATCGCAGTGGTGACGGTCGTCAGCCGGTCGAGGCAGTCGCACCCTGTAAGGAAGGCGGCGCTGGCCACGGGGCCATAAGCGGTCGGCCTATGGGAAGGCTAACCGCTGCGGGACAGGGGGGTGGACCACATACGCGCTAAAATAAGTCCCGAACGGGATATCTGATGTGAGGTTTTCGCTTTCGTGGTGCATTGGCGAGGTGTCGATGCACGATGGCGCGTGGCTCGAGAATGTCGGCGATGGCGAGTGGGCCGA
>JAABUK010008522.1_pt1 | contig 14339 bp, 17 predicted proteins | sample 5559141 | NCBI WGS metagenome assembly JAABUK01 (sample SAMN10711869, study PRJNA513367) | rock metagenome | isolation source: Antarctica rocks | place: Antarctica: Victoria Land, Pudding Butte nord | collected 2016-01-03
TCTTCGAGGCAACAGCGGCAAGAATGCCGCAAATGGAATTTACACGATATTTGCGAATGGAGCAGTAGACAACAGTCCGGTTGATGCAGAAAAGGCCACCTTTGCGGAGAAAATCCTTCAAGCTTGCGAAACCGAGGAGGACAATGAACATAATCTAAACCTTTCAAAGCTATCCTTGAACCCTCGGCAGGTGGGTGAAAATCGCACAGCCCTGGTCGAGAGGAGCACGAGCGTTCCAGTGGCAAAAGTTGCAAAGTCGGAAGACGGCGGCCTGAATCTCAAGCTTGCAGCAGCAGCGCGATTTGGAATTGCCGACACTCCAAACGAGAAGCTGGACTCTACTGACTTAGCGTCAGCAACGACGACGCCTGGCCTCGACAGGCTGCGAATCCGGCTTGATGAAGACCTGTTCTCAAAAACCGGACGTCCTTCCTCAATTGTGCCTGAAGCTGTCCATCATGGTATCGACCCCTTTGATCAGACCGCACCTTCGGATCCAAAGTCAGGGGGTCAACCCAGGCAAGGCTCTGCGCGCATGACGTTGACATTTCAGGGCAGTAATGTCTTCCTTGGCATACGAAAGCTTGTCGAGTCGGGAGTGATTGGGGTAGAAAAGCTGCCGGCTTGGATGACAGGAGAGGATGCGATCAGTGGCGGAACAGTACGACATGGAATTGTTGTCCATGGAAGAGGTGGTGGAGCTTGATGTCTATTGGAGGGCGATCTTTCAGCATCATGGCTTATGTGGAGTTTAGCAGCCCGGTGGCTGAGGCCTTCTGTGAGATCTGCAAAGATATTCTGGGCAGAGACGCGCTGGTTGGATTGAGCAGGTCTGTGGAAAGGAACCACTTGCAAGAGGATTATACAGGCTCTCTGCCGACTCGCCGATCAAAGAATGATTGTAAAACATGGAGGACGGACAAAGATCAATTCTTCGGCTGTCATGACCATCCTTTCTCAGTTCAACCTTCGACTAGGGACTTTCCCCGATGCCGTGCTTTCAGCGACCTTTGGGACCTTGACTGCTATCTCTTTCCCCAGAATGAATGCACGTAATGATGTATTTTGTAGACTTCTGCAGTGGCAATGCTACGATATGCTTAACCACATCCATAACAATTATGGCTGAGACGCTGAACTATGCATCTTCAGCTGTGCGGTATTCAAGTATAATTGGATATCCAGAGAAACAGCCTGAATTGCCAACCTGCATTGTGACCCACAAAAGTATTGACGATGGAAATGAGCACCGAGATTCTGTTCTCTCCTTCCCTGTTCCTTCTATCAGAACCTTGCCTGGACTCTCTGCTGTGTGTCTTGCAGCGCCCAATCACTCCTCGATTTCCGACTCCTCGTCCGGTCAACCTGTTCTGCAGTAAAACCTTTTGCCTCGACTGCTGGATTGTAACCGAGCTTGTTCATCTTTCCGACCACATCGTTCGGTACCGCTTCCGTGCTCTTCCCATCCGCTCGCTTGTACACCGTCACCACTGCCACGCCACCAAGGCCAAGGTTGTGCTGTAAACAGACGTCCGCGCCTTTGACTAAACGGTTGTTTGCCCAGCCGCGGAGATGCCAGACCATTTCAGCACACTGTGCGATTCCAGTCGCACCAAGAGGGTGGCCTTTCGAGATCAAGCCACCGGACGGGTTGATGACCATTTTTCCACCGTACGTGATATCACCCGCTCTGACCATCTCGTGTGCCTTGCCGTGCTCACATAGCCCAAGAGCATCAATCGTGGTCATCTCATTTGTGGAGAAGCAATCATGCAACTCCACCACTTTGATATCCTGTGGTTGTACTCCGGCCTCAGCAAGAGCAGTCTGAGCAGCGCGCTTAGACATGTCGTAACCCACCAGGTCGATAGAGCTACGATCAAACAAAGAAGGTGAATCAGTTGCCATGCACTGCCCTGCGATCAATACTGCCTGTTCTTTCAGATGTGGTCGAGCACTAAGGAACTCTTGCGAGACTATCACAGCCGCGGCGCCGCCGTCGGAAGTTGGGCAGCATTGCAACTTTGTTAGTGGTTCGTGAAGCATGGGAGATTTCATGATCTGCTCTAGGCTGTACTCGTCTTGAAACTGTGAGTATGGATTCCTCTTCGAATGCTCATGGTTTATTCGTGCTATCTCGGCAAAGTCCTCTGTTTCCGCTCCAAATCTGCGCGCTTGGTCAGCCTAGCTAGTTCGAGCCGTTTTCTTTCATAACACTCACTTCTCCATATACTCTCGACCCGCATTTCCAAAGAGCTGGGCCGCGCCTGGCGCATTTGTCACACCTCTCGTCTCCTGCATCATCTTTCCCGTGGTACCCGTTGGATTGGCCCGGTCGTTGAAGTATGCTTGAAGACTGCCGGGATTCATTTTCTCAAAACCGACCACCAACACGCAGTCAGCAGCGCCGTAGCTGACCATCGTCCTCGCCATACTCAACCCGGTACTACCCGTCGCGCAATTGTTGTTCACATTATATATGGGTATCTGTGTCATTCCAAATTGGTAGAAAACTCGCTGGCCGCACGTGCTGTCCCCATAACAGTAGCAGGCCACGCCCTGCTCCACATCGTCATACGAGATCTGGGCATCCAACATGGCTTTGATGCCGGCTTCAAATCCAAGCTCCGTATAGTCCACCTTGCCACGAGGCTTTATGAACTTGGTCATGCCCACACCCACGACATAAGCAGGCGCTGCCTGTCGGCCCATCGCGAAAAGGCTGGATCAGGGTCCAAAGAATGTGGTAGAGACCTCGAGGACGCAAGGATTCTGCAAAGGCTCGGTCGCCGACTGAGAAAGCGTTTCGGATGGGATAGTCCTGTATGCGGAGTCTTCCTGATCAGTACATACCAAGTACTCCGTTCCGGGTCGGCGACCTTCAGTACTTTGATCGGCCATGGAGCCACAATCATCGTGCGGGGGGCCGAGGTTCAAATGGAGCCCCCCATGGGGAGCCCTATTCTTGACTAGGACATTGTGGCTGTGGGGTCGTGGTTTGTGTCATGCCGCCTGCTGAATCCTGAGTGTTGGGTCCTCCCGATGAACCAGCAAACTGAGTCTTCTTCTGACTGCGAATTGCTCCCTACTGTCCATCAGTAATCAAGGCCCAACCTTGCTCTTGCTCGAGATGGATCCTGGAGAAGAGTCGTTCCGATGCAGCCAGTTCTTGCCAAGCTCAGCGCGACCAATGGAAACCATCCTTTGATGCTCTGTGTCCACATCGATGAGAACATGCTATCTGTGATTCGAAGTATGCATCTTGTTAACGAAGAGATCAAGGAGGATGTGGGCCTCGAACATCAAGCAAAGGCCCCAATGGAGGGAGAAGTAGAGACGAGCCATCCAGTAAAGCCTGGCCAGACCGTCAGTGGATAAATGAGTCGACGTCAGTCCGGGAGTGCAGAAGTGACTAAACCCAATTCATTCTCACTGCACACGTTGGACGCAGAGAACATCTCCCCTCAAGCCAAGCTTCCCACGATCTCTCAGAAGGATAAAGAGGGTTGCTACTGCTCGCATAGCCCCCATTTCCAACGTTGGATGTCCTTTTCTTGATCGACTGCAGTCAATAAAGCTAATATTGTTCGTGCATCGCAGTCCAAGGGTGTCGTGCCCCGCGTTCTGAATGTCCGTCGCCTAATTGGCACAGCATCAATCGCCCTTCTGAAGTGCCTGTCGTTTGTGAAGCTGGTGGAACAGGCAGTCGTGAAGTTCATTCTTTGTGAACCCAGCAGTCGATTGCTGGCTGATTCAATACCGCGGGAGAAGAAGTCAAGAGGAGCTGGGTCTGGGAACCTCTAGGCGCAGGACCGTGAACGATTGAAGATAGAAACGGCAGAGGCTATTCATGGGATAAATGGAAAGGTGTGGGACGCTCAGAGGTCTGCTCAAAGGCTGAGAGACCGCTTTGCGTTCCATCGCGTTCCGCAGCCCACCGTTGTTGTCGGTTTTTGGCCAAAATGCGTTGGTCATGACCCACGCAAAGAAAGACCACGACTCGTTTTCACTCGAACATGACACCACATCAAAACTTCCATCTAAACATTCTCAACCACCGATAGCAGCTGACAGCATGGCGTTGCTGGATTATGATACACGGACGCGACTCATCAAGAAATTCCGAACCCAGTTCGCATCAGGCCCATCAACTGTTGTGGCAGTTCTGGCCGGTGTAAGTCCTCATCTCTCACCTCACTCCCAAGATCCGGATCATATCTCGGCACGCCGCTCCTTTGCTGTTACTTACCAGATCCGCAGTCGCCCTTTGAGAACATCAAGACACGCATGCAATCGTAAGCAGATCTGTACCCTCAGACTTACATAGATAGCTGACTACCGCAGGAAACATTTCAAAAATGGCTGGGATTGTATCAAGTACACTCACAAGACTGAAGGCCTCCGTGGCTTCTGGGCCGGTAGGGAGTGAAGAGCTAACACAAATGCTGCGCTTGCTGACCAAACGCTATAGGAACCACCGCACCCTTGATCGTCCTCACTATCACTCGCGTTATCGGGTTCTCTGTTTACCAGCAAGCCAAATACGCCATCGATGGAGTGATGAGCAGAACAACCGGAGACTCACCCCTTGCCCTGGTCAATACTCCAGGCACGTACCCAAATTTCTCCACCACATTTTGCTTCGGTACGGCTGGCGCGATTTCTGGCGTTGCAACTACAATCTTTACTTGTAAGTCATAAATTCCAGAGAGAGAACTTGATTGATTCTGATCGCTCAGAAGGTCCTGTTGAAGTCGCGAAGAATGCCACCCAGACATCTGTCCTGATGGCTGGTCTCAATGGCGATCACCGAGGTCCATCAATCAGCAGCCTAGCTCCGAAGAAGAATGTCGGTCGAGTCTCCTCCACAGCTGCAACACGCGAGATCATTCGACGTCACGGATTTTTAGGGCTTTACACTGGCTTCAAGCTTCATCTGGCACGTGATGTGGTTGGAAGTGCTATCTATTTCGGAGTTTACGAGGCAACAAAGCAGGCCATGACGAGTTTCTCAAAGACGGAGAAGGCAAATACACCACTTGCGGTTGCAACAGCCGGAATGCTTTGCGGAATGTGTTCCTGGAGCTTGGTACGTTAACATCCTCTTCCCTGTTGCTAGATTCTGGCCTTCAACGCTCTGTGAGAGGCTCTCTACGCCAGCAGCTATGACTAACCGCATCAAATAGACATACCCTCTTGACACAATGAAAACCCGCGTACAGAACTCGCTCGTCGGCAACGTATCCAAAGTTGCTCAAGAATCCGCAGCTCGCTCGTCCAAATTCAAGGGCATAGAGATGATTATCATGCGTTCATGCATCCAGAACATGATCCAGATGTCGCTCTTCGAAGAGATCAAGAATTGGATCAATGCAAAGCCGTTCATGGACGGTACGACGAAGCTGGAGGACAAGGACAAGCAGAAGAGGGCGTTGGGGAGACCACCTACCATTTAGGGTGGGCAGGTAGCTGGATAGGGGAGTTGCTGCTTTCGGCGTCGTTTCTCAAATCAATTGCATTTGCATATCTCGCCGTGCCGTGGGGGGCACTGGCTTCCTAGCTGAAGAAATGAAATTCCGAAATACTTCATTTTTCAATTGACTTGTGTGACCAATCATAAGATGCTAAGATAGTGGCAAAAGAAAGCTGACATGATTAAGATAGATTTTCGATCTGAAATAAATGTGAAAGAAATTTTTACATATATTCTTAAAATTAATAATTGCAATTTAAATAGACTTTAAAGAACATCTGTCTAATCTAAAATCAGTAAGAAAATGATTTACTGAGACATCTGACATTTCATCATAAGATCTTGATCTACAGTCTAGATGGCCTTCAGTTCTAGTGATTTTAAATCGATAGAATACAGAACATCACCGTTTCACACATGTTTGTTATATCGCTGACTTCCTTACACAGATCCAGCATCCTCCCCAACCACTTCATTCACATTCACGTTCATATTGCCATCCCCACCCTCAACAGCGCTCACATCAACATCCTCCGCCCGCCACATATACCACATGAACAAGCTCCTGTATGGCCTGAATTTCTCACTCCCTTCCAGCATATCCCTCTCAGACATGTATTTCCACTTTCCCCCTCCCTTCGCCTTCAATTTGCCCACATCCTTCCCCATGAAAGCCGCCATTCCTCTTTGCACCCCCAGGTCGCCAGTCGAGAAGACGTCCATGCGCTTCAATCCAAAGCAGGCGAACATCTCGACCGACCACCTTCCTAGCCCACGGACTGCGATCAGCTTCTCCATAACCTCTTCATCGCTGGCTCTGAGAAGCATGTTTGTAGATAGCTCGCGCCCCGTGAACTTCTTAGCTAGGCCGTGGATGTATTCTGCCTTTCTCTGGCTCAAGCCCGCCAACCGTAATCTCGATATTTCCGCTGCAGCGACCTGGGCCGGGGTGGGAAAGTTAGATAGCGAAGGATTATCCTCGTTGAATAGGGCAATGAATTTGTTCTTTATGGACTTCGCGGCTGCACCAGAAACTTGCTGCGCCATTATCCCGGAGGCGAGGGAGCGGAACGGGTCGATTCTCTCGGCTAATCCAGAAGGTGAGAATATTTGGCAGTAATGTTTGCGGACTAAAGGGGCAAGTTTAGGCTCGACGGAGGTGAGGTGGGCGCAGGCTTGGGAGAGGAGCGTGGAGGTTGTCGATGGTGGGTGGGGAAGACCGTTGGGTCCGGATTTTGAAGGAGAGGAGTCGAGTAGGTCTGAAGGATATGCCGTTGTTTGAGTGCCGCCTGGCGTGACGAGAGTGGCACTGCTGGCATGAGGATCTGCCGGCCTGGAGGATGGTGGAGGTGTGGCATCGTCGATGTCGCCGCTGCTGTAGTTAGGTGTGGTGATGAAGCCAACAGGTGATGGCGTTGTTGTCAGTGGAGGAGCTTGATCTGTTTTGGCCATAGTGCGCTTGCTCTTTGGGGTGGAGGGACCTTTGAACGCTGTAGGCTCTGCTGTAGGTTTGGCAGCCTTTGGTGGTGGGGTTGTCCGAGACCTTTTGGAGGTTTCTACTGGACCATCTTCAAAAGCGAAAGGTCGTTTGAGATCTTGTTCCGAAGTTCCATTGGCTATTACCTTTGTTGTTCGAGAACTAGCTGTTCGTGCCGACGGTCTGAGTGACATGACCTTGGAAACCTCAGGGCACCATCGCCCACAACCAATTCGGGAGATGCGCCAGCACGCCAGCGACAGGTTGCTGGACCAAGGTACGAACAGCAGAATAGAGAGTAATGTTCTCACTCACTAGAAATCCATGGACCTGAGACACTATATGGACGAGGTCTTGTCAGGCTGTCGACCTGAAGATGTCGAAGACTGGAAGCACAGACCAATGCGCCTTTCCGCATGTGGCGTTCTCAGCCACAGAGCACTGGAAGATGCCATGTATGATCACCAACAGGAATGCGCTTCTCGTGTTTGAAGACAGCATTGTCGATCATGTCGGTGCCGTTGAAGAATCCTCGAGTGCGCTCCAAGAAATCCAGCCTAGTCTAAAGCGACAGTTCAGATCAGCAGAGAAGCTCGCGATGATGGCACGCGTCACTCGACCCCGAGCTTCAGACGACCGCATTTCGAAAGCATGAACCAGTCACTCAGCTTCTGTCAACATCAGGGAGCGAAGGCAGCTCGAATTCGTTGATAGCTTAGACCAGTGCGTGGAATCAGTACTTTATCGGCGGCACAGATGCTATCGAAAAGTCACACCTATGCGAACATGAGATACATGAAAAACTTATTCAAGGAATCTCAAGCTTCTTGTAACGGAGACCTGGTAATGGTATGGTCATAGGCAAGGTGCAAGGTGGTGGATTGTGGTGTGGAGCTCCTCGGCCGCCATTGCGGCAGGATTGTCCTACGTGATCCACCCTTTCAGACAAGGGTGACTGGGAGCAAGATGCTACTACGGAGTACGTATCATGCAAGTCGTCGACGCTTGACTCTGCGACATTTGAGACATCTGAGGGTAACAGCAGATCGCTTACTTGTTGTACGGAGTGACTGCGTCAGAGTAAGGAAAAACCAGGGGCCTCAAGAAGATGCGCACCCAGAATTTCCATGTGCTTTCGCCACCCCGGTGCGACCTACTGGTAGTATCCGAGCGAGACTGGACACTGTGACTGTGGTTTGATAGGCAGTTAGACTGGGTGATTCAAAGAGATTAGAGAATTGGCTGTGGAGTCTGTTTCGGGCGAAAGTGCTGATAACTCGAGTTACCCCTGGTTCCAGAACTTGCAGATCGCTATCGTTTCCTTGTTCGCCAGTTGAAGATGCCGCATGTGAAATTACAGCAGCATACCAAAGGGCACGCGTAAAGAGCGAAAAGCAATGCCTGAATGGGAACTCCCTTCCTCCAGAGACAGAGATGGCCATTTGCCGCCGTTGCGCTCTGGACAGACTGGGCAGTACTGGTAAGGAACTGGCAATTCGCCAACCAAGGCAGGATGCCCGTGGGTTGGGGGTCTCCGTAAACACAGACAGTGAGTGAGCTGCTCCTTTTCTGCATTCGTCCTCGAGCTGCTCCCAACAAGCAGACTGGATCGGCTGCAGTGGAGCGCGTAAGCGGGTGCGCCCCTGGCCTGCAAGCCGTCCGATACAGTATTGCTCCGTACGGTATTGCGGTACACAATCACTCGACCATTGACCCGCCGCGCGGTGCTAGCCCGCACTTTAAATTTCGCTGCCTCGCTGCCTCCTTGGCTCTGTTCTCCGCGCCAACCGTCGCCCAAACCTCCCCAGCCAGAGCCAGAATCCCCAGTTCCAAGTCAAGCTTCACCTTCATCTCCATCTTCATCCACCACGCCTGCGTCCTACCCAGCCGTTGCTTCTCCTCCGCCTTCTTTTGCATCTCCCTTCATTCTCCAGCCACGTATCCGGAGCTAGGATCGTGCCTGCCAGTTGATTCCTGTTCCGCTCATTCATAGCTTCTCCTTCGTTGAAGCTCCTTCAATCTTCCTTCTGTTCCACTCGTTGGATCATCAGCTTAATTTACCCCCAATTGTCCTGGTACTCGAAATCTATCACAGAACTTCGATTGCCAGTATTCGACTTCCAAAAGCACCAGTACCATAATTTCTGCATTCCTGGTAAGCTCGATTTCGCGGCCGTGTTCACCGTGATGCAGCTACCTGCCGCCTCGCTTCTTATGCACCTCAACCGATCTTCCTCAGCCGTCAAATTTCCAGCGTCTACCTTGAACCCATCTTCTGACGCGCCCGCAGATTCATCACAGAAGCCTAACCATCAAGATGGTTCTCACAAGATACATCCTCCCGGTCCTTGCGGCCGCAGGTGCTGCTTTCGGTACGTGATCCCCCTAGAATCTCCGACATCGCCTACAGCGAATTGTTGTTGAGATTTCTATCGTGTCATTAGACAAAGACTGACTTGTACATGCAGCTCAATGTGACGGCCCTATCACCATCCAAAATCAAGGAGATGCCACCGCCCTCGCCTCTTGCTCCACCTTCAAGGGCGACGTGACCATCGACTCCTCAGTCTCTGGCACTCTGACCCTCAATGGCGTTCAACAAATTACCGGCGATCTTAGATGCATCAACGCTACACAGCTGACATCGCTCTCAGCTGACAAACTCGCGACCATTGGTGGCAGATTCGATCTCGAGGAGCTCCAGATTCTATCAACCCTTGCGTTTGACGCGCTATCAGAAGTCCTCACAATCAAATGGATCGCACTACCGGCGTTACAATCCCTCGCATTCAACCGCGGCGTATCAAAAGTCACCAACATTCTGGTCAGCAACACCGGTCTGACATCGCTCAATGGGCTTGAGTTGGAATCTGTTGGACTCATGGACGTCAACAACAACAGATACCTCAATACTGTGGATGTGAACAATATGAAGAACGTCACCGAGTCGATCTCATTTGCCGCCAACTCCAAGACTCTAGCAATCAAGCTCCCTAACTTGCAATATGCAGCGAATCTGACATTCCGCAATGTCAGTGATGTTCAGGTACCTTCGTTGACGTACGTCAATGGCTCGATCGGCTTTTACTCCAATACCTTCCAGAGCATGTCATTGCCCAATCTGACTGAGACGGGTCAAGCACTTGTCTTCCAAGACGGAATTGGTCTCTCCAACATCTCAGTCCCACAGATCACAAAGATTGGTGCTGCTCTGAATGTTAACAATAACCCTGATCTCAAAACCATCGACGGGTTTCCAAATCTTGAAACCATTGCAGGTGCCCTGGACTTCAGCGGAGTGTTTGACTCGTGAGTATCTGTTTCCACCCCAAGCCGAAGACATGACTAACAAGTTGTAGTGTTGATCTGCCAGCTCTGAAAGATTCTCGAGGTGGTTTTAACATGCAGACGAAGAGTACCAACTTCTCCTGCACTCCCTTCGACAAGCTCCGCGACCAGCAAGTTGTCAAGGGCGTCTACACCTGCCGTTCAGACCAACAAAACCCAGGTGGACTCGGCACCAATGTTGGTAGCTCCGGAAATAGTACTAAGAAGAGCGCTGCGCCCAATACTTTCAGTACTGCCGTGCCGACATACAGCTTCTTTGGGCTCATTGCTTTCCTGTTCATGCTGTAAAGGGCAGGGTCATTGGCGTTGTGTCTTCTGCATTACTTAGACTAACTTAATCGGCCAACGGCTTCATGTCTCTTGTTCAGCACACATTACGATTGCTCAGCAGTTTGAGCACATAGCCCTTCACACACGACATGTCGCAAGGTGTCCCGATGTCCTCTGACTGCTACTTCTAGGGCACAAACGGTTGCAGATGGGTCCTTGTTCTGTGCTTGAAAGGCTTGCTAGTGGAGAGTGCATCATAAATACATGCATCCTGTTCTCTTTAGCACAATCAGACTATTCATTCCTTCTTACCAGGGACTTTGACGGACCATCGTTCTCCTTTCTCATGAGCGTGCACGTCAGGTCGATGGTCCGCCTGGAGATATGCCGAGAATAAGTACAGCAAGGCTCAAACGACAACCCCGGCTATCTTGACCTACCAACCACAAGTACTTTACAGGGATAAAAAAAAGACTTACTTACTATGGTACCAGGCATAAGTGATGTATGTGGGGCACTAGTAAAGTCGCAGAAAACGCTCAGCTTACAGATATCCCTGCGGCCCTTGTACGATATCCCTGTTGCTATCCGAAGCGTTCTTGAATACTAGATACTAAATAGGCAAGGTCTGAATTAGGCGCTTTGTGGCGCTGTATCTTTACATAGCGTTACTAAAGTGGACCTACATTACTTATGCCTCCTACCGTAGTAGTACGTGAGCCCCGGCAGTGGACTTGCTAACTAGACTAGTAGGGGAATTCCAACCTCAAGGTCAGACTCGGATCTCATGTCGAGAATCACAGTTCTTACAGGTAGTCAATTTGGGAGACTATCCTGTGTGATATCAGATCGACTCGTACTTGGTATGTCAACCTTCCCTCGATGCAGAACCCTCAGCCGATCTCAATCTCGCGGTAGGGATCGTGTCCGAATACAGATGCATCGATGCCTCCGCTGTGCACGTCGTCCAGGGTAGCAGCTAGCCATCATGATTCCTGGTCATCTTTGTTGAAGAACGAGGTCCTACGCTGGCAAACCCCCAGCCAGCTGAAGGATCCATCTCGCAGCTGATTTGCAGTGCATGAGCTTACCGAGATCTTTACTATATACCTTTACCATGGTTGATCGCGTTCATCCCGCGTCGAAGATGTCCGCGTACTTTGCTCCAGTCCAAGCTAGTATTGTGGAGTCTTCCTTTTCTGATGCCGTCACGTCACCTAGATGCATGATGGCGCGCATATGCCAATTCTGCCAAATCACTGCTTCGGAGACTTACAAACTGTTCTGACAAGTAGCGGTTATCAACGCTTGGACGCCAACGCTCGACATCATGCCATCCCCACAGACCCTATGCTCACACGCAAGGAGCCTCACAGCAGCAAGACTTACCATCCAACCAAGCGAGTCCGGTCTGCCACACTGGAGAAAGTCACGACGTCGAGTACGCCTAGTCATTATGAACACGCATAGGTCTACTGCAATATCTCGTGCGAGCATAGTCAGTTCTGTCATGAACGCCTTCGTGGCTTCTATTATGTCAATATTGCCTCTCTCGACTATTCTCCTGCATCTCAACAGTCGGGATGGCGTTCCCTTTCTCTAAGTGGGATAAGTCTTGACTGTTCTCATTCTGTCCACTGCCTTCGGGCTAATCTGTCATCCTTGTCATATGCAACGTCTCTTTTGAAAAGATGGAGTCCAGCCATTCACATCAAACGTATGATGATTTCCAGAGCAAGTCTAAATCGTTGCCCTCGTCTCACTTTCCTCTTCCTGGGTCTCTTTCCTCCCTGCCTTTGTATCTGAAAACGGATTTTCTCTCACTCAATATCGTACCGGGCCCTCATCGTCCGAAAAGCATTCGTCCTTATTATCCACAGTATCTTAGCCATGGCTCTCCCGTATTCACATCGACCTGCTGTTTCCCGCCGTGCTAGCCCGAGGCAACAAATTCGGCATTCGAATGCGTGCTCTATCGAGTAAGACAATGAATGATATCGTCTGGGGTGGCGTGGCTGACAATATGATGATCAGGCAAAAAAACCTCCAGAATCTTCCACGCTCGCTTTCATGTGAGAGACTGACCATGTTGTTGAGGCCCAGGGATTATACGCTACCCCCTTTAGAGCACAGATCCCTCTCATTCGTAGCTCCAGAGCGACCAGAGAAGGTCCCACGGCTGCCTAGTCTGCAATTAGTAGTGCCAGTCGAGGACCGCCAAAGACCTTCCAGCTTCCTTCCTCACCCGGAGGAGGCTCTCATCGAATACCGTATCCCACGCGGATTGCCGAGCTCGTGCCTAAATCGCTTGCCAGAACTCGCTTACCAGCGTTATGTTCCAACACCCTTGGAAAAAGGGAGTGGCAACACAAGACCCATGTCTCCTCTGCCTAGAACCTCAACTGCCGGTCACAGTGACCCTCTAGATGACTGGAACACTTTCACTATGTCAGAACTCATTTATTGCTTAAATGAGGTTTCGACAAGCCGTCCACAATACGCGGCAGATGTACGGGACGACGAGCCCGAAAAACGCATGAAAAAAGTCCCAGGACCAAAGATCAAGTCGGACCATGTCGTCGCTAGAACAACCGAGCAAAAGAAAGAGGAGTTGAAGGAGAAGCATGCTCAATCGGAACGTGACCGACGCGAACGCCACAAACGACTCGTGATCGAAATGTACATGAGGGGTTGCGATTATGCGCTCGAAAAAGCTGGCTGGCCGCGTAGTTCTGCTAAAGCCCCAACGAAAGAGACAGTCATGGAGGCTATGAATATACAGATGAAAATGTTAGGCCGACTGCACGTGATGATGAACCACTTCTATGAAGAGCAGCTTGCTCTCAAAGACCGGGTCATCGAAGAATTGAGACGGCTGCTCGGGAATGCTTGCAAACAAGATTTTTGCTCACTCGGGGCATACCAGGCTCTTGAACAATCAGACACACTATTCGCACCAAACCACCTACCATTCCGGGCTACTGATCAAGGTCAACACCAAGGAAACCTTGTCCAGAGATGGTCATCTTCAACCTCTTCTACGACCAACAAATCTCTCCGCTCCCCAAGCCCAAATCGATCTCTTTCCACACCATCTCGAAGCTTCTACAGCACTGACTCCGGTCGCATGAAGCGGAAGCGGAAGCGGAAGCGGGAAGAGGACGATGACGAGACAACGCCGCCCGGACTCTTGCGCCACGGCATCGCCAGACAATCTCTTGATCGCAGTCCCCGCAGCACAACCTTTTCGCACGGCTCGTGGTGTGTCATTTAGACACAACGCCAGTAGCAGCCCCCAAGACTGCTGCTGCCTCCTATCTCGGTTTGAATTTTCGGGAAGCTTTCCTTACATCGCTCAAGCCCTACTCAACATTAAGGAAAATCTTCTTTGTAACAACACACACAATGTAACTGTTACGGGGAAGACGAAGATCTCGGAAGTTTCATCTCACCACAAGCTTGATAAAAAGGGATTGGGCATTTCAATTGCTACAAAAATTCGCCAAAAGAGAGAAGTTGGCGCCTTCTCAATTTGGACCGGACGAAAATCACGTTGACGACCATGATTCTGTGGGGGCTCTTTACCAACGACTTGGGCGGACTCACGAAGGAAGGATGATGGATGACACGGCAACATCTGAACGATTTGATCGCGGCCAGGCGCCTAGAAATGAAACGATGTCCGTGCGATAAGCATGCGGGAAGGACATAATGATGGTGTGCACTCACTATGTGATGAATGCCCACACAAATAAAGGCATAATTCAAAGA
>JAABUK010008523.1_pt1 | contig 14336 bp, 14 predicted proteins | sample 5559141 | NCBI WGS metagenome assembly JAABUK01 (sample SAMN10711869, study PRJNA513367) | rock metagenome | isolation source: Antarctica rocks | place: Antarctica: Victoria Land, Pudding Butte nord | collected 2016-01-03
AGGGATCAAGGTGACCGACCTGGAGATGGCCGGCCTCAACATCACCAGCGGCGCCTTTCATCCAGAGTGGAACTACACCATCGCACCAAAACCACCAGATTGAAGCGGATATTATTGGGCGTTGCCTGATGTCCCCGCGCCAGGCCGCTCCTCCCGTAGTCCGAACCTCCGCACCGCTTGCAACGCAACACGCTCTCAGACACCAGCAGCCTCCCGACAAAGACCGCAAACATGCCAAAACCCAGAAACTACCTCAAGTTAGAACTCTCCTCTGTCTTGAGGACAGGATACCGGTTGGACACGGCTACGATGAACGGTATGTGGCACACCTGGCATCCAACGTGGAGCAGCGCCGCCTCATCCGCATAGATGTTTGCAAGATAATGCGGGTGGAACTCGCAGTAGCGCGGGACGGCGTTCTCGTCGAACCACAAGGGACATCCCAGCTTTGACATGATGTCGTGGTAGCACGCGAACATGCTTGCTCTCTCCAAACATCAGCCGGTCACGACGGCACCGGGCGGGACCGTCACCCAACCAGCGTGACGAGCTCGGAGTATTGCGCCAACACCGCATCAGTCGTCAGCAGCCGCATAGGCCCGACCATTGCCTGCGCGACCAACAAGCGGTCAAACGGATCACGGTGGTGCAGCGGCAGTTCGGCCACCCGGATCGCGGCGTCGGCCAACACCGGCAATTCCTCAAATGCCGCTCCTCTCGCAAACCGGTGAACGTCGCTTGGACGCGCATTGAAATCCTCGCGGCCCAGCCGAGACTTGATCGCGATTTCCCAGATGCTCGCTATGCTGAACAGCACGGCGTTCTGCTCGTCCTCGATCATCGCAAGCGTTGCCGCGTCGAGGCGCGCAGGCCGGAGCAGCACCCATAAAAGAATGTTCGTGTCGAGAAGAAAACGCATCAACGTCCTTCGAACAGGTCGAGCAGGTCATCTGGCAGTGGCGTGTCGAAGTCGTCAGGCATGTTGAACATGCCTGCCATCGTCCCGAGGACGCGTTTCTTCTTGGGCGCTGCCAGCGGCACCAGCCGTGCCACCGGCTTGCCCGCGCGTGCGATTACGATCTCCTCGCCATTAGCGGCAGCGTCCACCAAGCGCGAAAGGTGCGTCTTGGCAGCGTGGATATTGACGGTCTGCATGGGCCTGCTCCTGCATGACTAAGCTTAGTCAAACTATGCCGCTCCATCCCTGGCGGCAAGCATGGGTGCCGCCATCCTTGACCAGCCCTTTCTATCCCAGCACCTTCCGTCCCAGCGCTCAGCACCCCCACGGAGGCCCGCATGGCCCTGACTGAACCCTTCGCCCGCCTGCTGCGCGGGCGGCTTGCCCTGCCCGTCATCGCCTCCCCACTGTTTATCATCTCCAACCCGGCGCTGGTGATCGCCCAATGCACTGCGGGCGTCGTCGGCTCCTTCCCGGCGCTGAACGCCCGGCCACAAGAGGCGCTGACGGAGTGGATCAAGCGCATCCAGGACGCCCTGGCCGACTGGGACGCGCATCATCCTGACCGGCCCTCCGCCCCCTTCGCCGTCAACCAGATCGTCCATCGCAGCAATTCCCGGCTGGAGCACGACATGGAGGTGTGCGTCCGGCACCGCGTCCCGATCGTCATCACCTCGTTGGGCGCGCGTCCGGAGGTGAACCAGGCCGTCCACTCCTACGGCGGCGTCGTGCTGCACGACATCATCAACGACACCTTTGCGCGCAAGGCGGTCGAGAAGGGCGCCGACGGGCTGGTGGCTGTGGCCGCGGGCGCCGGCGGCCATGCCGGCATCCTGTCTCCCTTCGCCTTGATGCACGAGATCAGGGCCTGGTTCGACGGCCCCGTCGCCCTGTCCGGAGCCATCGCCACCGGGTCGGCCGTGCTGGCGGCGCAGGCGATGGGGGCGGACCTGGGCTACGTCGGCTCCGCCTTCATCGCGACGGAGGAGGCAAATGCGGACGCCGCTTACAAGCAGGCCATCGTGGACGGCGGGGCAGACAGCATCGTGTATACCAACTTGGTCACGGGCGTGCACGGCAACTACCTGCGCCCCAGCCTCGTGGCGGCTGGGCTTGACCCGGACAACCTGCCACAATCCGACGCCAGCAAGATGAACTTTGGCGGTGACAAGCCCAAGGCATGGAAGGATGTCTGGGGCAGCGGCCAGGGGATCGGCGCCGTGCAAGCCGTGGTGCCGACGGCGCAGTTGGTGTCGCGCATGGCCGGGGAATACGCGGCTGCCCGGGCCCGCCTACAGCAGCCGCAGCCCGCGCTGGCCGGCGTTCCAGCAGCGGGCGCCTGAGCGTCACCCTCCCCATGGAGGCCGGTGGACCGCGACGAGTTGGCCCGGGCTGACGTGGCTGCGGCCTGCCACGGCTTGCCTGATGGGATCATCCCGGGGCTGGCCGGCTGCGTCCCATTGACGCCATCACGCAACGCCCGGCGCTGCACGGCACACCTGGCTGCCTTCGCCAGCAGTGGCCACCCGCCGCCGGCCTGAACTGCCCTGCCAAGGTGTGCTGACGTTGCGATAAAACAACAGAATTCTTGGGAGTACTTGGCACGCGGAAACGTGTCTGGAATGCGATGCTGCACCGCACCATCGTCAGTTCCAGCAATAACCCGGCGACGCCATCTTGGCCTCTGGCTGCATTACGAAAGGCCCTCCAATGCCCGGTCTCGGCGAGAACATAGCGCAACTGGTCGGCAACCGCCGCCAACGGGAGGCGGCCGCCGGCGCGGCTCCGGCCGGCAGCCCGGGACTTGTAAACGTGCAGCGTTTCGGCGCCAATCCTGGCGCCCTTCACATGCTGGCCTACGTCCCCCAGGGGCTGCGGCCGGGCGCCCCGCTGGTGGTGGCACTGCATGGCTGCACCCAAAGTGCGGCCGCCTATGACGCCGGTGCCGGTTGGTCACGCATGGCTGAGCGTCACGGCTTTGCCGTGCTGTTGCCGGAGCAGGTGCGGGGCAACAACCCGAATACCTGCTTTAACTGGTTCCAGCCTGCCGACACTACCCGCGGCGGTGGCGAGGCGGAAAGCATCCGCCAGGGCATTGCCCACATGGTCGCGACCCACCGCCTGGACCCGGCGCGGGTATTTATCACCGGTCTGTCCGCTGGCGGCGGGATGACGGCAACGATGCTCGCGGCGTATCCGGAGGTGTTTGCGGGCGGGGCGATCATCGCCGGGCTGCCTCATGGAGCGGCGCAATCCATGCCGGAAGCGTTCGAGGCTATGGGCGGGCGGCGCCACTATTCCGCGCGGGAATGGGGAGATCTGGTCCGCCAGGCCTCGCCGCACAGGGGCCCCCGGCCCCGGGTCCAGATCTGGCATGGCGACGCAGACAGCACGGTGCGGCCCGGCAACGCGTCGGAACTGGTGAAGCAGTGGACGGATGTGCTGGGCCTTGGCGCCGCACCGTCCGTGGTGGACCGGGTAGATAGCGCGGGGCACCAGGCCTGGCGGGATGCCTCGAATCAGGTCGTGCTCGAGTCTTTCATGATCCCGGGCATGGGGCATGGCACGCCGCTGAACCCAGGAGCTGCCGACCTGGACGAGTCCCTGGGCGTGCCGGCGCCCTACATGCTCGACGCCGGCATCAGCTCCACCTGGCACATGGCGCGGTCCTGGAGGCTGCTCACCGCGGCAGCGGAGGTTCGGACCGAGGCAGCGCGGAACGAAGCGCCGCGGGCTCGACAGGCGGAGGCGGGCCAGACGGGGCCAAGGCCAGCCTTCGGAGGGTTGCTGGACGGGCTGCTGCCGGAGATCAAGCTGCCGGCCGCCGCTCGCTCGGGTGCGGTGGGCGAGGTGATTGAGAAGGCGCTGCGCTCGGCCGGGCTGATGAAAAGCTGAAGCAGGCTGCAGCCGGGTTCGAGCAATCAACCGCCGGACACGGCTGCAGGCTTTTCTTGATAGAAAACACAAGGTTGGCTCGCGTTATATGTGCCCGCCTACCGACCTAGCCAGTTCCTTCTCCCTCTCCCTCCGGGAGAGGGCCGGGGTGAGGGAAAACCGTAGGGCGGCGGTTGCCCTGGCCTGGATCCGGCCGCTCCGGCGGCTGTCCTCTCCAATTATGGCTCCTGGGGCTGACGAAGCCACCGAGCAAGGTCCGGCCGCGCTGCACCGTCGTTGCAGCCAAGCTTGCCGCCCGATCCGCCAAGCTACCCGCGCCCGCCACCCATCCCGGCCACAATCCGATGGCGAAGTGCCCGCACGCATCCTGCAGAAGGGCGGCGACGGCAGCCTCCACTCCGGGGTCCGCCGCCATGATAGAAATGTCGTTCACCGGAGCCGGGGCGGCATCCGCCACCCGGTATTCCCAGCAGGCGCCCCAGGCAGCCATCGCAAGACCTGCATTCGACTCCGCCCACCTCGCCGCGGCCTGGGCGTGCAACCCGGCTGACACCCCCTGGAAGGTTGTAGCGTCAAACCCGCGCGCCCGTGCCGCTGCCTCCACGAAGCGCGACGCTGCCCGTGACCGTGCGCCCAATGCGGCGCGGGCACCGCCGCGATGCAGGCGGCGCAGCGCCTCGATCGCGACAGGCCCTGGGCTGCGGTTTTCGGTCAGCCCGGCGTCGGCCGTCGTCAGCAGCGGCGCTGCCCGGTCCAGCAGCCCGACCTCCGCCAGCAGACGCTCCAGCAACGGGCGTGGGTCGTGGCGGTCGCGCACAGGAATAACGGCGCAGCGTCCTCCGCAGGCCGCCCGCCATGGCGCTGCCATCCGGTCTAGGTCCAGCCGTGGGCTGCCCAGCCAGGCCGCTGCAAAGGCGGGGAAGGTGCGGCCCTCGCGCAGGAACTGGATGCGCCAAGTGTAGAGCGAGTTGAGGTAGGCCGCCTGCGGCTTCACCGTCATCACCGCCTCCATCTGGAAGCCTTGGCCGGCGAACAGTGCGGCGAGGCGGCGCGGGATGCCCAGGCTCGGCGGTGCCTGGCACAGTCCTTCGTACGACAGAACGACCGTATCGCACGGCGTTTTGCGGAGCTGGGCGGCGAGGTCCTGCAGCAGTTCCTCCCGGTCGCGCCGGGGGCGGCGCCCGTCCAGGGCCTCGCCGAGATACTGGTGGCTAAGGTGCGGGACGGCGGCGCTGCTGGGCGTGAGGTCGGGATACAACACCCCGGCGTCCACCAGCGCTGGGCGGAGGCGGGTCAGCACGTGCTGCAGGCTGGTGGTCCCGGTCCGGGGGGTGCCGATGTGGACGATGGCGCGGCGCATGGGTCGGAACAGCCGGGCACCGGGCGGCGGTGTCAAGCGCCTTTCGTGATATAGCGATCAGCAGCGAGGCCATCAGCGCGCCCCATATGGACTCCAAAGATCCTTCCGGAGATTAAGCGCTCTTGCTGTCAAGAGCGTGCCGGAGGGATTGGTAAGAGCGTTTAATCCCGGACGGGTTCCAAGCCATCCATCACGACCACGGCGAACACGATGGCTCGCCGGCGCAGAACCGGCCTCCGGCTGCCGTCTGGTCCAGGTGGGGGCATCATGCGATGATGGCACGGCGACCCGGGCAGCCGCCTCGTTCCGGCGGTAGTGCCCGGTATGCGCCGCGGCCGCCAGGCAACAGCAGGACCTCATGGAACCCATGTTCATCACCTTTGGCGTGCTGGCGTTGGTCGTGGTCCTCGGCGTGGGGCTGGGCGTGCGCACGGTCCCGCAGGGACAGGTATGGACCGTGGAGCGCTTCGGCGCCTTCACCCGGCTGCTGAACCCCGGCCTGAACCTGATGCTGCCGCTGGTGGAGCGCGTCGGCCACAAGATGAACGTGCAGGAGATCGTGCTCGACATCCCGGAGCAGGCCGTCATCACCCGGGACAACGCCGCCGTCATGGTGGACGGGATCATGTACTACCGCGTGCTGGACCCGGCCAAGGCCGCCTATGGCGCACAGAACCTAGTGCAGGCACTGACCAGCATGGCGATGACCAACATACGCAGCGTGATCGGCGCGATGGACCTGGACGGCGCGCTGTCGGGACGCGAGGAGATCAATGCCAAGCTGCTGGTGACGCTGGATCATGCGACGGCGCCCTGGGGCGTGAAGGTGTCCCGCGTCGAGCTTCGCAAGATCGAGCCGCCGGCGAACCTGGTCGCAGCGATGAACCTACAGATGACCGCCGAGCGTGAGCGCCGGGCCACCGTCGCCCGCGCGATGGGCGAGCGCGAAGCCGCCGTCGCCCGTGCCGAGGGCCAGAAGCAGGCGACCGTGCTGCAAGCCGAGGCCCGGCTGGAAGCCGCGATGAAGGACGCCACCGCCCGCGAGCGCCTGGCCGAGGCCGAAGCCCGCGCCACGACCGTCGTCGCGCAGGCGGCGCGGGACGGCGGGACGGAGGCGCTGCGCTACTTCATTGCCCAGAAATACGTGGACGCGGTGGGACGGCTAGCCGCGAACCCGTCCGGGCGCACGCTGGTGATCCCGCTTGAGACCGGCGCGCTGGCCGGCGGCATCGCGCAGGCAATCGAGGCGATGCAACTGCGCCAGCCGTGACGCTGCACATGACCCCGGGCGAGGTCTGGATCATCGCGGGCCTGCTGGGCTGCGCGCTGGAGATGGCGATACCAGGCGTGTTCCTGCTGCCAACCGGGCTGGCGGCGGTGGGGACAGGCGTGGTGACGATGCTGGCCCAACTGGACTGGCGCGGCCAGGTGCTGGTGTTCCTGGCGCTGATGGCTGTGCTGGTCGGGGCGGCGGCGCTGCTGATGCGGCGGCGGGCGGCGGCGAACCCGGTGAATGCCCCGGCGGCCGGGCTGGTGGGACAAACCTGCCGGGCGCTAGGGTTCGAGGCCGGAGAGGGCCGGGTCAGCCTGGGCGACGGCGCCTGGCCGGCGCGGATGGTGGACGGGTCGGCGCCGGCAACAGGCGCGCTGTTGCGGGTCATGGGGCTGGACGGGACGACGCTGCTGGTGCGGGGAGACCGGCGTCCCGCCGAGCCTACGGAGCCGCCTGCTGGGCCAAGTAACGCTCCGTAGGCGGCCCCCACAGCCGCGATCCGCCGCTGCCGCTGGCGAATAGGGCATGGCCGTCATATCCAAGGACGCCAGGCTCCACGAACTCCGCCTTGCCGCCCGCGGCGGTGTAGGCCGCGTGCATGGCCCGGCCAAGGTCCGGCGAGAAGAAGCTGTCGTTGGTCGCATAGAGCCAGAGCATGGGAATGGCCGCCGTGGCGCCGAGCGTCCCCGCGTCCTTGACCATGCGGTCCGCATGGCAAACCTGGCCGATATTGCCGCCGATACGCCCGCCCATGCCGCCGGACACGTTGACCACGGCGGACACCTTGGGATGAGGCTGGCTGTTGTAGGCGATGGCGGTGTAACCGCCGGTGCTGCCGCCTGCCACCACGGCGCCGTCCGGTCGGGCACCGGGCAAGGCCGTCGCATAGTCCACGGCCGCAGCGACGTCGCGTGCCGATTCGAGCGCAATCACGGCGGGCTGCAGGTCGTTGCAGCCGCGCATGCCGTGTGGTCCCAGGGCCAGAAAGGCGCTGTCCCGGCCGCCCGTCGCGCCATAGCCGCGCCGGATCGGCATCACGACCATGTAGCCGCGGCGAAGGAACCACTCAGGGGTCTCGCCGTCGCAGGCGTCCGGCTGCAGGATCAAGCGCGTCAGGCCGGTGCCGTGGTTGAGGACCGCGACGCGGGCGGGCGCGTCGCCGTCCGGACGGCAAACACGGGCATATAGCAGGCGCGGGGTGCCGTCCTGGTCCTGCATCGGAATCCAGTGCGCCTGCTGCCGCCAGCGGCCTTCGGCCTGTCCAACCGGGCCTGGGCCGGTGGGGCGGGCGATGGGGGCAGCGCAGGCGGAAAGCAGGACGATGCCTGCGGCCAGCAGCACCCTTGCCGCGCCTGGGCTCCAGCGCTGACGCTGAAGCGCCTGACGCAGGGCCAGTCGGCCCCTACCCTCGCCCTGCAACTCAGACTTCCTTCTCAAGCGTGATCTGCACCGCCTGGCCGCGCCTGATCTCCCCCAGCGCCTTGGCTGCGGCATTGCGGAGCGGCCCCTCGGACAGGGGCTGGCCGATGCGGGATGCCGGTGCAGCCGGCACAGTGGGGACGCCCACCCCGCCCCTACCGAAGCACCCGCGCCCGGATCGTCCCGTCAATCGCGCACAGCGCCCCCAGCACCTCCCCGCACAGCGACGGCTCGCCCTCGGCATCAATCATCACGTATCCCAGCTCCCCGTCCGTCTGCAGCGACTGCGCCGACACGTTCAGGTTGCGCTCGCTGAAGATCGCGTTCAGCCGGCCCAGCACGCCGGGCACGTTGTGATGGACATGCAAATAGCGGCTGTGCCCGGGCAGACGCGGCTGCTCGACGTGCGGGAAGTTCACCGCGCCGCCGGTGGACCCCGCCTGCAGGAAGCCCAGCAGCTTGCGCGCCACCTCCTCGCCGATGCGCTCCTGCGCCTCTTCGGTCGAGCCGCCGATGTGCGGGGTCAGGATCACGTTCGCCAAGCCTTGCAGCGGTGAGCTGAACGCCTCGCTGGCCGACTTCGGCTCGCGCGGGAACACGTCCACCGCGGCGCCCGCCAGGTGCCCGGAGCGCAGCGCCACCGCCAGCGCGTCCAGGTCCACGACGCTGCCGCGGCTGTTGTTGATCAGGTATGCGCCGGGCTTCATGGCGGCGATCTCGGCTGTCCCGATCATGCCCTTGGTCGCGGGGGTGTCGGGCACATGCAGGCTGACGACGTCGGAAATCGCCAGCAGCTCGCCCAGCCTGCCCAACACGGCGGTGTTGCCGGTACGCAGCTTGTCCGTGCGGTCGAAGTAAACGACTCGCATGCCCATCGCCTCGGCCAGCGTCCCAAGCTGGCTGCCGATGTTGCCGTAGCCGACGATGCCCAGCGTCTTTTCACGCACCTCGTAGCTGCCGTTGGCGGACTTGTCCCAGCCGCCGCGGTGCGAGCTCTCGCTGCGCGGCAGGATGCGGCGGAGCAGCATGACGATCTCGCCGATGGTCAGCTCCGCCACGCTGCGGGTGTTGCTGAACGGGGCGTTGAGAACGGGGATGCCCAGGGTGCGCGCGGCGTGCAGGTCCACCTGGTCCGTGCCGATGCAGAAACAGCCCACCGCCATCAGCGGCCCCGCCGCCGCAAGCACCTCCGCCGTCAGTTGCGTGCGGCTGCGTATGCCCAGCACATAGGCGCCGCGGACGGCGTCCAGCAGCGCAGCCCCCTCCAGCGCCTTGGCGTGGCGGACGATGTCGGTGTAGCCGGCGGCCTGGAACAGCTCGACCGCGGTTTGGCTGATGCCCTCCATCAGTACGATGCGTGTGGCGTCCGGGGTAAAGGGCGGCGGGGCGGCGACCCGGGCCGCGGTGATCAGTCCATCCATGTTGCACCCTTTGCTGCTGGAGCCGCCGGAGCGGCCACGCGTATCATGGCGCTTGCCGCGCCGCAGCCATGACTGCTGCGCTGCAAGGCCTCGAAGAAGAATTGGCCGGCGAAGCCGTCTGTGCAGCTAGTGGCGAACCCGACCGCGGCATCCCTGTGATATAGCGGATGCATGCGGCGCAGCACGTCGCGCTTCATATCGCTCAGGTTCCAGACAGTGGCCAGCGTTTCGCGGTTTTCGGCTGGGGTCATCAAGGGTTGCACCCGGGCCGGCACCGCTGCTGCAGCATCAGCGGCAGCAATGCCCGTATCTAGACTGCGGCTCCTCCCGGCAGCGGTCCCCGCTTTGTCCGGCAGGCTATCGTATAAGCCGAGGGTGGCGATGGATCGGGCAAGCAGAGTCATGCGGAGGTTCCAAGCATGGCGGTTCGTCACGGCGTTGGTGCGGGTTGTCAAGGTTGTTGCGGGACTGGCAGGGAAGCGGGATGACCAGGCGCTGCTGCTCCTTCCCCCGGGTGGGCACACGCGGGACCGCCTGCATTTCACGCTCTTGTATCGGCATACCCCTTCCACTGCGCCCTCCGCCGCCGCACCCTGGCCCGAAACACCGGGAGGAGCGCCCATCCATGACCGACTACCTTGTGATCGGCGGAGGCACCGCCGGCTGCATCTTGGCCGCGCGGCTGTCCGAGGACCCTGGCACCCGCGTCACCCTGCTGGAAGCCGGGCCAGAGGACCGCGATTCCTGGATACACATCCCCGCCGGCTATGCCCGGCTGTTCGCCAGCGGCCGCTACGACTGGCGCTTCGCCACCGAGCCCGAGCCGGAGCTGGGCGGCCGCAGCGTCAACTGGCCGCGCGGCCGGGTGCTGGGCGGGTCCGGGTCCATCAACGGCCTCGTGTATCTCCGCGGCTCGCCGCACGACTATGACCGCTGGGCGCAGGCCGGTGCGCGGGGCTGGTCACATGACGACGTGCTGCCGGCCTTCCGCCGGATCGAGAACTGGGAGGGCGAGCCCGGCGTCACCCGGGCGTCAGGTGGCCCGATCACCGTTAGCGAGCCGCGCAGCCTGTCGCCGGGTGCCGCCGCCTTCATCGAGGCGTGCGCTGCCCTGGGGTATCCCCGGCACCGCGACATCAACGACGGCGCCATCGAGGGCGTCGCGCCCATCCAGATGAACGTCCGCCGGGGCCGCCGGGCCAGCACGGCACAGGCGTATTTGCGCCCAGCCCGGCAGCGGCCGAACTTGCAGGTGCTGACCGGCGTCACCGTCCAACGCCTGCTGGTCCGGAACGGCCGCGTGCTGGGCTGCGTCGCCCGCCGCGCGGACGGGCCGCCATTCGAGGTCCATGCAGCGCGGGAGGTCGTGCTGTGCGCCGGCTCGATCATGTCGCCCCATCTGCTGATGCTGTCCGGCATCGGCGACGGTGCGGCGCTGCAGCAGCACGGCATCCCCGTCGTGCTGCACCGCCCGGCAGTGGGAGCGAACCTGCAAGACCACTTCATCACCCGCTTCGGCTACCGCACCCGTCCCGCCGGCACGCTGAACGAGATTACGGCGAGCAAGCTGCGCATGGGCGCGATGGCCCTGGGCTACGCGCTGCGCCGGCGCGGGCCGATGGCGGTCGGAGCAACCGAGGCCACGCTGTTCGCGCGCGTGACGCCCGGCGCCGAGGAGGCGGAGGTGCAATACCAGTTTATCAACTTTAGCCTGTTGCCCGGCGGCGGCTACGTGCTGCCGAAGCATCCCGGCTTCATGTTTAACTTCGGCCAGTGCCGCCCGGATAGCCGCGGCACCCTGACGCTGCGGGACGCGGACCCGGACAGCAAGCCGGTCATACGCGCCAACTACCTGTACGCCCCCGCGGACCAGCGGGTGATGCTGCTGGCGGCGCAGGTGGCAAGGCGCCTGGGCCGCACCGCACCGTTCAAGAACCTGGTGCTGGAGGAGCTGGCGCCGCCGCCGGAGGTCGAGGGCGACGACGCCATGCTGGACTACATTCGCGCAACCGGGACGACGGTCTATCATCCCTGCGGTACCTGTCGCATGGGCGGGGATGACGGCGCGGTGGTGGACCCGCAGTTGCGGCTGCGCGGCCTGGACGGGCTGCGGGTGGCGGATGCCTCGGTGATGCCGCTGGTGCCGTCGGGGAACATACAGCCGGCGGTGATGATGGTGGCGGAGCGGGCGGCGGAGTTCATCCGGGGCTGAGCACCGCGGGGCCGATAGAGCAGCTTACAGTCAGGTCCGGACGCACTGCGACCGGACCTGAATCTGCAAGTCTCTGCTCGCAAACAAAAAAGCTAGATTGGTTTGCGTTCAGTCTGAACACAAACCAATCTAGCCGCACGCCTCATGTCAGATCAGGTCTTGGGGTCTTCTTTGCGAGGCTCGCTTATGCTTCAACGCACGCGCCATCACCACGACGTCCAGAGCCTGGAACCCCGGCGATACAGAGGCCGCTATCGGTGTGATCGCCTCAGATGCAGTAACGGCGCTCGACAAGGATGCATTGTGGCCAGCTCATCCGATGGACGACAGGTTGCCGGACGGGACGGGGGCCTCTATTTCGGCGTTGCCGGCGTCGTGTGGGCGCTGGACCACCTGGCCCGTGTCGGGGCTATTGCACCCACGCCAGACCTGTTGCCGGTGCTCGCGACGGCCCTGGAGCGGAATGCCCCCTGGTTCGCGTCCACAAGCTATCCTCGGCGTGGTTCAAATTAGGGTAACATCCAAAACGAAAAATCCCTTTATCATCGAAGCTCTATCGACTTCCGGCGTTACCTGGTAATGGCACTTTTTGAACCACGCCTATGGACGTGGCACCTCCAGCGTTTCCGCCCGGCGGCAAAGAGTCGAGTGGTCCGGCACGGCCAGGTCGAGCCCGAGCAGGCCGATGACGGAGCCGATCAGGCCCTCGGTCTGGCGCAGAGCGAGGCGGAACACGGCCCTGACCGTCAGCGCCATCAGGATCGCCAGGGACGAATACCAAGGCTGCCGGCTTTGAGTTGCACGCAGCTCCGCTCGCCAGCCCTCGATGGCTTCGTCCGTGAGCCAGACTGTCAGGCTGCCACGCTGGCGCAAGCTGGCATCACACCCGCGCCAGTTCATGACCTTTTTCTGCTTGGGAATGTGATGGCGGCGGTTCTGAATCAGCTTGAAGGGCAAGATCGATGTCCGAAGTGCAGACAGGATCTCCTACTCGAGATAAAACATAGCAAGCCCTTTGCTTAAATCAGTAAATTTACTTGACGCGTTGCGAACGATATAGCACGGCGTGTAGCGGGAAACGCTGCAAGTTGTTGCCAACCATCTTTGCTAGGTTTATACATGGGGTAGTGTAAAACTTTGTTATGCTGTTGTAATCCTGTTGATACTTCGGTTGTAAACCTAACGTATATGTGTAGTTAGCTGGTCTAATGATCATAGTGCCAAACACTCGATCCCATATCGACGTCAACAAGCCAAAGTCTTGTCCCAATCTTGCTTTTCAACGCTGTGATGTAATTGGTGAGAACGGTGACTTAAGAACCATTTTTCAAGCTTGCCGTAATGCAGTGGAATGTGGGAGTGTCGCAGTTGATAAAAGCTCAACACATCGCACATGAAATATGCGTCAACTCCCAACAACGCCGTATCAACGACGCTAATATGGAACACATAGCTGGTAATTCCCAGTGTTATACCAGCAGCAATGTTACTAAGTCCACCTTCCCACACAAGTTGCAGTGGATGGTGCCTGCGGTTGCTAAGTGGATTCAAAAATTCTGCACTGTGATGAATAGCATGGAACTGCCACAGTACAGGAACTTTATGTTCAAGATAGTGTGAGAGCCATACAAAAAAGTCACGCACCATGATTACCAGAAATGTAATACCAATCCATACTAAGACATGTGGATTACCCTCATCTCTCTTACCGAATTCCTCAGTAAGCCAGTAATATACAGCATAGCTTACCGTGCTGGTTGTTATTAGAACAATCCCAACAGTTACCGACTCAACAATGCGATTAACAGCAGCAAACACGTAGTCGCGCCTGCAAGAAGGATGCTTCCACAGTTCTTGTGGAAATACATACGTAAAGAATCCCTTTACATTTTTATCGCTGCAAGGATGTTGAAACACATAGTATATGATAGCACCAACTAGCATCGAAAGCCATGCAGCGCCTATTAGTAAGGTATCTACTCGCAACAAATGGCTAGTCACATAGCCGGCAGCGTTTCCCATAGTTCCACTTCGCAACGAAAAATTGGTGTTAAAGCAAGGTTACTATTAATCCGTGCTCTTTTAGAGCGCAGATGCAATAATGTGCCTTGCTGTCTACTTGTCAAGAAAAGTAGTGAGGTCGCGGTTAAAATAAATACTATATGAACGATTGTTATTTTTGAATGAACCTTTGTTATTCTTGATTATACCAGAATCACTTACATTATCAATTACTATACTGGTTAATCATTCTACTTACTTTAGGGCCTGCAAAGAGATAACAGAATCGGTTTTATGCTTGGGATTCCCTGCTGTTTGGTGATGCCGTAGCCTGGTGGGATGATTGACCCAGCCCTGATCCGCGCCCGGTTTGCGTCCTTGTCGCCGCATTTGGACGAGCGCGGGCGGCGGCTGTTTGCAGCCAGCGAGGCGCAGGCAGCAGGCCACGGCGGCATTGTCGCGGTGTCGCGCGCGACCGGCCTGGCGCCGAGCACCATTGGGCGCGGCTTGCGCGAGTTGGCCGATGGCGCCGTGCTAGAGGGCGGCTGGGTGCGCCAGCCCGGCGGCGGGCGCAAGGCGCTGGCGGCCTCTGATCCCGGCCTGCTGGGGGCCTTGCTGGCGCTGGTGTCGCCGAGCGAGCGAGGCGATCCCATGTCGCCGCTGCGCTGGACCTGTAAGAGCCTGCGCCGCCTGGCCGACGAGTTGACGGCCCAAGGCCACCCGGTCAGCCACACGGTGGTGAGCGCGCTGCTCCGGGGTGAGGGCTTCAGCCTGCAGGCCAACCAGAAGACCCTGGA
>JAABUK010008525.1_pt1 | contig 14334 bp, 14 predicted proteins | sample 5559141 | NCBI WGS metagenome assembly JAABUK01 (sample SAMN10711869, study PRJNA513367) | rock metagenome | isolation source: Antarctica rocks | place: Antarctica: Victoria Land, Pudding Butte nord | collected 2016-01-03
AGGACGTGGTCGGGCGGGCGCGTCTGCGCCTCCAGGGCCAGCAGGCACGCCCGCAGCAACTCCCGGCGATTGTACGTCACCACGATCGCGCACACCCGCTCACTCATGCGAATACACCCTGCTGTACCTCCACTGTCACCCGCCTGTGCGAGATTTGCCACAATCTACCGCCCATTGCCCCCGGTGCCAGCAGGGATGCGGATTAGTTCGCTCAGAACCGCTTCCCGAGTCGCCCGATTAAGCCGTCTAGTAAGCCCCACGCGCGCATTCTCACCCGTTGCCATCGATCGACAGGCTCGTACATGATGTCCCCGACCAGGTGCCTGATCTGGGTCAGGCCGTACACCAGGGATTCCCACGGATCGCGCCGGATTCTGGTGATGGTGTACACGGCGTTCCTCGCCCCATAGTACAGTTTCCATGGTGCCTGAGAACCGCGCATGCTGCGTCGGCCGAGGAAGCTGGCCTCCCGTGGTTGTCCCCCGAAGTCGTGGAAGACGATCGCGTCGGGGACCACGCTCGTCTGCGCCCGGGCCCCGCTCGCGATGCGGAGGGCGTACTCGATGTCGTCGAACCAGATGAAGAAATCCTTGTTCGGCAGGCCGACTTGCGCCACGACCTCCCGTGCGATCAGCGGCCCCACGAAACGGAACAGGAAATCTCCGTGCACCGGCGGCTCCCGCAGGATGGCATCGACGGCCACCTCGACCTCCCGGTGCTGCCAGCGCGCCAGTCCATAGCGCCGACCGGCGCTGTCCTGCTGGAGCGGGATCAGCACCGCGTTGGGCCGGGCGTGGGCGAGGAGCCGCGCCAGGCAGTCGGGGGCGGGGCGCGCGTCGTCGTCCATGACCCACAGCCAGTCGAAGCCCCGCCCGTAGGCCCACTTCATCCCGTGGTGGAAGCCGCCGGCGCCGCCCAGATTCGCGGCCAGCGCCAGCGCCGTCGCCTCCGGGAACTCGCCCCGCAGCATGTTGCGCGTGCCGTCGGTGCTCGCGTTGTCGACCACCAGGACGTGGTCGGGCGGGCGCGTCTGCGCCTCCAGGGCCAGCAGGCACGCCCGCAGCAACTCCCGGCGATTGTACGTCACCACGATCGCGCACACCCGCCCGGCCACGTGATCGCCGCTATCCGCGAGATCCCGCTCGCCGCTGCGCAGGGGGGAGGATCTCGCACTCATACCCGCTTGCCCAACCGCCCGATGAGTGCGTCCCGGAGGCCCAGCAGGCGCATGCGCAGCCGTTCCCAGCGGTCGGGCTCATAGACGAGTTCCCCGCTGAGGAACCGAAGCTCGAACCACAAGAACAGGAACAACTCCCGCAGATTGCGTCTGGTCCAGATGAGGGTATAAACGTTGTTCCGGGTCCCGTAATACAGTTTCCAAGGAGCGTGCTGCAGATTGCGTATACTGCGCCGCCCCAAGAAGCTGGCTTCCCGTGGTTGACTCCCGAAGTCGTGGCGGACCAGCGCATCGGGCACGGCGATGATCTCCGCCTTCATCCCGCTCTGGATGCGCAGGGCGTACTCGATGTCATCGAACCAGATGAAGAACTCCTTGTTCGGCAGGCCGATCTGCTCCACGACCTCCCGCGCGATCAGCGGCCCGACGAAATGGAACACGAAGTTGCCACCGACCGGCTGCCCTTGCGCGACGATGTCCGCCGTGACATCGAGGTAGCGGTTTCGCCACAGGGCGAAACCATAGCAGCGGCCGCCGCTGTCCTGCTGGACCGGGACGAGGACAGCATTGGGGCGGCAGCACGCCACCAGCTTCGCCAGGCAGTCGGGGGCGGGGTGGGCGTCGTCGTCCATCACCCACAGCCAGTCGAAGCCCCGCCCGTAGGCCCACTTCATCCCGTGGTGGAAGCCGCCGGCGCCGCCCAGATTCGCGGCCAGCGCCAGCACCGTCGCCTCGGGGAACTCCGCGCGCAGCAGCGCCCGCGTCCCGTCGGTCGAGGCGTTGTCCACGACGAGGATCGCGTCGGGCGCGCGCGTCTGCGCCCCGAGCGCCGCGAGGCACGCGCGCAAGAGCCCCGCGCGGTTGTAGGTCACCACGATCGCGCACACCCGCTCACTCACGCGGCTGGATCCTCCTTCGGGCCGGGGATATAGGTCGGCCGCGCTCAGACGCGCTTGCCCAATCTGCCGGCCAGCCCGTCCCGCAGGCCCCGCAGGCGCATGCCCGCCCGCAACCAGCGGTCGGGCTCGTACATGACATCCCCGACGAGGTGCCTGGCCTGCGTCAGGGCATAGGTAAGGCACTCCCACGGGGCGCGCCTGGTCCTCGTGAGGGTGTACACGGTATTCCTCGCCCCGTAGTATAACTTCCAGGGTGCCTGCGCGCCGCGCAGGCTGGGCCGCCCGAGGAAGCGGACCTCCCGCGCCGGCGTGCCGAAGTCGTGGAAGATCACGGCGTCGGGGACGGCGATCGTCGCCAGCCCGGCCTGGCCCGCGAGGCGCAGGGCGTATTCCAGATCGTCGAACCAGATGAAGAATTCCTTGTTGGGCAGGCCGATCCGCGCCACCACCTCCCGCGCGATCAGCGGCCCGACGAAGCGGAACAGGAAGTCGCCATGCGCGGGCGATTGCCGCGCGACCACCTCGGCGGTGACCTCGACTTCCCGTCCGCGCCACACGGCGAGGCCATATACGCGCCCGCTGCTGTCCCGCTGGACGGGGATGGCGACGCCGCCGGGGGGGCGGTGCGCCAGCAGGCGCGCCAGGCAGTCGGGGGCCGGGCGGGCGTCGTCGTCCATCACCCACAGCCAGTCGAAGCCCCGCCCGTAGGCCCACTTCATCCCGTGGTGGAAGCCCCCCGCCCCGCCCTGGTTCGTGACCAGCGCCAGCACCGTCGCCTCGGGGAACTCCGCGCGCAGCAGCGCCCGCGTCCCGTCGGTCGAGGCGTTGTCCACGACGAGGATCGCGTCGGGCGCGCGCGTCTGCGCCCCGAGCGCCGCGAGGCACGCGCGCAAGAGCCCCGCGCGGTTGTAGGTCGCCACGATCGCGCACACCCGCTCACTCACGCAAACCCACCTCGAGAGGGTTTCGCGCCCTGAGCTCTCCTTCGCTCGTCATCACCTCCCGGCCATTCACACGTAGCCCACATCCAGCCCTCACCATTCTGCGCAAGCATCCCTTCATTCGCGTTAGTCATTGGTCTTGAGTGTCGCCTTATTCCTTCGCATGGCGAGAATAGCCTTCACGCGGCGATAGACCTGCCGAACTGGGTAGGGCAGATGCCGATAGGGTCCATAGAGGGACTCTTTCAGCACATGCCAGTTCCACCGCAAGCTCCATCTGAACCCTTGGCTCCGGGGGACATCGATCTTTGCCAGTCTCCTGATCGCCTTGTTTCGCTCATCTACCTCGTAGTACCCCTTGTAGTGCAGGGCAAAGGCTTTCAAGCGCTTCTTGAAGAAGAAGAGGTGCGAGAAAGCCTCGAGGTAAAACGTAAAGGGCTTCTCATTTCTGAATTGGTTCGTTAAACGGACATATCGTGAAAGGTCTTGTATCGGATTAATTTCCTCATCGAAGAACGTATCGATCAGTGGCTGATAGAAGCCCACGTAATCAAGTAAGTGCTGTCTGCTCTGAAAGCCGATGTAATTACACTGGAGATCGGACATCGCGGGGTAGTCCTCGGGGATTCTCACGTCGTAGAGTTCATCGATCAGCGGGAATGCCGAATCGGTGAAGCGGTGGAGGAAAAACTGGTCCCGATACCCGAATGACTTGGGATCGCGCCATTCAAAGTCGACCCAGCTCAGCGGGCGATCGTAGCTGGGGAGGAAGCCCCAGCCATACTGCTGCAGGTAGTTGAAGATAGTCTCCCATTCCGCATTCAGGTCGGTTTGCAAGAAAGTATTCTTCTGGTAGAAGCGCGACGAGATCATGAAGAAGGGGTACTCGCAGAAGCCATGCTTGACTTCGGCGAGGAGGAAGGACCATTCGCCAAGATGGATCGCACCCGCCTTGTACAACGTGGGATCGATCTGCTTCTCGAAGAGTACCCGTTTACCGCGCAGAGGCTCTGGGAGGGCTTCATCGATGAGGTAATAGACGTAGTTTCTGTCGCTGTCGAGAAAGCGAGGGTCTAATGGTGTATCCCGATGGCCGGGGGTATTGTGGTTGAGTTCGTAAAAGGTGATCACGTAGATCGTAGAAGCCATGCCTGAGATCCCTCCACTCTCTCCGCTATCCGACCGTTCCGTGCCTTGGCTATCACAACGCGCCTCCGGAACACCATCCGGCCCGCCGCCTAACGGTCACCGCGCGGTCAGTTCGCAGTCCACAACGATCGCCCCCTGCCTCGTGGACTGGTTGAAGTGCCAGCCGGTCAACGGGTCTCCTGTGCCAACGACCGCTAACTCCAGGGCGTCCTCGATATAATCGAAGTGTCGCCGGTTCGGTTCGCCGATAGAGACATCGAACGAGTACCTGCCGTTTGCGAAGCCGAGGTAGGGGAAGCGCACCTCCAGATCGTACCTGCCCGGCCCCAGGTCGAGCGGTGGCTGCTTGGCCAGACCGTATTGGGCGAGCGCGAACGGCTGGTTGAGTTCGTTCTTGACGACCGACTCGAACGCGAGCAGGCACCGTTTGTGGACGTCGACGACCGCATGGATCGTGAGCGTGTCGGGCAGGGTGAGCTGCGACACCCTGCCGCCGGCCGCCTCGAACCAGCAATCGTAGATGGTCGCCTCTTCGCTGGTCTCTAGCCGTGTCTTGCGGATAGCGCTGATGATGCCATCGTTCAGGGTCTTGGCGTACTCGTTGCACACCTCCTGAACGGATCCCTGCCGGATCAGGCGACCCTCCTGCAGGAGGATCGCTCGCGTGCAGAGGCTCTTGATCGTGCTGATGTTGTGCGACACGTAGAGCGCGGTGACATTTCGCCGCTGCGTGTCGGCGGCGATCCAGTCCAGGCACTTCTTCTGGAAGGCGAGATCGCCAACCGCCAGCACCTCATCCACGATCAGGATGTCCGGTTGCAGATGCGCCGCCACCGCGAAGGCCAGGCGCACATACATACCGCTGGAGTAGCGCTTGACCTGGGTGTCGATGAACTTCTCGACCTCGGCGAACGCCACGATCTCGTCAAACTGGCGGTCGATCTCCGCCCTTTTCATGCCCAGGATAGCACCGTTCAGGTAGATGTTCTCCCGCCCCGTCAGCTCCTGGTGGAAGCCGGTGCCGACCTCCAGCAGGGAGCCGACCCGGCCGCGGATCGCGGCGTGCCCCCGCGTCGGCTCGGTGATGCGGGAGAGGATCTTGAGCAGCGTGCTCTTCCCCGCCCCGTTGCGCCCGATGATGCCGACGATCTCGCCCGGTTTGATCTCGAACGAGACGTTGTCGAGCGCCCAGAAGTGCGTGTCGGCGACCGGGCCGATCGTCGCCTGGCGACGACTGAAGACGGACCCCGCCGCGCGGAATGGGCCGTACAGGGCGTCGGTCAGGGTGTCGCGCAGGGCTTTGTAGCGCTGGCGCTCGCCGAGACGGTAGCGCTTGCTCAGGTTGTGGACCTGGATGGCCACGTCACTCACGACTCACACCACATCCGCGAAGGTCCGCTCCATCCGCCGGAAGTAGAGCAGACCGCCGCCGAGGAGCGCGCCGACGACCGCCGCCGACACGAGCACCAGCGGCCCCGACCCGTCGGCCTTGCCCAGCAATGCCCAGCGGAAGCCCTCAACCACGCCGGCCATCGGGTTCAGCCCGTAGAGGGCGCGCCAGCGCTCGGGCACCAAGCTGCTGGGGTAGGCGATCGGGGTGGCGAAGAGCCAGAACTGGATCAGGAAGGGGACCGTGTGGCGCACATCGCGATACTGCACATTGAGCGCCGAGAGCCACAGGCCGACGGAGAGGGCCGTCGCAATCGCCAGGGTGAGGAACAGCGGCAAGGTGAGGATCGCAAGCGTCGGCACGATCCCGTAATAGACCAGCATCCCCAGCAGGACGATGAAGGCGACCCCGAAGTCCACGAGCCCGGACAGCACCGCCGACAGGGGGATGACCAGGCGGGGGAAATAGACCTTGGTGATCAGCCCCTCGTTGGCCACCAGACTGTTGCTGGACGCGGTCAGCGCATAGGCGAAGAGCTGCCACGGCAGGAGGGCGCAGTAGGCGAAGACGGGGTAGGGGATCCCGTCCGACGGCACCCGCGCCAGCCGACCGAAGACGACGCTGAAGACGACCATCGTGAGGAAAGGTTGCAGGATGGCCCAGGCCGCGCCGAGCACCGTCTGTTTATAGCGCACCTTGATGTCGCGCCAGGTCAGGATGTAGAGCAGTTCGCGGAACGCCCAGAGTTCGCGCAGGTTGATGCCGCTCCAGCCGTGCGTCGGCTCGATCCGTGTCACCGGCAGCGCCGCGGCGCGGGGCGCGTCAGCACGCTCCGCAGGCGCGCTCCTAGTCTCCAGCATCGGTCACCTCGCCGCGTCGTCGGCGGTGGTCATCGGGCTGGTAGAAGATGATGCTGCTCCCGCTGGACTCGAAGCGGAAGGGCACCCGCTTCAGGCCGCACAGCGCCGCCTCCACCGCCGGCTGGTGCGCCGGTTCCGCCAGCAGCAACAGGAAGCCACCCGCCCCGGCACCGAGCAGCTTGCCGCCGATCGCGCCCGCGGCGCGCGCCGCGCCGTAAACCTCGTCGAGCCAGGGGTTGCTGATCCGGCTGGAGAGGCTGCGCTTCAACTCCCAGGCCTCGTGCAGCAGTTCGCCGAAGCGGCCGATCGGGTCGGCGCTGCCGAGGATACGAATCGCCTCTGTCACCTGGGCTTTCATTTGCGCCAGCCGGTCGTCCAGTTCGCCCTCCTGCGTGCGCTGCACCTGCTCGGTCAGGATCTCGTGCGCCGCGCGCTGCTGGCCAGTGTACATGAGCATCAGGGACGCCTGCAGCTCGTCGAGCCGCTCCTGATCGAGCGGCACCGGCTCGACGCGGACCTCGCCGTCGGGCAGGAACTGGAGGTGGCGAAACCCGCCGTGCGCGCAGATGTACTGGTCCTGACTGCCCACGCGCTCGCCGCACAGGTGCCGCTCGACATGCACCGCCTGGCGCGCGGCCTCGTGGTCGTCGATCAGCCGACCGAGATACCCATGGAGCGCCTTCAGCAGGCCGACGGTCGTCGCGCTCGACGACCCCAAGCCGGAGCGCGCCGGCAAGTCGCCGACCAGATGGATCTCCACCCCGTGCGCGATACCCAGCAGGCGCAGCGTCTCGCGCACGTTCGGGATCTGGATCTCGTCCAGCGCCCCGACCGACTCGACCCGGGAGTAATGCACCTGGATGTTGTGCTCGAAGAATTCGGTCAGGTGTTGCACCGTGACGTAGACATACTTGTCTATCGCCGTCGTCAAGGTCGCCCCGCCGTGGCGCAGGTAGTACGCCGAGTAGTCGGTGCCACCGCCGAAGAAGCTGATCCTGACGGGCGTACGCGTGATAATCATGCGATCTGGCGAGCCCCCCGCGCGTTCTGGCGATACCAATCGATCGTTTGGCGCAGGCCGTCCTCCAGGCTGAGTTCCGGTCGGAAGCCCAGCTCGCGCATCTTCGTCACGTCGATGCGCTTGGCGGGTGAAGTCGGAGGGGCACCAGGGTCGAGCTGGATACGCGCATCCGCATGGTCGGCGAGGTCGAGGATCAGGCTCACTAGTTCCTCGATCGTCACCGTGCGCCCGGTCGCGATATTGATGGGCGCGCAAGCACCGGGTTGTGCCCGCGCGAGGAGGAACAGGCCACCACGGGCAAGGTCACGCGTGTGGATGAAGTCGCGCACCATCTTGCCAGAGCCCCAGACCGCGTAGGGGTTCTGCCGCTCGATCGCCTTGCGGATAAGCGCCGGGACGACGTGCGACGCCTCCAGGTCAAAGTTGTCGTGCGGGCCGTAGGCATTGCCGCCGCGGATGATCGCGATACGCATGTCGGTCGTCCTGGCGTAGAGTCCGCACTGGGTTTCGCTGGCGCGCTTGACCATCCCGGTCTCGTTCTCCGGGATACCCCGCGACGTCTCGCCCCAGGCGTCCTCCTCGTGCAGGGGGGCATCCGACTTGGCGTAGACGGAACTGTTGCTGATGAAGAGATAGTGTCCCACGCCTGCCAGCCGCGCGGCCTCCAGCAGCTGTGTGTTCATCAACAGATTGTCGGTGAACATCGGGATCGCCCGCAGCGTCACCTCTTTCGACCCGCCGCTGACCGCCGCCGCATGGATCACGCAGTCCATGCCACGCGCGATCTCCCGGCAGACGGCGGCGTCGAGGAGATTGCCCTCGAGCCGCTCGACGCTGCCGCCGAAGGGGATCGGCCGGCGGTGCTGCACCGCGTACACACAGGCACCAGCGGCCAACAACTGCTCGACGAAGGCCGAGCCGATCAAACCGGCCCCACCGGTCACCAGCACCTTCTTGCCGCGATAGAAGTCACTCGAACTGCTCATCTACTCCTCATCGTCGCCGACCTTCAGTGTATCCTTGTACCAGGCGATCGTCTCCGCCAGCCCATCGCGCAAGGGGATATAGTCGGTCAACCCCAAATGCTCCGCCGCCCGCCGCACGCTTGGCACCTTGCGTGGATGACCATCGTGCTTGCTCGTATCGAAGCGCAGCTCGGCGTCGGCATACCCACACAGCTCCAGGACGAGCCGGACGAGATCGGCGATCGTGGTCATCTCGTTCGAGGCCAGGTTGACCGGTTCGCAGACGGCGTAGTGCTCCAGCGCGGCCAGCATCCCGCGCGCCACGTCCCGGGCATGGACGAAGCTGCGGACCACGCGACCCGTCCCCCACACAGTGAAGGGGGCTTCGCGCGCCACCGCGCGGCGGATCAATGCCGGGATAACGTGCGACTTGTCCGGGTCGAAGTTATCCCGCGGGCCATATGGGTTGGCCGGGCGGACAATGGCGATCGGCAGGCCGTAGTGCCGGTGGTACACCCCTGCCTGGATCTCCCCCATCCGCTTGGCCCAGCCGAAGGCGTATTCGGTGTCGTGCGGGGGCTGTTCCCAGGGAGCGTCCTCGGTGAGGTCCTGCAGGTGGGCCGGGTAGACCGCCGAACTGCTGGTGTAGAGGAAACGCCCCACGCCGGCATGGTAGGCCACGTCAAGCACCGTGGTGTTGAGCAGCAGATTGTCGGTCAATAATTGGGGTTGGCGCTTCATGTTCTCGTGCAGACCCCAGCCGATCGCCGCGAGATGGAAGACAAGATCACCCCCGCGCACCGCGCCCTCGCAGGCTTTGCGTTCGAGGAGGTTCGCCTGGACGTATTCCACCTCTGTCTGGGCGAACGGGTACGCCGCCGGTCTGGGCCGGGAGGCGATCGCGCGCACGCTCGCCCCCCGTCGCAGCAGCGCCTCGATCACGTACGAGGCGAGGAACCCCGTGCCGCCGGTGACGATGACCTTCTTGCCTGCGTAGAAGTCGGCCGACTGCCCCATACCTAGACAACCTCCGGGTTCGGGATGGGGACGATGAACTTGCCTCCGGCAACCCGGTAGGGCTCGTTCTTGCGCAGGAGTTCGTCCCCGAAGTTCCACGGTAGCAGCAAGAAGTATTCCGGCGGCTGCTTCATCGCTTCTTCCTCGTCGATCACCGGTAAGTGCATCCCCGGCGTGTACAGGCCAATTTTGAGCGGTGCCTTTTCCGCCGCGTAGTCTAGCAGATCCGTACCGATCTGGCAGTAGTTGAGCAGCGTATTCCCCTTCGCCGGCGCGCCATACGCCGCCAGGCGTCGGCCCTGTCCCTTCAGGTCGCGCAGCATAGCTACGAGATCGACCCGCAACTGCTCGACGCGCCGCGCGAACTCCTGATACGGCGCGAGCGTGTCCCAGCCCTGGGCGTGCTCGTAGGCGAGCTGTCGCTCGACCGCATCGCTGACGGGATAGGCACCCTCGTGGCAAACGTAGACCAGCAGCGAGCCGCCATGGATCGGCGAGTGCCCGACGTCGAACACCGACAGCCCAAAGCGCCTGAAGAGGTGGATCAGCGGCCGGAGCGTGTAGTACGAGACGTGCTCGTGGTAGACATTATCGAAGCTATTCTGCTCCAGCATTCCTCCCAGGTAGATCGCCTGCACCTGGAAGATGCCCCGCTCGTCGAGCAACTCGCGGACGCCGCAGCAGACGTCGTCCATGTCGTCGATGTGGAAGAAGACCCCGGCGGCGGTCATCAACCGGGCCGGCCCCTGCTCGGCGAGAATTTGTGCGGCGACCCGCTCACCGAAGAAATCGTTGAGCGTCGGGATACCGCGCTCATTGGCGATTTGCGAGACGTTCGTCGCCGGATCGACCCCCTGGACGCGCAGGCCCAGATCCTTGAAGGCCTGCAGGAAGGTGCCATCGTTGCTGCCGATGTCCACCACCAGCGCGCTGTGCGGCGTCGCGAACCGCTCGATCAGGTTCGCAGCGCTACGTCGGAAGTGTGCGGGTAGAGTCGTCGTGGTGCCGGAGACATAGACGTAGTTGCTGAACATGATCTCGGCGTCGACCACACAACTGAGCTGCACTAGGTGACAATCGGCGCAGTACAGCAGCTCGAGTGGCCAGTGCGGCTCCGACCCGCCCAACTGCTCCGCGCGCAGGAAGCTGTTGCAGTGCGGCTGAGATCCCAGCGAGAGGAACATGGTCAGCCGATCCCCCTTGCAAATCCGGCAGCGATCGACGAGCCGCATCCCTTCGTCCATATTGCTCCCGTCGGCAGGCTTTGCCCCTATCGTCATACTGCTCCCGTTTCTTCCCGCACTCTGCCCGCGCGCCCCGCCTCCGTGCTATCCTCGCCGTATAAGTAGCGCTCGACAAGGTGGCAAAGAATATGCTCGATCACCAGGTGGGCTTCCTGGATATGCTGCGTCTCGTCGCTCGGCACGCGGATGGCGATATCGGCCAGGCCAACCAGCGGCCCTCGCGCGCCGGTCAGCGCCACGAACCGCATGCCCGCCCGGCGTGCCGTCGCCGCCGCCGCGACCACGTTGCGCGAGCCGCCGCTGGTGCTGATGCCGATCAGCATATCGCCCGGCTTGCCCAGGGCCTGCACCTGCCGCGCGAAGACCCCGTCGAATCCGAAGTCGTTCGCGAAGGCGGTCAGCATCGACGTATCCGTCGTCAGCGCCAGGACCGGCAGGCCTGGGCGCCGATAGTCCTGGGTGAGGCAGCTGACGAACTCCGTGGCTAGGTGCTGGCAATCGGCCGCACTCCCGCCGTTGCCGCAGAGCAGGATCTTGCCGCCGTCGCGCAGACAATCGGCCAGCAGGAGCGCCGCTGCGGCGATGTCGACCGCGCAGGCATCGGCGGTCAGCTGTTTGATCTCCGCGCTCCGCGACAGGTGCCGCCGGATGGTACCATCCCAGCCCTCGGTGTCCGCCTTCATCCGCCCTCCTCGATCCCCACGCCGATCCTTTCGCCGACCGTTAAACGCTCGATCACCCGCGCGGCTTCGCGCAGATCGGCGACCACGTAATCCGGCCGATCCTCCGGCCTGTTCGTCGCCGCGATGGCCGCCTCCTCGCGGGCGCCGTAGCCGGTCCGGACGAGGATCGTCGTGGCCCCGACGCGCTTCCCCAACTCGATGTCGCACGCCTTGTCCCCCACGGCGAAGGATCGCGCGAGATCGCCCCCGAACACCTCGGCCGCCCGCCGGGCGAGGCCGGGTGCCCCCTTGCGGCAATCGCAGCCGTCGCCCGGGGTGTGCGGACAGGAGAAGATCGCATCCAGCGCGGCACCGCGCGCGGCCAGCAGCTCGCCCAGGTGCCGGTGGATCGCCGCCAGTCGGGCCAGGTCGAAGTAGCCACGGCCGATCGCCGACTGGTTGGTCACGACCACGACCGGCAGCCCCAAGCGACGCAGCAGGCGGATCCCCTCGGCCGCGTTCGGCAGCAGTTCCAGCTGGTCCGGCGACGAGAGGTAGTGCTTCTCCGCGTTGATCGTGCCGTCGCGGTCCAGCAGCACCAGCCCTGTCACGTCCGGTCGCTCCCCTGCCCGCCGACGATGGCCGGCGCCAGGAGATAAGACTCCGGCGTGCCGATGTCGATGAACGGCCCCGGCACGGCCAAGCCGTAGAGCCCGGCACCGACGAAGCGAGGGAACACCTCGCGCTCGACCGAGACGGCACGCCCGCTCGGGATGCTCGCCAGCACCGCGCGGTCGAGCACGTACATCCCGGCGTTGATCAGGCCGCGCCCCCCCGCACTTTTCTCGTCGAAGGCGGTGATCGCGCCATCGTCGGCCAGCCGGACTGCGCCGAAGCGCCCCTTATCCGGGACTTCCACGAGCGCGATGGTGATGCGCGCGCCCCGCGTGGCGTGGAACGCCAGCAAGCGAGACAAGTCGGCCCGCACCAGGGAATCGCCGTTGGTCACGAGGAAGGGATCGGAGCCGATCGCGGCCTCGGCATGCTTGATCGCCCCGGCCGTCCCCAGCGGTTCCGTTTCCCGCGTGGAGCGGAGCCGGATGCCCCAAGCTGCCCCGTCGCGGCAGGACGCCGCCACCTGCTCCGCGCCGTAGCCGGTGGAAAGGAGGATGTCGCGGGCACCCTGGTCGCGGAGATAGTCCAGCAGATGATGCAGGAACGGCCGCCCGGCCACCGGTGCCAGCACCTTGGGCAGCCCGCCGACCACCGAGCGCAAGCGGCTCCCCAATCCGCCGGCCAGGATGAGCACGGTACTCGCGGCGATGGCGGGGGGCACGAGCGCACCGTCGCCCATCGTTCCTCCGGCACGCCGACTAGACATTCGCAAATTGCCCGCGCCCCAACATGCGATAGCCCTTCAGTAATTCCCGGATGCCATCATCCAGCGAGTACCGCGCCTCGAACCCGGCCTCGCGCAGGCGCTGATTGGACACGACGTAGTTGCGCTTATCGGGATCGCTGCCCACCGCCGCGAAATGGATATAGAAGTCGGGCACGTATTCCTTGATCTTCAGCGCCAAATCTTCCTTCGAGAGATTGGCCGCGTCCAGCCCAAGGTTGTAGGCCCGTCCCTCCATCTGCCCGGCGTGTTCGAGGCAGTGGAGGTAGCAGTCGGCGACATCGCGGATGTGGACGAAGTTGCGCTTGAAGTCCTTCTCGAAGATGACGAGGTAGCCGTCCGTGACCGCCGCATAGACGAAGTGGTTCACCAGGAGGTCCAGGCGCATGCGCGGGGACATGCCGAAGACGGTGGCCAGCCGCAGCGTGATGACGTTGGGCGTCTCCAGCAACTCCAACTCCGCCTGCACCTTCGTCTGCCCGTAGACCGAGATCGGCTCCAGCGGGGTCTCCTCCGTGCAGTAGGCGTCGCCCGACCGCGCGCCGTAGCCGCTGTTGGTATTCGGGAAGATGATCAGCTGTCGGGGGCTGCGCAGGCGGTTGAGCAACCGCACCGCCTCAAGGTTGACCGACCGGGCCAGGTGCGGGTCGCGGTCGCAGGCCGGCGCGCCGACGACGGCGGCCAGCGCGATGATCGCATCGGCCCCCTGCAGCGCCTCACGCATCAGCGCCTCGTCCCGCACGTCGCCGCGGATGAAGGTGAAGCGCGAGTCGGCGCAGAGGTGGAATAATCCCGAGCCGCCGAAGGTCAAGTTGTCCACGGCCGTCACATGGTATCCGGCATCGAGCAGACGCTCGCAGAGGACGGGACCGATATAGCCGGCGGCACCGGTGACCAAGACGGTAGTCGCCACGTACCCTATCCTTTCCTCACGCCCGAACCGTCCGGCGCGTCGTGTGCCAGCATCGATACACGGTTCGGAACCGCCGCCATGCCTGTGATGCCAAGCTTCAGTGCGGCCTAGTCTACACGATGCGTACCGGCACTTGCAACCGCCCTGCCGCCGTCGGGCAGGCGGCCTACGCGAGCAGGTACGCGGGGCACAACCATGGGTGTGGACTGCACCCCGAATACCGGCTCTGGCGCAGCTTCCGTGCTACGGAGGGGTTGTGGTCAGGCCGGGTAGCACATCCGGCAGCGGAGCGTGTCGAGGCCGACGCGGCCGTAACCCTGTCGTTTCAGGAGCTTGCGCCGGGTGCTGTGGCCCTCGACCGGGCTGGTGCTCCATGGTAACTGGAGCGCGGCGCGCAGGGCCGGGGCACCCTCGTGGAGCGCGACCGCGAAGGAGCGTAGGTCGGGGCTGGCGCTCGCCATCGCCGCCGCGAACCATCCGTCGAGCGCTTCGTCGCACCGCTCCCGGATCGGGCGCACGCATGCCTGGAGGAGCGGGCAGGCCGTCGCCGCATCGGGGCAGGCCGCTTGCCGCCGTGCCAGCAGCGCTTGTTCATGCGCGCTCAGGTCCGCCGACTCGCGCACCAGCAGCCAGGCCAGCCGCCGGGCGGACGGGCGACGGGCGGCGGCTGGCGGGGCCGGGGCGGCGGCTGCCGCGG
>JAABUK010008526.1_pt1 | contig 14333 bp, 21 predicted proteins | sample 5559141 | NCBI WGS metagenome assembly JAABUK01 (sample SAMN10711869, study PRJNA513367) | rock metagenome | isolation source: Antarctica rocks | place: Antarctica: Victoria Land, Pudding Butte nord | collected 2016-01-03
GTTGGCTGAGCCAATGCTCATGTTATCAAACAATGGCAGTGTGTGTGTGTGATTCCACGGCAACTAGGATCAAAGGGTGAGCGCCTCTGCCCTGTTGTGTTTGAGCAACTGCTGATACCATCAAACAATGGCAATCAAGATCAAAGGGTGCGCGAATCTGCCCTGCTGTGTTTGAACAACTGCTCAAACAATGGCAACCAAAATCAGAGGGTGTGCGCCTCTGCCCTGTTGCGCTTGTGATTGCTCCACAGCAATCAGGAGCAACAGGTGAGCGTCTCTGCCCCGTTGTGTCTCAAGTGCATTCTGGCGTCATCAAAGAAAGGCACTGCATAAGGTCATGTTTAGGGATGTGCAAATTACTCATTTCACTGGACCAATGTGTGAAATTACCCAGTAACGTTACCGATTGGTAACATAGTAATTTACTATAAAACTGTTACTGTCCGATTGCTATACATGGCCGTTTGCATTTTTCAAAGCGGCAATGCACTGCTCTTGCTCAGGGACCTGCTCCTGCCAAGTCAAGCAAATGCTCGAGCAACATTCCTACCTCAAATCAGGGATTTCCCGGTTTCAACAGGTTTTGCAGGTTGTAATTTTGTCAAGTTCTCCTAAACCCCTCGAGAAAACCTATTTCTGCCACCAATTTCCCCTAATTTTGGCACAGTTGGACTTATTTTGCCCACTTTCCATGAAATGGAATGAAACGCTAATTGCCTGAATTACCTTGTTCACAACCCCAACAGTAAATTAGCTGTAATTGCAGTAACGTCACCATTCAGTCATGATCGATGCAAGGTAAGTTGCACACCCCTAGTCACATTCCATATCCCCCTGCCAGCACTTGATTTGTGTAGCAGACGTTGGACACTGACACAGTGTTGTGACACGTGCAGTTTAACCAGAAGCTGCAGCTGCAGCCTGGCAAGTTTGATGTGGTGGTGACCTCCTATGAGATGGTCATCAAGGAGAAGAACCACTTCAAGAAGTTCCACTGGCGATACATCATCATTGATGAGGCACATCGTATCAAGAACGAGAACTCCATCCTGTCAAAGGTGCCACTTTCTGTCGTCCCCAGTCGCAAGCCTTGACACGTAAAGCGTGGATTCACTCCTGAGCTGTGAAGCCTGCCTGTGCCGTGCTGAGTTTGGATGCTAGATCTGAGCTGAGGGCTGCTGGTCATGAGTCACTATACACAAGCACATATCCGTGGTGTAGTGATGTGTTATACCACTTTGCCACAATGCAGGACAAAATAGTCTGTTCACTGATTGACTGTTGCATCACCAGCACAGACTGTCAGATGGGTTGCATCATTTTATTTTTTTTGGTGTGGCATCGACAGCTATCTGTTGAAGCGTAAATCTGGCTCGTTTCAGGCAAGCCTAACGCTCATTGTACAGCACAAATTGTTAGATATGCTGCATTGCCTTGTAGCATCAACAGCTCTTGAAACTTGCTTATTGCTGGCAAGCGTAACACTCGTAGCAAACTCGTAGCAAAGTAACCTTGCTGGGAGCAACTTCTTTGTCACTTCCAGCACCTTGCATGACGCATGATGCAGCCTATTGGAAACTCAGCCTTGCTGTTTGCCGTCCTCGACTTGCTCAAACTGGGCAGGCATCATGCATGGGCATGCTGCCTCGTCCATTACTGCAAGCATGGGACCCATGATGTAGCCTAAATTGGAACATCAGCCTTGCTGTAGCCTTAGCCATCCTTACATTGCTTGCGTTTGGTGCCCTGCAGACAGTGCGCATGTTGAAGACCAACTACCGGCTGCTGATCACGGGCACGCCCCTCCAGAACAACCTGCACGAGCTGTGGGCGCTGCTCAACTTCCTGCTGCCGGAGGTCTTTGCCTCAGCAGAAGCCTTTGACAACTGGTTTGCCCAGGGCCAGACCAGTGCTGAGTCTCAGAAGGAGGTTGTAGAGCAGCTCCACAAGGTAGCGGTGTTGCCAAATATTCTCATTGTTCACTCAACACCCAATGATGGACAAATGCTATAGAACTAGTGCTTCTGCGTATGGGAACAGATGTGCTAATGTGGATTTAGTGACAGTACACTCTCAAAAGGTATGTGCAGGATTCAGCCAGCCAATGATGCTGTCATGCTCCCTGTTGGGTGCGGGAGTTGCTTGATTTTTTTTGCAAAGAGCACTCATTGAGCACGTGCTTTACGTTCAGGAACATCACAAGTACATGCTCCCTGCTTCGTGCCTGAGCTGACTGACTGCTTGGTTTGTAGCAATGAGCACTCGCCTTGCATTGTTCTCTGCGCAAGATTGCCTCATATGCAGGATTGACCACGACGTCAAGTGGCTCATCTGTGTCACCAGCTTCACAAGACTTTGCTCCCCTTGTTTCATCAAGAAGAGAGGCTGCAAGTCTGATGCATGTTGCACACAACATTCCTTTCCTGGTGAATGCTGGATCTGCAGATCCACATCAGGCATCAGGCTTCCGGGTTCACGAGAGTTTCCTGAACCTCAACTATACACCCCATATGTTCATCACTGGCCTAGAGACCTGAATGCCATGGCACAGGTGTTGCGGCCCTTCCTGCTGCGGCGACTGAAGGCTGATGTGGAGAAAGGGCTGCCGCCTAAGAAGGAGACCATTCTCAAGATTGGCATGTCAGACATGCAGAAGAAGTATTACGCTGCCTTGCTGCAGAAGGACATTGAGGCCGTCAATGGTGGTGCTGACAGGTGTGGCCCTGTCTGGCTGACTCACAACATGCAGTTTTTTGCATTTTATATATTTGCATCTACCTGTGCCGGCATCAATACTGCTTTTAGAAGGAGGGGGGCGGGGGGCTCAGCTAGCTGTGTGCGCAGGGGTCTTGAAAGTGAAGCCTGTGATGGAAGTGTGTGTTGGGTGTAGGAAGGAGCAGTTATGCAGCTGGCGGTGTTCTGTTATGGAAAGCTCATTTGGATGCATTGGTGTCAGCTTGTGTGTGTGTGGCCATTCCTGCATACACCCAGTCCTTGTTCCCATCACTGCCTTCATGCTCTGGGGTTCAGCGCCCACATCTAAATATGCACCCATATACAGCAATAATAATGATTGCAGATGTGGTGATCAGGGCGTGTCCTGAACCTCAGTATTCATGCTGGACCAAATTGCATCACCACACTTCTCTGTCTTTAAGTAAGCCATGCAGCAGCAGCGTTGAGTACTGAGAAGCTGAGTCATTTACAACACGTTAACCGGCATTAACTTGCATCAACCCACACTAACCAGCATTAAGCGGTCTGCAGGTCTCGCCTGCTGAACATCGTGATGCAGCTGCGAAAGTGCTGCAACCACCCCTACCTGTTCCAGGGGGCTGAGCCAGGACCCCCCTTCACTACTGGGGAGCATCTGGTGGAGAACGCAGGTAGCCTCCTGCTCTATGCCTCACCAGAAGTAGCCAATCACTCAGTTGATCACTATTTTCTGGCTTTGGGCCTCATCAGGGGAGTCACTAGGCTGACTCACAGCATGCATGGCTTCCATGTGTCATTTTTCTGCAGCATCTGTAGAGAGAAATACCACTAGTACTGCAGCGTGATTGCTGCAGGACAGGGCCTCCTGTACAATGTCCACTACCTCAGTGTTGAGGGAAGCAACATGCACCTGCTTTTGTTCCTCACATGTTAGCAGATGCACCAGACAACATCACAGCAGCTGTAATCCTTGTTTTTACAGCAGAACAAGGCTGCTGGCTGCTGGCTGACCCAGAATGTCAAGATACAGTCACCACTGCAGGACGGGTGATGACCTCACTCACAATCATGTCACGCTTCCTGGGTCATGCTGAGCAAGGTTCATGTAGGGCAAGTCTTGTCTTGCCAAAGCAGCCTGGTCTGGGTATCCCTGTGAGTTGTATTGACATGACAGTACAGTCACGTAACGCAACATTACTGAACCTATACTTGAACCTCAAACATCTCCACAATGTAGAAACGTGTTTGTAACTGTCCCCAGCCGTTCCTGGTGTAAGGGTGACGTTCTTGAATTAAAATGTATGTTTTGGGGTTGATTAGAGCTGTATGTGTGTGATCTGTATACAGGCAAGCTGGTGCTGCTGGACAAGCTGCTACCCCGCCTGCAGTCTCGCGGCTCCAGGGTGCTCATCTTCAGTCAGATGACGCGTCTCCTGGATGTTCTGGAAGACTACTTCCTCTACAGAGGCTACAAGTACTGCCGGATTGATGGTAAGACACTTCCCTCCATGCATGTGCTATGGCCAAGCCATCTGCCAAAACGCCATAAAGGCTGCAGCATATACGCTGCAGTCACTGCAGCATTCCATTGTGTTGGACAAGCCAGTACACTTCAGATGTCTGCGCATTTGGCAGACTTGCGTCTCTTGCAAGAATTAGCCACATGTCTGGTGCAGCAATGCCAGTGCTTGCATACATATGTTACTCTTGTTGCACTGCACTGTCAGCATGGCTGCAATAACATGCATTGCCTTGTCGTCTTTCTGCTGTGTGTCATCTTTCTGCTATGTGTCATGCTTCTGCTGTGCATCATGTTTCTGCTGTGTGTGATATGAGGTGTGTATATCAATCGCTGGGCAAAGCCAAGCTGTAACTGGTGTGCAGGCAACACCTCTGGAGAGGACAGAGAGGCACAGATTGAAACCTACAATGCAGAGGGCAGCGAGAAGTTTGTTTTCTTACTGTCCACGCGTGCTGGCGGCCTGGGCATCAACTTGTACACTGCAGACATTGTCATCCTGTATGACAGTGACTGGAACCCCCAGATGGATCTGCAGGTGCTGCTGCATCCCTTTGCATTGCTTGCTTGCTTGCCTGTCTATTCCTTCACGCCTGTGCTCATGGGTTCTGCCCCCTGCCTGCTGCTGCAAGCTTTTGTTGCACACGTCATGCTGCTGGCTGTATTCATGCAGGGCACCATGCTGTGCTGCATTTACACTTCTGCAGAGACAAGCACATAAATGTGAGTGAAGGCCTGCTTGTTGTCTTTCTGCATGCGAAACTGCATCAGCATCTGAATGCTGCCTAGATCCCTGCAGAGGTTCTGACGGTTGAGCATACCAGGCATCTGTCAACATTTTTGTTGGAGTTTAGGCCAACCCCTGATGGTGTGCATGTAGGCTATGGACCGAGCTCATCGCATTGGGCAGAAGAAGGAAGTGCAGGTCTTCAGATTCTGTACTGAGAGCTCTATTGAAGAGAAGGTACATTTTCCGCCTGACAATATAGTAACGGGACCACATAAACCTGCGCTCGTGTACTTCTATCATACGTACCCACATGAATAGCCGCAAAAGTAAACACAAAAGTGAACAAGAATGTAAATGCACAAATGAATCAACGCTTTCAGATGGTCCTCAGGCAATCTGATTCCTTTCTAGCATTGCTGGCAATCTGCAAGCAGTACATCCACAGTCCTTGGCATGTATCAGGCTCAGGATACATGCCAATCCATACAAATGTTTATTCTTTTCTTTCTTACTTTCTGTCTTTCAGTTTGCATACCTTCACACCCTTTCATACTTTCATACAGCTTTCACACTTGCATACACTTTCATACTTCCATACAAAAGTCTTTCTTTCTTTCTTTTCTTGGTACTCTTCAATGCCATTGGTGCCTAGACTCATACAGCAGCTCAATGATGCCTTCCTGGACTAGTGCAGGTCATCGAGAAGGCCCTGAAGAAGCTGAAGCTGGACGCCATGATCATCCAACAGGGCCGCCTGTCAGACAACAAGGCCTCCGTGAACAAGGACGACCTGCTGTCCATGGTGCGCTACGGAGCTGAGATGGTCTTCAGCGGCGGTGGAGGCACTATCACAGACGAGGACATTGATGCCATCATTGCCAAGGTAGGCAGATGCCATGTTCCCCCACATGTAGCCTTCTTTGCATGATGTCATCGTCCTCAGAGGGCTGCACCCACATTAGCCTTGTTTGCATGATGTGGTCAACCTCAGGAGGGCTGTCAACCTGCTCATCAAAGCAGACAGCTATATTGCCGAGGTACATGGATGCCGTGTTCCCTGACTACAGCCTTCTTTGCATGGCGCTGTCCACCTGCCTGTCGGCTGCATTGCCAAGGTACGTTGATGCCATGTCACTCCACCTGTAGCCTTCTTTGCATGACGCTGTCCACCTGCCTGTTAGCTGCATTGCCCAGGTACGTTGATGCCGTGTTTACCAACATTTAGCCTTCTTTGCATGATATTGTCCTCCTCAGAGGGCTGTCAACCTGCCTGTCAACGCAGACAGCTGCATTGCCAAGCTGCTTGACGGCGGGCTTTACGCACATCAGTCCATTTTGTATGGCATTTCCACCATTCTTGGGAGGTCTAACAAGCCCTGCCCATTGAAGCAGAAAGCTGCAATTTGCCTTTGGCTGTTCTTCTTGCTCTTGATTGCTGGCAGCAGCCTGCAATGTGCAGCGTCTTTGCCATGTGCAATGAGGACCGTTTTGAATCTCTTCACTTCAGCATGTAGATGAGCCTCTCATCCACATGAGACTCTCATCTACATGCTGATGTGAAGAGACTCACAATGTGTCCGCAATGCATCATGAGACGCTTGAAACAATGCACTTCTTGCTCTTGATTGCTGGCAACAGCCTGCAATGTGCAGCGTCTCTGCCATGTGCAATGAGGACCGTTTTGAATCTCTTCACTTCAGCATGTAGATGAGCCTGTCATCCACATGAGACTCTCATCTACATGCTGATGTGAAGAGACTCACGATGGTCCTCAATGCATCATGAGACGCTCGAAACAATGCACTTCTTGCTCTTGATTGCTGGCAGCAGCCTGCAATGTGCAGCGTCTCTGCCATGTGCAACGAGGACCGTTTTGAATCTCTTCACTTCAGCATGTAGATGAGAGTCTCATGTGGAGGATGAGAGTTGCATCTACATGCTGACGTGAAGAGACTCACAACAGTCCTCAACACATCATGAGACGGTTGAAACCATGCACTTACAATGCTGCATTGATCATGCTGCATGTATATGAGACAGGTGCAGCAATGTACTGGCAATGTAGCCTATGTACGAGATGCATGCAACAGTGCACTGACAAAACTGCTTTGTAGGGAGAGCGGGAGACAAATGAGTTGAACAACAAGCTGGCTCAGTTCAGCGAGAACGCCATGAAGTTCACCATGGACGGTGGCCTCTCAGCCTACGACTACAAGGCTGAAGAGGAAGAAGCTGGCGAAGATGTCAACTTCAAGGCCCTGGCAGGTGCAAGATCTGCTCTTGCCACTGATGGACCCATCACTCATCAAATCAGCTGCATTATGTGGCCCTGGGATCATCAGACCTTACCTGATTCTTTGTGTGGCCAGTTAGGTTGGATTTTTGCACATGGCTTGTCTGAGATAGTTAGTCGTAAAGTGACAGGTCATGGGTCACCAGAGGTCATGTGGGGGTTGGAGGGGTTTCAGGGGGCCTCTGCTTAGACACGTGACTTGCTGTGCTGTGGGTAGTGGATTATTTTTACAAAAGACCATTGACATCCCAGCTGTGCACCTGGTCAACTGATCAGAAGGCATGTGGTCGTCTGCTGTGGCAGATCTGCTCATAGAAGCCTTTTGTTCTGTTTACAAGTTAAAAGCTGAGCTGGCTGCTTGCACAAATGCATAGTCTGCTGTTGTGTATGGGTGACACAGACTATATGGGTCAGGTAGGACTACATGGGTCAAGGTTTGAAACCAAAAGGGCTGGGGCTGAACCAGGCGCACCTGCTGGCATAGGATCAACTTCTTCTTCGAGTGTTGTCAGGAGAGAAGAGGAGACACACTGAATCCACTTCTTTCCAGCAACACCTGAAGAAGAAGTTGCTCGTGCACCAGCAGCAGCGCCTGGTTTTGTTCCGGCAGCATTGTCTCAAGCTTGCAGGCAGCATTTGCATGTGCTTTGCTTACCAAGCCCTGAACAAGGCTGTAATCTGAAGACAGGAACCCTCTGCCGGATGTGGAGCACCTGCTAGACACAATCTGACAGGAGCTTTTGTGTCAGAGCTCATTTGACCTAGTCACAAATCTTCCACCAGTAACAGTCGCTGTTCGTATAGTGCCTGATGGGAGTGTGCGTGTGTGTGCAGCTGCTAACTGGGTACAGCCCGAGAAGAGGGAGCGCAAGCAGAGGGTCAACTACAACCAGAACCAGTACTTCAAGGACGCCATGAACACCCACGCTGGCAGGTAGGGCACGCATGCATTGCTCTGCGCAGCGACTGAGCGGTCATGCCTCTCTCTACGCTTGAAAGGAAGTTTGTCCACTACCCAATGACAAACATCTCAACAGGATATGAAATCCACCCTTGCTGACATGTTGTAATGTAAAGTCAGCCTGGCGGTCCAGAGCAGTGTGCTGCCATTGACATTGAAGGCATACCAAGGGTATCAACAACGTGGTAAAGTGTGATGTTGCTATCAAGGAAACAATGTCCATGTGTGCCAGGCTGGATGATATGCACCTTGGCATGCTAGCTAGTTGGGTCAATGACAAAAAGATCTTCCTTGTCTTTTCTGAAAGAAAAGATACAAAAACATAGAAGATGTGACAAACATTCGGACAAAAACAATAGCATCATGTTTTTGTTTCAACTTTTGTTTTCACTCCTGTCCTGTAACAGAATGTTGTGTGTTGTGCAGCCGGCCCAGTGGGCCCCGCCTGCCCAAGATGCCCCAGCTGCAGGACTTCCAGTTTTTCCACCAGGACCGCCTCAACGAGCTGTACGAGAAGGAGCAGGCCTTCGAGCTGCACAAGCACTCCCTTGCAGGCCGAGAAGCTGCTGCTAGAGCCCAGGTACGCTGCCCTTTGGTCATACCTTTTGACTGGCCCCCTTGCCTTTCGAGGTCTGCGTTCTGAGTTGCACTGCTTGTTGAGGGAAGATATGCCTTTAAGCTGCACAAGCAGTCCCTTGCCGGGCGAGAAGCTGCCATCAGAGCCCAGGTGCATTGCCCTCTGGTCCTACCTTTGGACAGGTCCTCTTGCCTTGTGAGGTTTGCCTTGTGAGGTTCACCTTGTGAGATTAGCCTTGTGAGTTCCACGCAGCTGCCTATTGAAGGATGACAGGTGTGTGAGCTCTAAGCGCTCCCTTGCTGGCAGAGCTCAGATAACTTGCCTTCTGTGCTTACAGTCCTCCCTTATGCTTCTACAAGCTGCCCTTTGGCTCCTGGCTCTGCCTGTCAGTGAGGGTACATACCTGTGACCTGCACGTTGTACATTTTGCAAGCTGTTTTTACATCTGCCTTCCATTGCAAACGTTCTCTTGGTGCGTCTCCTATTCTGTGAAGCTGCTGCTGCTGGACCCCATACAATGTACTAGAATTCTTGATCACACCCATTTTTTTTGCCTTTTTACCCGTCTCTCTCCCACCCATGGCCGCATCTTGGGAGCACTGTCTGTCTGCTGCTAATGTTGTCAATAATTTACATGACATTTAGAGACATCTGCGCTGTGATGCAAACATGAGACAGAGACTAGTGTCTGAGTGTGGTTAGTGCACTCAGTACAAGCCTACTGGAACCCTAGTAGAACCCTAGCATCCTAGAATAACCCTGGCACAACCCCAGTACAAGCCTAGTGTCAATGTTACAAGCCTACTGGAACCCTGGCAAAATCCTTTTGCACCTGCAGGGTGCCAGCGAGGATACTGTAGCGGCACAACTTGCCCCCTCCCCGGCAGACCCCCAGCCCCTCACCGAAGAAGAGTCCCAGGAGCGGGAGCAGCTGCTGGAGCAGGGTTTCAGCAACTGGAACCGGCGCGACTTCACCAGCTTTGTGCGAGCCTGCGAGCGCTACGGCCGTCAAGCCATTCCTGAGATCACCAAAGAGATTGAGGGCAAGACCGAGGAAGAGGTACGCTGCCTGCATCAGCTCTGCAGCGGTTTTGATGTGTTCAAGCTGGTGCATGCTGAACACAAGCCAAACTCTATAGCTTTTGCATGCTGAAGACAAGCCAAACCATACAGCTGGTGCATGCCAAGCACAAGCTAAACCCTACAGCTTTTGCATGCTAAACACAAGCCAAACCGTACAGCTGGTGCTGCGCAGCTGTAGTATAGCTGGAACAGAGCAAGTCACCCAGGAGTTCCTACAATGGGCCAGGTCTGCAACAGCCTGTTGGCTTTACATGGCAGGCCGAGACAAGCGTTTGAAAAGCTGTCCTTCCTCAGGCTGCATTTGTCTGCTGGTAGGTGTTGCAAGGTTCAAATGATGCTGCAGGTGGCTATTTGCTGACTGCCAAAGTAGGACCTCATACAGAGCTACTCAGGAACTTATAAACCTGTCTCCAAGTCAAAGGCATGTGTCCAACGAGGGAATGAATGAAATGCAGGTGCGCACATACAGCAGAACCTTCTGGAAGCGGTATAGGGAGCTGGGCGACGATCAAGGGGAGAAGTACATAAAGCAAATAGAGAGGGGGGAGCAGCGCATCCAGCGCCAGCAGGACATCATGGACGCCATTGCTGCCAAGATGGACCGCTACAGGAACCCCTGGCAGGTACCAACCACGCCTGCTCCTTATGCTTGTCAGAACCCCTGTGTGTTTGTGTGTGTGTGTGTACGTGTTGCTGTTGCTGCAAAACTATGTGTGTGTGTGTGTGTGTTGCCAGTGTTGCTGTCGCTGCCCAATTCATATGTGTGTCTGTGTCTGTGTATCAACCACCCCTGCTCCTTCCTGCTCCTTCTTATGTTTTATGGTACTGGCTGTTCCCTCCTTAGGGCAATTATAACCTGTGGCCAACAGAGCTGAGTTTGATGCCCTACTGGTGCGGGCAGCATTGGCTCTATGCGGCCACTCCTTCTTTTGTTGGTCAAAACCTGTGTGTGTGTGTGTGTGTATGTGTGTTATGAGTGCAGCTATTGTTGCTGAAACAAGCACTGCTTGTGGCATAAGCTCATGCAGCGATGGCAGCAGGCTTTGGTCCACTACAATGCCACACAACAAGTATCATGGTGTTCACTCGGCCCCAATAGCCCTTGGCCAACAAGCCGCACCTTTGCATTGCACATGTCAACAGAGTGCCATCGTAGCAAGCCTGCCATTCTCTGCCAAGCTGCACCTGACTTTTAGTAATAATAATATCAGTACCAACAATAATAATATCAATAACCAATACTTGCCATGTCATCAATACATTCGCTTTCCAGCTCATGATGACACCGACACTAGAACCCTGAGATTTGGGACGTAGTAGTCCAACAAATCCCTGTCGATCTCCACTTCTCTCCTTCTTCCTCACAGCCTATGTGTCAAAACAGGAGCTGAAGCTGCAGTACGGTGCCAACAAGGGCAAGGCCTACACGGAAGAAGAGGACCGCTTCATTCTGTGCCAGGCGCACCAGCTGGGGTACGGCTCCTGGGATGAGCTGAAGGCCGCCATCCGGGATCACTGGAGGTTCCGCTTCGACTGGTTTTTCAAATCCCGCACGCCCCAGGTATGCCATAGTCATCAGAAAAGAAAACAAAAGACCCTGCCTCGCAGCGTCAATTCAATGAGAAGCCAGGTATTCTACCGGGCTGCCCAGGGCCGTAATAATCATGCTTGCGCATTGCGCCACAATTATTGCGCTACTATGGGCTCACTGAGTAAGACCCTTTCAGGTGCTCATAGGCCCCTGAGCAGCTAAAGAAAAGAAAAGGCTACGCCTTTCAGCGTCAATTCAATGAGAAACCCAGTGTTACACCGGGCTGCCCAGGCCCTGAGCAGCTCAACACTGTCAACACAATAGACCCTGGGTTGCATTTTTGCGGGCGCGAAACGTGTATGAGGTGTGAGAGTCGTCATCATGCAAAATGTGACAGAGCGTCCATTTTGTGGACTACATTGAGCTACTCACACATTTCATGCTCCTGTAATCCTGGTCACAGTTGCAAAGGTTCAGACCCAACGGTCAACCGGCATGGCAAGATCTGGGCAGATCTGCAGGAAACTCATGATCGGCAACTGCACCTTCGGAGTCAAGTGCATCCACAAACACCCTGCGGCGCAGGCCTGTGAATGCTCATAACTCCATAGGTGGACATGCTGGCCATGAATTGCTTGCAGATCTGCCCAGGTCTTGCCATGTTTTGCGCGAAGTTGTTCAGTCTGTTCTTTCACACATCACCGACACAATCATCATTGGTTTGCTGGCTGCCACAAGCAGGAGGGAGCTACTCAGGGCTGTGCATGTAGGGCAAGACACTTACAACAGTGTGAATGAGTGAATGAGGGCTGATCAGTCGAGTACGACCACCTTGCTGTGGATTCTACCTCAGTATGCAAGAGCAGCACATGTGACAGCCTGTCTTAGATTGGTACACGTCTACTGCTGTGGCAAACAATGGTGCACAGCCAGCCATTGAAGTACCCTAGAACATCTTCCCAATGTATGTTGCTGTCCCCAGGCTTTTCTAAGTTTAGATTTCCATGCTAAGATGGACGTTTCTGTGAACACATAGACATTATGGGATTGAGAAGAGCCTGTTTTTCATCATCATGTGTTATACTTGACACAGCCTATGTCTGCAATGTAACAAGGCAGATCAGAAACTTAGTGCTGAGTTGTGACTCACTTCTCTGTTGTCCTCAAACAAGATACTTGGGCAGAGTTGGACAGGCAGTCAAAAGTGTTGCTGGATCACAGACTTGCTTTGAGGTCATCACAACTGCTGACAGGTGGCGTTGTCAGAACTCTGCCTTGTATGCAAGTTGGGCTTGCAGCTCCCACACTACCCCTTTGCTGTTGCATACATCAGACCCCAACTCATTGACTGCCTCATTCTGCCCAACCAATCTGTGCTGTGTGTGGTGCCTCTGCAAGTTGTCTCCTTCACACACCATGCATATTTCTAGTACTGCAATTTGTGCTGCTGAGTGTCTTGGGTTTCAATTCAGGAACTGGCAAGAAGATGTGACACCCTGATCCGACTTGTGGAGAAGGAGAACGAAGAAGTAGAGGCAGCGGAACGGGAGGAGAGGAAGAAGAGCACTAAGAAGACCAGCGGCAGCAGAGTTACTGACTCTTCTGGTGGCGCTGGAGGTGGCTCCACAAAGGTGGTCCAGCTTCCCCCTTATCCTGATTTTGCTCTTTGTTGTGTGCTCAGTTACCTTGATTTGCGTCTGAGGTCCACAGTCTGTAGCCCAGCTTCCCCTTTGTCCTCATTTGCTCTTTTCTTGCGTGCTTGGCTATCTTGTTTTGTGTTTGAGGACCACATGCTCCATCCAGTTGTTTCTGCTTCCGAGGTTCCAGTCATGCTGTATGTTGTGTGACAGCTTCGACAGTTGCCGCAACTCTTGTGTTCCAAGGCTGTGTTGCTAATGCTTTTGGAAAGAGAGCATGAAGCATTTTGAGCTTCTTGTCTTGACCTTGCCCATAGTGCTCAGTTACACTTGGTAGGCGGCAGCATCGCTGCTGTCTGTGCGAGCATTTAATCAACTATTTGCTTTCTGCAGAAGCGAAAGACCACATCTTCAGGAGGCCCACCGACCAAGAAGAGATCGTGACCCATTTAGTTCAGGCCTCTGTTACTGTTTATTGAATGAACCGTGGTTTTGCGGGTTGCAAAACCTTTGAGCATCTATAGCTATTGATTTTGCTTTGTCGTTGAATGCCAGAACCTTGTGTTACGCTGCATGCACCACGCTTCCCTAGCTGTAGGGCAGATCTGGCAGATCTAGAGTATTCTCTTGTGTAATCATGGTATTGCACATCAGCTACAAAACAGGGTTGCTGATCCAAGTACGCAAGTCTGGCTTGTCATGTGACAGGTCCTCCTATACACGAGCACTTTAAACATCATGTTTCCATGATGGTAAGTCCAGCATGGAAAAATCAAGCGTGACAAAATCACTCATGTGCCGCTGCCCAACGTCATCAGCAGGAATCACTCGTTTGCAATTGCCTAATGTCATCAGCAGGAATTATTCATCCTTCAACAGCTGTCTGTCTGGTACAGTCACGAAGTAATCACCTGATCTATCTTGCTACTTCTACAACATCTAGTCTACATACAATTTAGCAATGTACAAGCTGAGCACTACATGCAATGCCTCTATGCAGGCATCACTGCATGCCTGTCTTTACTGCTACATGTTCACAGCAGGAATGCTGACCCTGGAGTTCCTACAGCTGTCGGTGAGATTCACAATCAACCTGATGCCCCAGCTGGCTGTACGCGGACACCAGAGCTGAAAAAGGACTGGCTGACTGTTGCAAAAGCAGGGTGATGCTGCTTGTGCTGTGCCAGCAGCATGAAATGAATCACCTGCACATGACACATAGCATGAGCAAAACAGACAGCCACCTATGCAATGCTGAAGGCAAAACTTGAAAGTGCTAGTCTGACA
>JAABUK010008528.1_pt1 | contig 14331 bp, 14 predicted proteins | sample 5559141 | NCBI WGS metagenome assembly JAABUK01 (sample SAMN10711869, study PRJNA513367) | rock metagenome | isolation source: Antarctica rocks | place: Antarctica: Victoria Land, Pudding Butte nord | collected 2016-01-03
ATCTTTTGAATACAGCACCTTCAGGTGGTTTGCATACTTCGTCTGTACAACGTATGCGGTAGGCCTGCTACCATCTTTTATACAACATTGAAAAGAACTATCCTTTCTCTTCATTCGTGACACACCCAACAAAGGCGGAAAATAGAAGAACATTGGAAGTAGAATATTTGAAATAAAAACTAATCCTACTTATTCACCTTCATCATATTGCCATTGACCATTTTTATAATTTTTAAGACATTTTCCACTGCTTTAGGATCAAATTCATCTGGATTTGAATTTGCAAAGGCAGATGACCCTTCAATATTCCAGTCTTTAAAAATCTCTTTTAAATCATTTTGTTCAATTTGTTTATTATAAACTTGTAGATAAAAACTTCCGAACGAAATTGCATGGTGTCGATTAGAATTTTTGAGTGATTCATTCATAAATGATTTACCGATTATAAAACAATATTTACTTGCAGTAATTGAAATGATTACAATTGAAACATTCCTAATTATTATAAGGCCTATATAACTCCCGTTAGGAGGCGCAGTAAAACTAAAATGGTTAACTGCCTCTTCAGCGAATCTTAATACTAATACAGCAGCAGCGATAATCGAAATAAGGCCAAAGAAATAACATAAATAGGAAATATTTTTTAAATTACGTTCCTTTTTTTCTAAAGACTTTAGTGTCGGTGTAATGTAAGATCCTGACTTTTCATTAATGTTTTTTGCTACTTCCTCGTTGTACTTTTCTTCCTTTTCTCTCAACGCTGCCATTGCAATCGTTCTTGCAGCATTAGTTAGAGAATCTTGGTTTTGCAGATCAATTTCAATGCAGATATTATAGATGATTTGATGAGTAAGAAAGACCCGAGAGAAGCAAAGAGAATTATGAAGATTTTGCAAAGTCGTTTAGGTAAACATAGTGGTAATCCAATATTCAAACAACTAAGTGAACGGTTAGAGGCGTTAAGGGATAAAGCGGAGAAAGGTCTTATAAACAGCATAGAATTTATCAAGCAATTATGTGAGCTTGCCAAAGAAACATTACAAGCAGAAAAGCAAGCAGAACCAGCCAAAGTACAAAAAACTGCTAAAGCAGCTTTGACAGAATTGTTTTTAGAAATGAAAACAGATAAAACACCGGCAATAGTTGAAAGGATAGTAAACGATATAGATGATATTGTAAGAATTGTACGTTTTGACGGATGGCAAAACTCAACAACCGGAGAAAAATTAATAGGGAAAGAGTTAAGAAAAATACTTTGGGTTAAATATCAGATTAAGGATGAAGAGCTTTATAATAGAGCTTATGAATATATAAAAGAGTACTATTAAAAAGGAATATTTTTCAGAAGTAAAACAAGGTATCATAACACTTACTTATTTCAAACACCATCCTGCTATCGCCTTATTAGTTGGTATTGCTTAAAGCTTCCTTTGCAAATACTTCACCTGTCAGGACTTAGCTTAGGAGTTTTTTTAGAGATTAAAGCGGTTAAAATAATATTTAAAAATGATTGTCAGGTATTGATGATTGTTGCGACTAATCCACCAAACTATTTGTTAAGAAAAGTAAAATGGCACAATCATAGGACGTTGTCACGGGATAATGACCTGCTTATAAGGTTCTTAGCTCCTGCAATGGGATAGCTTGACAGGTTCTTTTTGAGCTTTAATAACCTTTGAACGAAGAGGAAGGGGCAATCTAATTATAGTACAAATTTTGTTATTAAAATATAGAATACAAACGGGCAAACAAAACCTCTATAATTGATAACCATCATCATTCCAACTTATAATGAAGCGGAAAGCATTACCTGCCTCATTAATTATTTAAAAAATAATTCTAACAACAAAGTCAAAGAAATAATTGTATCGGATGGTGGCAGTACGGATAAAACTTTAGAGGTTGCGCAACAGGCAGGTGTTAGGGCTGTTTTATCTCCAAAAAAAGGAAGAGCATCTCAAATGAATTATGCAGCATCAATAACAAGTGGTGGAGTATTATATTTTGTTCATGCTGACACTTTCCCTCCTCCAACATTTGTTGAGGATATTGAACAAGCACTTGCAGAAGGTTATGAATTGGGCAGGTATCGGACAAGATTCAATAGCAATAAAACCATTCTGCGTATTAATGCCTTTTTTACCCGCTTTGATTGGTTCATTTGTTATGGCGGCGATCAAACTTTATATATTACCGGTAAACTATTTAAAGAGATTGGAGGTTTTAAAGAGGATATGCTCATAATGGAAGATTACGAGATTGCAGAAAGGGCGCGAAAAAAGGGGAAGTATAAAATATTCTCAAAGGCAGCATTGGTTTCAGCAAGGAAATATGATACGAATAGCTGGTTAACTATACAACTGGCAAACCGGACTATCGTAAAAATGTACAACAAAGGAGCCTCACAAGTGGATATGATGGAAAAATATCAAGGAATGTTGGTATACAGATAAAAAGATAAAACTGTTTAGTGTTATGAAAGATTTAATTACAGGTATACAACAGGTAGGTATAGGTGTAACAAATGCAAACGAAGCAAAGCACCTTTACAAAGATATTTTTGGTATGAACGTTTTGATCTTTGACGACAAAGCTGAAGCTTCTTTAATGACACGTTATACAGGTTACCAGGTGCATAACCGGCATGCCATCTTATCTATGAATCTTTCCGGGGGTGGAGGTTTCGAAATATGGCAGTTTACTTCAAGGATTCCTTCAGAGAATGCTTTATCAAGGTTTGGCGATTTAGGAATTTTTGCTATAAAAATTAAATCAAAGAATGTAAAGGCTGCTCATGAGCATTTTAGCAGAATGCCTTTAATAAATGTATCTGCATTAATGGATGCGCCAGATGATAGAAATCATTTTTGGCTTACTGATCCTTACGGCAATCATTTTAATATTGTAGAGGGAGATGAGTGGTTTAAAACAAGACAGGGGATATGCGGCGGCGTAGTTGGGGCTGTAATAGGTGTGTCTAATCTTGATAAGGCACTTGGATTTTACCGCGATGTTTTAGGAATTGATGAAGTAGTATATAGTGGTACTGCTCCTGCAATCGATCTTCCTTTAAAGGAGCAGGAAGGGCAACAATTTAGAAGAGTACTGTTGAAAAAGCAGGTAGCTAACAAAGGGGCTTTCAGTAAGCTGTTAGGGTCAGTACAAATTGAATTGGTGGAAGCATTAGACTTTCAACCTGTAAAAATTTATAAGGATCGTTTCTGGGGTGATTGTGGTTTCATCCATTTGTGTTTTGATGTTTTGAATATGGATGTATTGAAAAACAAATCAGAACAAGCGGGATATAATTTTACGGTAGATAGCGCTAATTCATTTTCAATGGGTTCTTCTGCCGGAAGATTTTGTTATGTAGAAGACCCTGATGGTACTTTGATAGAGCTGGTTGAGACTCATAAAATTCCAATATTAAAAAAGCTTAACTGGCATTTGAACCTGAAGACCCGTAAAAATGAAGGACCTCTTCCCGGCTGGATGATTGGAATGCTTGGGTTTAATAAAGTGAAATGATTATTGCAATAAAGCCTGTAGTGCCTTCCGTTCGTTTTTTTTCATTTTCAAATAATTAATGGTGCTGACAAAGCCATCTTTCCAATACAAATATATCAATGCAAAAAAGGGAACTGCAATAACCAGTAAGAGACAAACAGGGCTTATCAGAATGCTGCACAATACAGCAAGTAACAATACATAAAAAGGATATACAATTAATAAAGCTGCAAATAAAGTTGAATCGTAAAACACTGTTCCCTTCGTTTTGTTTTTGATGAAATTTTTTAAGGGCAGGTAAACAGGCAAGTGAATAAGTACACCTGTTAATACAGGAATAAATAATAGCACAGACAGCAAAAGGTTATTGACAAAAGAGGTTGTATTTAAGGCGATGGTTTTTGTATTGGATAAATTAGAAAGCTCTTTTTTTAAAATATCAGAAGTTAGCTTCGCTTTTAAGGTTTTTAAATAAGATACCGGTTTTGATGAATCTTTTACCAGAGCAGTATTACTCAATAAAAACTGAACAACAGAGGTGTTATCATCCATAAGTATTCCTTTTTTAAGGCGTGAGTAAAGCAGCTTATTGAAATGCCTTATTTGCTGTGCTTCATTAGCTGCAATGCATGCCTCACTGCTAACAATAGGTTCTCCAAATTCAATAATTATTTTTTTCCAAAAAATGGTAAACGAGTTATAATTAAGGCTAACAGGCAAAACCCTGAAAGCTTTTGAAATGGCTTCTTGCTTCCATGCATTGATTGCTATTCTTGCAGAACCTTTTTTTAATGGACGTAGCTCCCATTGGTTAAGACAGAGTCCTTCTGAAAATATGAGCACTATTCCTCCATCTCGCAATATCCGGTTGCACCGTTCGAATGCTGTATCATTTAATGCTAAATATTCTTTTCCTTCGCTTAAACAGTAAATGGGGATGGCTTTTAGAGTTGTAAGAATTTTTTTTGCAATAGGATTTTTAAAGGCATCTCCCCGTGCTAAAAAGTGTACCGGATTTTTAAACAAAGCCCCTAATAATACTGCGTCAAAAAAAGAATTGGGATGATTGCAGGCTAATAGCAAAGGGCCTCTTTCATTAAGTACGTTCCTGTTGCTAATAACAATTTTGCGACAAAAAAATAACAGCCCTGCCCTTACCCAACTTTTTATAAAATAATACAACTTATCAATTTAAACAGGAAGATAGGAAAATCAACTCATCATATCTCTTTAAGTCCTCAACAGCATTTAATTGAGGTAGTGGGCGTACAAAAGGCTTGACAGTAAAACCATCTGCTAAAAACCGGAAATTCCAATTTCGCATTTCCCGCAGGTTATAACAGGCTAATTTCAGGTAAGGAGATGGTTAGAATTAAAGAGGAATAGAATAATATTTAAAGATGTTTGTCAGGTATTGATGGGTGTTACGACTAATTGAAATAGAGCGTCAAATAACAGCATACGAACTGCTCATGCTTAAATTTTTTATATGAACTTAATGAATGCTATGATGTTGTCTTGTGTAAAGGCAACAGAGCTTATGGAAATGAAGGAGTTTGAAAGACTAAGTTTTATAAACAATCTGCAATTGAAGATGCATACATCCATGTGTTCAGGTTGCAGAGATTATATAAAGCAGAGTAAACTGATTAACGAATTGCTAAATAAAAGCCGGAGCACATCCGTTATTGTTGAAAATACTAAAGAGCTGGAAGAGCCAGTCACTAAAAAATTCACCCGGCTTTAATGTATCCTCATAAAATGAAAGTAGTAATGCATAAAAGTGACACAGCCATTGTAATCAAGTCGTGGGTTGAAGCATTTTCTGATAAAATGTATCTGTGGACTTTATATAAAACGAACAATAAGGAAACCGCTGAAGATTTGGTGCAGGATACTTTTTTAGCTGCTTTTCAATCTATCGAAAAGTTTGAAGGTAAAAGTGAACCTAAAACCTGGTTATTCAGCATTCTTAATAACAAAATTGCTGAACATTTCAGAAAAGCTTATCGCAACCCCACCATCAATGAAAGTGATAGAAGCGTTAATGCAGAAGTATCTTTATTTAACACCTTTTTTGATAGCAATGGTAATTGGAAAAAAGAACAGCGGCCCAAAGAGTGGCATCGTGACGAGAGAAACCTTCTTGATAACGCCGAATTTATAAATGTGCTGCAAGGCTGCATGAGCAAACTACCAAACAATTGGTTTGCAGCAGTGCAATTGAAATATATCGGAAAAAAAAGCGGGGAATTAATTTGTCAGGAATTAGAAATTTCTCCAACTAATTTCTGGCAAATACTGCACCGTGCAAAGTTGCAGCTTAGAAAATGTTTGGAGGTTCACTGGTTTAAAAATTAATAAGATGAAGAAAATAATGTACCTGATAATGCTTCCGTGTAAAAAAGCAACAGAATTGATAGAAAAGAGGGCATTGGTAGGGCTTTCCTCTAAAGAGAAAATACAATTGCATCTTCATAAAACAATGTGCGATGCATGTACCGCATACCAAAAACAAAGTAAAAAAATTGATGAATTGCTTGAGAGACATATTCATACTTCTGATTTTAATAATTCAGGTTCTTATCAAAATCACGAATTGAAAGAAAGGATTATAAAAAATCTTTCATAGGATGATTGCAAAAGCAAAAACCTTATTTAAATTCCCTCAAACTAAAGTCTATGAAAAAAGCCTTAGCAATCGTTATTCTAATTATAGGTTGTCATGCAGCTTCAGCCCAAAGCGACAGTTCCTATTATACAGTACGGCTATCATCTTTCGATGTAAGTGTTACTAATAATATTACAAAGCTTCACTGGAAAACAATCTGCTTTTTGCAATATGCAAACTTCCAGATTCAAAAATCGGCTAACGGCACAGATTATAATACTATAAGTTCATTTACCGCAGACCGGCTTCGTTGTCAGCAACCTTTTGATTTTACTGATAGTTCAAGTGCTAATCAGGGAAATATTTTTTACAGGATTAATGTTGGCAATATAGATGGTATCTTTTATAATTCTGCGGTAAGACGTGTATATCTTAAAGAAAAGGGATTTGACCTAATTGCCATCTATCCAACAATTGTTACTTCATCTGCGAATTTCACTTTATCAAGTGCAGATAATAAAACTTTTTATGCTACGATTATCAACCAAAGTGGCGTAAGTGTAAAAACGATAAAACTTCAGGTTCCTAAAGGATTGTCAAATTATAGTTTGCAGACGGGTGGTTTACCTCCAGGTTATTATTGGTTGAAGGTTTTGAATGAGCAGGGGGAAGTCAAAACTGAAAAATTTATAAAACAATAAATTTTGATAGATGGCTCACAGATTGCACGGATAATCACAGATAAAAATCATCTGTGTCTTTCTGTGTTATCTGAGAGAAAAACATTATCTCTCACAGATTACACGGATAATCACGGATAAAGACCATCTGTGCCTTTCTGTGTTATCTGCGAGAAATAAATAAAATATGGATATAAACAAGTTATCTTATAAAATACGAGGTGCCATTTTTACTGTTCATATTGAACTTGGTCCTGGGTTGTTAGAAAGTGTTTATGAAGCCGCTTTAGTTTATGAATTAACCGCAGGAGGCATATGTGTTTCTTCCCAGGTTGCAGTTCCTGTTCATTATAAAGAAGTGCAATTGGAATTGGGGTTTAGAATGGATATTCTGGTGGAGAACTTGGTTATCATAGAAATAAAATCTATTGAATCATTGCATGATGTTCATAAAAAGCAGCTATTGACGTACTTAAAATTGGCAAATAAAAAGCTGGGTATTCTCGTCAATTTCAATGTCGTCAAACTGATTGATAAAGAAAGTTTAATAAGAATTATTAATTAAATAAGCTCACAGATTACACTGATGTACACAAATAAGATCATCTGTGTCTTTCCGTGGCATCTGTGAGAAAATCAAATATGAAATCATTAAAAGCACAACATAGTATTCTTGCAAACGCCTATGAACAGATAGAAATTCTGGAACATGGAATTACCGATGATTTTGCATTAGTACCCTTTCAGCAAAAACTGGAAGAGAGTGGATTATACCCGCTTAGGGCAACAGGTGTACAAATATTTCAGGTGAATGTAGGAAAGATGTGCAATCAGGTATGTAAGCACTGCCATGTAGATGCAGGTCCGGACCGCAAGGAGATTATGACCAAAGAAACCATGCAACAATGCCTGGACGCATTGAAAAATAACTCTCAGTTAAGAACAGTTGATTTAACGGGCGGTGCTCCTGAAATGAACCCTGACTTCAGATGGTTTGTAGAAGAAATAAAAAAGCTGGACAGGCATATAATTGTGCGTTGTAATCTTACTATCATTTTAGCCAATAAAAAATATCACGATTTGCCGCAATTCTATAAGCAACATAGTATTGAAGTTGTTTCATCTCTTCCGTTTTATACGCAAGACCGCACCGACAGGCAACGGGGCGATGGAGTGTTTGAACACAGTATCCAAGCTTTACAAATGCTCAATAAAGTTGGTTACGGAAAAGAAGGAACGGGTTTGATTTTGAATTTGGTTTATAATCCTGCTGGTGCTTTTATGCCCCCACCGCAAGCTGGTTTAGAAAAAGAATATAAGCAGGCATTGATGGAGCATTATGGCATTGAGTTCAACAGTTTATTTGCCATTACCAATCTTCCCATTAGCCGCTATTTAGATTATTTGCTGCAAAGCGGTAATTATGAAAAGTACATGGAGAAGTTGGTGAATGCATTTAACCCTGTTGCGGCAGCCAATGTGATGTGCCGCAATACCGTCTCTATCGGCTGGGATGGTTATTTATACGATTGTGATTTTAACCAGATGCTGGATTTGAAAGTAGCTTGCTCTTCAAAACATATTGCAGACTTTAATAAAGAAGCACTTGACAAACGATCCGTAATTGTAGGGCAACACTGCTTTGGCTGCACAGCAGGTTCAGGAAGCAGTTGCGGAGGAAGTGTGGCATAAAAAAATAATTAAACAATACATTATAAACCAGTTCACAACGATACAAACACAAAAGGAATTAACTGCCATTCTTATTTTTTCCCGTCATGCGAAAGAAGAGGCCGGGCAGAAGAAATATGCAAACTTATCCAGTAAAAAAAGTGGGATTAAGCTCGCATCTCAATTAATTCGTTATACACAACAGCAGGCGGAGGAATCCGCATTACCTGTTATTCATTTTTTTACAGACAAACAAAGAGGTCATACGTTTGGTGAGCGACTGGCAGATGCAATTGAAGAAGGTTTCGCCTTAGGTTTCAATAAGCTTATTGTTACAGGCACCGATTCACCCTGTGTACATAATAAACAATTTATAGAAGTAGCAAATAAGTTGAATAAGACTCAACTTGTTTTAGCTCCAACAGCAGATGGTGGTGTTTACCTGATTGGGATTCATAAAGATGCTTTCGATAAAGAAAGCTTTATAGAAGTTCCATGGTTAACAAATACTGTTTTTAACAGCCTGAAGCATTATGCATCGCAACATCATTTTTCATTAATTGCAGAAATTACAGGCGATGACCTTGATAATGTCAGCGATGTTTTTCAGTGGAAGCAAAAACACCATTGTAGTTGGTTCACTCTCTTCATTTCGCAACTGATTTTTTCTGTTAAGAGCATAAATTATCAGCAATATCAAGTTACTTTCTATTTTAACGATAATATTTACTCATCGCTTTTAAGAGGGCCACCTCAATATCATTACTGATATACAATACTAATTCTATTTTTTACCTCAATTATTTAAAAGCATGAAAGCTATTTTTACTGTAATAGTGGTATGCCTGTTTGTGCATTCAGGCATAGCACAAAAACTAACAATTACCGGAATTATCCAGGATGTAAATACAGCAAATGCTTTGGCTAACGTAAGCATACAGGAAGAAGGCACGGGTACTGGTACATTCTCAAATACAGACGGCACTTACGCTATTAAAGTAAGTAACAACAATGCCACACTCCTCTTTTCCCACGTTGGCTACAACACACTGCAAGTGAAACTGAATAACAAAAACCATCTAAATATCTTTCTTATACCCAATGCCAATATGTTAACAGATGTTGTGGTGACGGCCCTGGGCATCCAACGTAATAAAAGAGAACTGGGTTATGCTGTACAAACCGTACAATCGAAAGACCTTACCCAGGTAAGGCAAACAAACCTGGTAAATGCACTTGCCGGAAGAGTGGCTGGTGTGCAGGTAACCAATGGTTCATCGGGTGTTGGCTCTTCGTCAAGAATTGTAATACGTGGCGAAAATTCTTTAACCGGTACCAACCAACCGCTTTTTGTGGTTGATGGCGTACCTATTACCAATAATGTGGTTACCAATAATACTGAAAACAACGAAAGCGGCTTTCAGGAAGTGGATTATGGTAATGGCGCTGCCGATATAAATCCGGATGACGTAGAATCAATTACGGTTTTAAAAGGTGCAGGCGCCTCTGCTTTATATGGAAGCAGAGCTGCCGGTGGAGTAATTGTGATTAAAACAAAAGATGGCACCAACCATAGCAGGAACCAGGGAATTGGGGTTAGTGTAAACAGCTCGGTCACTTTCGAAAATCCGTTGGTCTTACCAAAATATCAGAACGTATATGGTGCAGGTGCAGGAGGCAAGTTTTTTTATGAAGATGGTTTCGGTGCAGGCTCTAACGATGGCGGCCTTACTAGCTTTGGCCCTAAGTTAGACGGACTGTTGATCAAGCAATTCAACGGCCCGTCAACAGACGTAAATGGTAATCCGGTAAGAGGCGCGGACATCATCGCAAGAAATGGCAACCCTATTACACCCACTCCATTTGTGGCTCATCCCAACAATATAAAAGAGTATTTTAAAACCGGGGCCACACTCATTAACAACGTATCCTTCAACGGAAGCAATGACCAATCGAGCTTTAGAATATCTTATACCAATCTGGATAACAAAGGAATGATGCCAAATACCGATTTGAAAAGAAACAGTCTTGCATTTTCGGGAACCAGCAGGTTAAATGATAAATTATCGGCAAGAGCTTATGTAAATTATATTCAGTCATCCAGCACAAACCGCTCTGCATTGGGTTATGGAAGTGAAAATCCCATGTACACTTTTAACTGGACCGGCAGGCAGGTAGATACCCGTGATCTGAAAGATTACTGGCAGGCAGGCAGAAAAGATTTCAACCAGTTCAATTCAAATTATCTCTGGCTCGATAACCCATATTTCTCTGCCTTTGAAAACACCAATGGGTTTGGGAAAAAGCGAGTTATAGGGAATGCTTCCCTCAACTATGATATTAATCAAAACTTTAGTTTGAGGTTCCGGTCAGGGATAGATTACTACCATGATCTTCGGAGCTCAAAAAGGGCGTTTAGTACCAAGCGTTTTGCAAACGGCGCTTACCGCGAAGATGAAATTGACTACAACGAACTGAATACTGATGTTTTATTAATATATGCTAAAGAGATCAGCAAGAGTTTCCGAATGACCTTGTCTGCCGGAGGAAACATTCTTACACAAAAAACAAATTATAAAAGCACTACTGCCGGTCAGCTCTCTGTACCCAATATTTACAACTTCGGCAATTCAAAAATTCCGTTGGTTTCTTACCAGGAAGTATCTGAAAAGCAGATCAACAGCCTGTATGCTTTTGGCAATTTTGCTTATAAAAATTATTTGTTTGCCGATGTTACCTTCCGCAACGACTGGTCGAGCACGCTGCCGCAAAACAACAATTCCTATCCTTATTATTCCGGATCACTGGCTTTGTTGTTATCAGAAGTAACGAGGCTTCCTCAATTTATTTCTTATGCTAAGTTGAGGTTGAGCGCTGCTACAGTGGGTAGTGATACCGATCCTTACCAACTGAATAATACGTTTGTTTTTAATCAGAATTATGGCTCATCGCCATTATTAACCAACAGTACACGCCTGTTAAACCCTTCTCTTACGCCCGAAAAATTAGATGCGCTTGAAGCAGGTGCCGAAGTATACTTTATTAAAGACAGGTTGGGCATTGATGCGAGCATTTACCAAAATACCAGTTCTAACCAAATCATCAATTTACCTTCTTCCACATCAAGCGGTTATGTTAGCCGTTTGGTAAATGGTGGAAGCATCAGAAGCAAAGGAGTAGAAATTATGCTCAAAGGATCTCCGGTTGTTGGTAAAAATTTCAGGTGGAATACCTACATCAATTTCTCGCAAAACAAGAGCCGGGTACTTACCTTGCCTGATGGAGTGGATCAGTATGTTACAGGTACTTCAAGTGTGTATACCAGCGCAACCAATTCGGTGTTTTTTATTGCCTCACCGCAAAACGGAGGAAGAATTGGCGATATATACGGAAAAGGTTTTGTTGAGATAGATGGAAAGACTTTGTACGATGCAAAAGGTTTTCCGGTAAGAGATCCTAACCTTCGTAACCTTGGAAATTATAACCCCGATTTCATGATGGGCTTTGGTAATGATCTGTCTTATAAAAACTTCGACCTCAATTTTCTGTGGGACTGGCGGCAGGGAGGTGTATTTCTTTCGAGAATTTTTACACTCGGAAGCACTTCCGGCATACTTGAATCTACCCTGCCCGGCAGAGAAACCGGGATCGTTGGCCAGGGTGTCACCAACACCGGAATAGCGGGAAGTCCTAAGTATGAGACAAACACCATATCAATCGCTGCAAATGATTATTACGGGCAGTACTACAACCGCGCAACCCCTGCCACTTCTATGTTCGATGCCTCTTATGTAAAACTAAGGCAGGTCTCTTTATCTTATGGTATCCCCAAAAATATTCTTGGAAAAATGAAAATAAACGAAATACGTGTGGGAGTGATTTTAAATAATGTTTTGCTGTTCACTAAAAATCAAAATGTAGATCCTGAAGCTAATGCTTTGCAGGGCAGAAAGTATGTGTATGGCGTTGATAATATGTCGTTGCCATCCGCCAGGTCTTATGGTTTCAACTTAAACATTAAATTCTAATCCTTATGAAAACCACAACAAATAAAAGCGTTTTACCTTTTTTTACTTTTGATACCGGCATTTACCTTTCATGGTATCATCGTTGCGTCGCAAGCACTTCATCGGCATACCAGTGGGCGTCTGCAGTCTTTAGTGCAAAGCCGCTTATACATTTTAAGCCGTCGCTTATCATCATTGGCGTATTCTTATTGCTTTCAACAGCATGCAAAAAAGACCTTGCAAAAGTGAACGAAAATCCCAATGCACCGGCGAAGGCAGAGCCTCAGTCTCTGCTCTCAAATGTCTTATATCAATCAGCAAAGAACAATGCAGAAGAAGCCTGGAAGAATGGCAACCTGTTGGCACAACATACCAGCAACATAGAGTTCTTTCCAATAGACCGTTACGATGTGGGAACCAACACCGAGCTGTGGAATGCAACCTACCGTTTATTAAATGATGTTTATTCAATCGAGACCTCACCGGCATCTAACCAAGGCTATAAAGGCATTGCCCTGGTATTAAGATCGCAGCTTGCAGCTTTACTTACCGACCTTTGGGGCGACGTTCCATATTCGCAAGCCATCAAAGGAACAAGTGAAGGAATTTTTTCTCCTGCTTACGATAAACAGCAGGATATTTATACCGGACCCAATGGCATTCTTGATAACCTCGACAAAGCCATCACCCTTCTCACATCATCAAAAGATGTCATCAGCGGCGACATTATGTTTAAAGGAGACTTGAGTAAATGGGCACGCTTGGCAAGCTCTCTAAAAGTTCGCTACCTGATGAGGATCAGTAGAAAAGTAGATGTATCAACCCCACTTCAAAACCTGCTTACCCAAAATAATTTGTTAAGAAGCAACAGTGATAATGCGGTTGTTCCTTTCCTTGCTTCTGCACCCAACCAATGGTTCCTGGTGAATGAAAGAGAAGGCCGTTATGCAGATGTGCGCATGAGCACTACGAGTGAGAATATTTTAGTGGGTTTAAACGATGCAAGACTGGGCGTATATTTTAAGCCTACTGTTAATTCAGCAACAACGGCTATGCCAGTTTATAAAGGTCTGCCAAATGGTTTGAGTCGTGCAAGCCAGAACGCTTATAACTTTAACGACATTTCTCTTATAGGAAGATTGTTTAGAGATGAACCTCAAGGAGTAGATGCACCTATAATGACTTATACTGAATTACAATTCCTCTTAGCAGAAGCCGCCCAAAAAAAGTTGATACAAGGGAGTGCTGCCACTTATTATGAGGCCGGCATAAAAGCTTCTCATGATTATTACAAAGTGAGTGTTCCTGCGGGGTATTTCACTAAAATGGAAGTAGCATTTGATGGAACGGACGACCTCAAAAAGATCATGACTCAAAAATGGATTTCCAATTTTTTAAATGGCTATGAAGCATGGCTCGATGTAAGAAGAACAGGCTTTCCGGTTTTGCCGGTTCCAAAAGATAATCTGAATGCAGACAAGTTCCCCGTACGTTTCAGGTACCCTGATATTGAGCAGGCTGCTAACAAGAAAAATTATACAGAAGCAGCGGCTCGTATCGGTGGAGATAACTATAACAGTAAAGGCTGGTGGGAAAATTAAATAAGCACAAACTATGACTACCCTTAGCCTGCAATGGATCATTTTAATCGCCTTCGGAGTATTGTTCTTTTTTATTGCACCCAAAGCAAAAACGATTCAGCAATTCTTCCAGGCAAAATCAGAAAAGGGAAAAGAACCCAATGTGTTTCTGCTGACAAGCAGCCTGGTGATTGCATGGATCTTTGCTAAATCCATAGCCAACGCTGCCAACCTTGGCCTCGCTTATGGTTTTATTGGGGGTCTTGCGTATGCCT
>JAABUK010008529.1_pt1 | contig 14330 bp, 16 predicted proteins | sample 5559141 | NCBI WGS metagenome assembly JAABUK01 (sample SAMN10711869, study PRJNA513367) | rock metagenome | isolation source: Antarctica rocks | place: Antarctica: Victoria Land, Pudding Butte nord | collected 2016-01-03
GCCGGCTGTAAAGTCTGGCCTTTCAGGCCACCGCCAACGGCGGCTACGGACTTGACAGCCGGCTGCCCGCTTCAGAGATATTCCACCAATGGATGTGTCGCTGATTGTCGCTGGCGACACGGTTTTGATTGTCGCGCGACAATCACGCCCATTTCGCTTGCTCATATGGTTCGGCGCTCGCACGGTGCATCATGTTCTGTGTTGACGAAGCGACTGCTGAAGCAATCCGCCGGGCGTTCATGGACGATGGGGAACTGTCGGCGGTGATTGAGTTCCGGCGGCATTTTCCGTTGATTACCGATCACGCACGGGCGCTGGAGTGCGCGCGCATCATCGCTGGGTGGGGCGTCGAGCGGCCGGCGACTGAGGTTAGCGAGAACGTCGTGCCATTGCGGAATAATGTTGTTACGCTCAAGCCACGGCGGCCGCGGACCAAGCAATAAGGTTAGCGTCTACGCCGATCGCCAGACGGGTCTCGTTACTCGCCTAGAGATACACGCCAAGCGTGACCGAGGAAGGATGCCGGGGCCGGTAGGGCTGCAGCCGGTCGTCGTATCGGATAAGGCTTTGCTTTTATCCTTTACAGTCCATTGGCACTAGGCCAACGTTTACTCCTACTGTTACAAAGTCCGAGCAGACTAACAACTCAATATTGAGACGGCTTGCTTGATGCAGTTGGCTCAGGCTGGCCATTCATTCTTTTGAGGAGGCAACGGAATGAACGAAGATACATCGGGAACTAGGCCAGCCGAAGTCTTGGAGTTGTCTCTGTCCAATTTATATTTGCCTCATAAGTGGTTTAGCTCCAGTGCGTTGAACTGGCTATACGCAATCAAGAAGCAGCCACGCATCGGCACTTGGACATTTATACATGAGGGGGACGATGTTCGCATTTTTGAAAGCGAAGCGGCACGGGATGCTGAGATTGTTCGGCTCCAACAACTCGAACAGGCTGCGGCCACTGCACGACACAACGAGTAGTGTCGCGAGGTATAAGGCGCGCGAGTGCAAGGTCATTGCGCGGCGATGGGATGCTCTGGCGCTGCAAGCCGAGACCGCCGAGCAACGACTGTTGCGGGAGCAGATTGCGAACGGATGGCGAGAGATGGCTGACGGGTGATGGCGGCTTGGGCGGCGCAGGGGGCAGCACAGACCGATTGAACCACACTACGCGGCCGGTAAGGCGTCCAACGCGCCGGCCGTGGTGTTGCGTTCGTTGGTCGCGATATCTACAATCTGTGGTGCAAGGGGCTAATACCCCGCCTTGGGATCAAGCGCCTCACCCGGACGCTCCCAACGGTTCGCGGCTCGGCATAGGGCACCCGGCGACAATCGCGTCGTCGGGAACCTATCGCTTGGAGCTACACATGAATGACAATTGCGACGTGACCTACTATCCGGCGTGGGTCGAAACCGAGGAAGACAAGTTCACCAGCATCGACCACGCGATGTCGGATGTAACTCTGCGCCGCAAGGCACTGGCCTTCGCCAAGGGCAAGCTGACAGAGGCGCAGCGGCACTATGACGCGCTCAAGGCTTACGCCGACAAGACGACGATCCGGGCGTGAACTGAGGGGCGGTGCGGCGGCATCGGGCGATCAACCCCGACAGCCGCCGCGTTTGCTCTGGGGCATTCTGCCCACCCTGATTAGAGTAGCGGGGCGGTCTAGCGCCCTTTGCGAGGCCGCAGAGGTGTCACCGTAGCCGGCGGCGGCGCTGGTTCTGCAGTCCAGCCTGCGATCGTTCGGGCGCATTGTCGCGCGTGGGCGTTGTCCGCGATGCCGGGGAAGCGGCGGGCGCTGATGGCGGCGCTTGATCCGCAGAACCGCTCGCTGGCGACCTGGTTCTCCGGCGTGATGCAGCCGGACACGAACGACGGCGTGCAAACCGCGAAGTGGCTGATGGACTTCTTGGATTACGTCATGGAGCAGAAGGCGTCCGCCATCCTGGACTTTGGCGGCGGCGATACCGCGTTGGCAAAGCTGGTCCACGAAGCGCCTGACCTTACCTCGATGATGACGGCGGCCGGGGTGACGCCCATCGCCTGCTACATGGTGGGGCCGCGGGTCGAGGACCTGTCCTCGCTGGACTCGATGGAACGGGCCGGTTTTCAGCCCAGCGCCACGGTGATCGTGCTGAACGAAGGCCGGGTGGATAGCACCATGTCCCGTGAGGAAGCCTTTGCCCGCGTGCTGCGGCATAGCGTGTTCAAGCAAGCGTTGGAGCGAGGCGCGCTGGCGTTGTGGATGCCTCGGCTGGAGCCGGAAGTGGCAGCCGACATTGAGGGACGGCGGCTTACGTTCGGGCAGGCCCGCGACGGGCAGGTTCCCCCTGATGCGAAGTTCGGACCGATTGGCGGGTTCAAGCGCAGCATGGTCCGGCGCTGGCTGGAAGCCATGCAGCACGAGTTCGGACCCGTGGCGTCATGGATGCCATGAACGATCCCGGCCCGGTTGATGCCTTCACGGCTAAGGTGCAGGCGGCGCAAGCCGACCTGCAACACGGCATTGACCGGGCCGGACTGCGCGACGATCCGTTTCGGCACCCCCTGCAAGCCTTGTCCGGCGTCCTGGGGCTGTTCCCGGAGCTGGTGGGGCAGCTCACGGGGGCCGTTGACCAAGCCCGGCAGCCGATAGACCCGGTGGCGGTCGAGCGTGCCGTCGAGCGGCTGGAGAAGGCAGCAGCCCGCGGCGCCGACCAGCGCGCTGCGGAGCTGGCACGGTCGCGCAGTTATCGCGCGTTGTTCATTTACGGGGGCGTGCTTCTGGCAACGGCGCTGGCTGCGGTCGGCGTCGGCTTCGCCTGGGGACAGGCATCGGCCAATGCCGCCGTTCACCAGACTGAACAGCAGCTCGCCCTGGCGTTCCGGGACGGTCCCGGCGCGGCGGCAGCCTGGGCAACCCTCATGCGGGCGAACGATGCGGGCCTGCTGCTGGCGGCCTGCTCCGGGCTTGCAGTCAAAACCCTTGAAGGTCGTAAGGCGTGCAACATGCCGGTCTGGCTGGACCCATCCGGTCCGGTGGTGCCATGCTGCACCGCAGCAACGCAGAATATCCCTTATGGAAACTCGCCAGCAGTCCCGGCGAAGTTCCGAAGCAGTTACCGCGTGCCCCTGCGGCCGGGGCGGCGTGAGGACTTGGGGGATGGCAGTATTCGGGCCTCGGCGGACGTGGTTGGGTGGCCACGATGACTTGGCAAGATCGTTGCAGCCTGGAAGTATATGAACCGTGCCGTTCCATGCGGGGACAGAAAGCGGCAGTGTGAGAAAGACCTTGCTTGCGCCGCACGCATAATCTATCATCCGCGCATGGTGAATGTGCCACAGGCTGCAACTGCTATTGCGTCAGGGTTCGGTATTCCTCGATCCCAGGTCTATCAGGTCGCCCGCACAATCCGCGAGCAGGACCCGACGCTGCTGCCCCGCGACCCCGTGGGACGCAACCTGGGCACCGATTTGGTGCCGCCCCACTACACCAACCTGATGGTCGGAACGGCGGCGGCTGATCCTGTCGCCACTGTGGCGGTGCTGGTCCGTGCTTACCGTGCTGCCAGGTACACTCGGCCGATAGAGGAAGTGCGTGGCGAGGTAGAGCCGCGTCGGCCAATCCTGGGTGGGCAGACTTTGGGGCTTGATCTCGACGGCCTCATTAACCGGCTGGCCGGTTCTTCCGATGAAGCCCGGAAGTTTCGCATGGTCGCCCCTGGTAGGTTTCGGGTCGCCCTAGTTGTTGGCGAGGCCTTGGTTGCGCGGGTCGAAGACTTGGAGACGGGCCAAGTGGACCAGTACGACGCCAAAGGGCGGCATTCGACGCCGGGTGGGCAGACCTTTCGGTTTCAGGGAAAGGAGCGTCAGGTCGTTCCCCTCCGGCGCGTTGCCTACCTCGAATTTGCCCATTTCGAATTAGCGGCAGAGCTTTGGGCGGACAGCCTCAAGCATGGTGCCGTCTATACCCCGTCGCTTCTGGACTTGTCGGATGATGAGCCAGAAACCGAAACCGCCGCGTCAGGTCCTTGCCGGGACCAAAACGCGGCGGCTGTCAGTGACCAGACCGCAGACACGGTGCTGGATGGAGCTTCACAAACCCATCCTATCAGCGAGAGAGAGAAATCTCAACTGCCTCGCGTCAAGCGGTCTGGTCGTCACTTCCATCCGTCAGGAACGACCCATGATCATAAAGAATCACATTCCACTTGCGCAGCTTTCGCCTGAGCTGATCGACCGCTACGGCAAGTCGCCGGGTTACCGCATCCTGTCGAATATGGCCAGGGACGGACATCTCCGCACGGAGATAGTCAACGGTCGGCACTATGTGCTGGAGGCGAACCTGCCGGCGATTGCGGCCGATCTCGGCCTCGTTCCGGCTCACGCCGCCTAATCGTCCCCACCAGCACTGCGCAGGCACGCACGCGCTGATGGAGACGACAGGACAGATGCGTCAGTAGCGGGTGCAATCGCTTTATAGCATCAAGTCCAGTCTAGTTCCATAGCCTTGCCCGTGCCGCGCCCGATTAGGAGCGCGCCTCATGGCCGTTTTGACTTCGCCTTCACAGCCGCCGCGCACCAGCCGCGCCGGCAAACGTCGTAAACAAGTTTCAGCTACCCCCCTCGCTAGCGACCAGCGCATCACGCTGGCCTGCCGGTTGGATCGCAACGCCGACGCCTTGCTGTTCCTGGGCTGCCACATCGCGGCGGAACGGCTGGCGCTGCGAGCAGCGGCACTTCGAGAGGCGGGCCGATGAGCGGCACCGCACGGCTCCGCCTGCTGGCTCTGGTGGCGCGTCATTACCTGCGCCGTGGGTTCTGCTACGAGCAGGTCCGGTCCATCATCTGGTGCCGCAACGATGTCCTGGGCTGTGATGCGCAATCGGTCGGCGAGGTCTGCCGGCAGTCGCTGATTGAGAACAACGCAGAACAAGATAGGCAACGGAGGGCAGGGCGGTGAGCGGCCCCGTCTTCAAGATCAACACTCGGGACGACATTCCGGCCGCCATTGCCAGGTTGCAAGCTGCCGGCGCTTGGCACCGCGTCCCCCTGATGCAGGCTGCCTATCACGGCCGCATTGACCACACGGAACTGCATCGCGGAACATCCGCCCAGTACTTCAAGCGCTGGGCTGCGGCATCCTGCCATCCGGCGCTGGCACTTGTTGGCGACGATGACCACTCGCCGCTGGACGGCCCGGACACCTGGCCTCTCGCGCCGCGGGTTTTGCGCTGGGCGCGGTTCGTTGTCGTGCACGGTGGGGCGGGGCGGCCGGAGCATTATGAACGCGTCCTTGCCCTGACCGCCGTTTATCGGCGGGTTGTGATGATTGAGTGCTCCTCGGCCAATATTGAGGCGTGGCAGGCTGCGGCGGAACAGTGGGCGGTCGGCGCGCAGGGGTTGACGATGCAGCCCCCTCCGGGATGTCCGCACCCGTCGTTGGACCGGAGCAAGGCGCAATGAACGCGCTTCGGGACGGCATCCAGCGCGTCAACGATGAAGCCGGCGGACTGCTGGAGCTGCAGGTCATCCAGCGCACCGACCTGCCGGCGCTGATCTTAGACGCCGTGGCGGGCAGCAACGAAGCTGCACAGACCCTTCGGCTGGTCAACGACACGGTCGCCAGTATCCAGGCCGCACCTCGCCGGAGGCGGATGCTGTGCGGCGCCTGCCCTCGTGGGCTACAGGGTGGCCGGTTTTCGATCATCATTGCTCGGCCCGCCCGCGATGATGCAGCACAGGGACTTGCCATGGCGATCTGCACCAAGTGCGGGCCAGACTTCGGCGCCATCCAGGTGGCTGCACAGGTAGCGCTGGCCCGCGTCTGGCCGAACGTGCGGCCGGTCACGGTGACGCACCCGGAAGGCGGACGGGCGTGAACGCCGCCAACATAGTCCGCGGCGACCGTCACCTGCCGCGCCTGCCGGTGCAGCCGCATTTGCGTGCTGTGGACAGCCGGGTGCAGCCGGCGACGCCGGAGTGTCCGCTGATCTCGCGCATCGACGGACGGCTGGTGTCGGACGGGCTTCTATCGGTCAAGGTCGCACTTCGCCTGCTGGTGGCGGGGGAGGCATGATGATGGCTCTCAACCCCGATGATCGGCGCCGTCTCGCAGGGGTGCTTGCTCGTCTATCATCCGACCATGCCGGTGAACGGGACGCCGCCGCGCTGCTCGCAAGCCGGATCGTGCGGGACCGCAATGTGACCTGGCTGGACGTGTTGCGGGCCGATCTGCCAGCGCGCGCACCGAACACTGCCAATCCGCACCACAACGCCGCCCCCGGCACCGACCTCGCCTTGTGCTTGCGCCACATCGGGCAGCTCAGCGCCTGGGAAAAGCAGTTTGTCCAATCCGTGGCCACGATGCCGCGGCGGTCGCCCGGCCAGTCTCGCAAGCTTGTAGAAATCGCGGACGCGCTCCGCAAGAACGGTGCAAAATGATGAGCGTCCCTTTTGAGATCGTCGGGCTGACAAGCGCCTCGGGTCTGCTCACGAAGCGGATCAAGCTGGGCGACGACGGTCTGCTCGTCAGTGACGGAAGCGCGTGCGTCATGGGGCAAGGGGCGGCCAAGCGCGTGCGGCTTTCCGGCGTGTCCGACTTCGCCGCCCTGATAGGCAGCCTCAAGTCCAGCGAAGCCATCGCGCTCGGCTCGCTGCGCCACGATCTGCCGGATGTGGTGCAGGTTACGACGGCAAAGAAGCTGACGGAGCTGAACGGCACCGCTCCCAACCACATCATCGCCCGCACCGCGGGACATATCGGCTATCTCCCCAAGCAGCCTGCAATGGCGCTGCTGGATTACGACACGAAAGGAATGCCGGACGCGGTAGCCAAGCGCGTGAATGACCTGGGCGGCTTCTGGCAGTCGGTGTTGTCGGTCGTGTCTGACCTCGAACACACGGCGAAGGTGGTCCGGCGGTCCACCAGCTCCGGCATCGTCCGGAGCGACACGGGAGAGGCGCTGAAGGGGTCAGACGGCTTGCACGTCTTCGTCCTGGTCCAGGATGGCGGCGATGTCGAACGGTTCCTGCGCACCCTGCATGATCGGTGCTGGCTGCATGGCCTGGGTTGGATGATGGCCGGCGCCGGTGGGCAGCTTCTCGAACGCTCAATCGTTGACCGCATGGTGTATGCGGGAGAACGCCTGGTGTTTGAGGGCGCACCAGTCCTCGAAAAGCCGCTATCCCAACGCAGCCGCGTACCGGAGGTGCTCGGAACTGAAATCATTGATACCGCGTCGGCGTGCCGGACCCTGAGCGCGGTCGAGACGTCCGAACTGCAGCGCCTCAAGGGGATCGAACGGCATCGCCTTGCGCCTGCTGCCACGAAAGAACGCACGCGGTTCATAGCGGAACACGCCGCGCGCATCGCAGCTAAAACCGGCGGTTCGCTGGGGCGGGCACGCTATGCGGCCGAACGGCTTTGCGAAAAGGGCGTCCTGTTGCCCAGCGTCGAACTGGTATTCGATGATGGCGAGTTCGGCACGGTGACGGTCGGGGATGTTCTGGCGGACCCTGGGCGGTTCGTCGGGGCAACGCTGGCCGATCCGCTGGAGGGCATCGCATACGGTCGTTGCAAGGCCAAAGTCATGCAAAACGCTGATTTGTCGTTGTTCGTCAATTCGTTCGCGCATGGACATGCCGTCTATGACATGAAGCTTGATGCCGCTGCGGTCGAGGAAGCGGTCAAGAAGGTCGACCCGGCAGACGCACACGAAGAGCTAGCCAGGCGGCTCCTGCAGGCCGACATCACGACTGCCGATGAAAAGAAGCTCAAGTTGCTCGCGGGCGAAATGTCGGGGGTGAAGCCGAAGGAAATCAACGATACGATCAAACAGGCCCGGAACAAAAAGGGCCGCGCCACTCGCGAGGAAGCCGAAAACAAAGCCTCGGCAATGCGCACGGACCGACGTGTGCGCCTAACCGCCCCGGCAGTCGATAACGAACGCTTGCCCATCCTGCGCGCGATCGATGAGGTTTTCTGCGGGGTAAAGGAACCAGAGCCGCCCATGCGGAACCTCGAAGGTGTGCCAACTGAGGTTCGCGAAAGGTCGCCCATGATGTTGCACGAGCTGACATCAACCGGCTCGAACCAAAACGAACCGGTCGGGTCCTCGCGCCTCCCCGCGCCGGTCATGCCACTGCTGAGTGCGCACGACTCCACAACTCTGTCGCATGTCGTGGAGCGGCATGTCGAGTGGGTCAAGACAACCGCGGACGGTGTTGTGCCTGTCGCGCTGCCTCCGGTCTTCGTTGACCATTTCATGGTTTATCGGGACAGCACCTTGCCTCGCGTCGGTGCCGTCGTAACCGCGCCGCTGGTGCTGCCAGATGGTAAACTACTTGCGCCGAATGGCTTGGATCGTGACCGCCAGATCGTGTTCCGCATCCCGCCGGAAATGCGCCGGCACCTGCCGCAGCCGAATGACCCGGTGCCGACTGCGAAAGAAGCCCGCGATGCCCTGGCGTTTTTGACCGACGAATGGCTCGTGGACGTGGCGACCGACTTCGCCGGTAAATGCGTCTTGGTTGCTATGGCGCTGACAATATTGCAACGGACGCTGCTGCCCGAACGGCCAGCGTTCTTCGTGGTGGCAGGTAAACGGGGCGGCGGCAAGACTACCGCACTGACCATGCTCAACTATCTGGTCACTGGAAAAGCCGCCGCTGCCGCCGCGTGGTCCTTCTCCGAAGAGGAGCGGCGCAAGGCACTTCTTGCATACCTGGTCGAGGGTCCGCCGGCCCTGGTATTCGACAACATCCCGCTGGGCTCGTTAATCTCGTGCCCGACAATCGAGAAAATCCTGACTGCCTCAAGCTATTCAGACCGCATTCTAGGCGAGACTGGCATCTCGACTGTCCCCGCGCATACCGTGCTGTCGTTCACTGGTAACAACATCGCGCCGCGTGGCGACCTCGCCAGCCGTAGCCTCGTGGCCCGGCTGGATGTCGATCGGCCCGACCCAGAAAACAGGCCGTTTCGGCACACAGAGCCAGCGGCCTGGACCCTCGCCAATCGTGGGAAGCTCCTCCGGGCGCTGTATACGGTGATGCTCGCCAATCCGCAGCTAAGGGCCAACGCACCTCCCAAGACACGGTTCAAGATGTGGTGGCACCTGATCGCGTCCGCCATCGAATATGCAGCGCATGAGATGGTCGCGCACCAGAGGAACAGCGCCGATCTGCCGAACGTCCCCGCAACGGAAATCGATTTCGTCAAGCTGTTCGCTATGGTCGAGGTAGACGACGAAGATCAGTCCGACTTGGCGGACGTGCTGCGGATTTTGGATGCTGTGTTCAATCCGGTGGGGAAGCAGGGTGCGCGGTTCCAAGCCAAGGATATCGCGTCCGCAATCACCACAGCAGCGCACGATGGGGCGGTGATCCAAGAAGCTGGAGTGCTGAAGGCGTTCTTCGTCTCGGCCGATAAGAAGGAACAGGGTGCAGTTGGATCGAAGACCGTAGGGCGCAAACTCGTGTCGATCCTAGACGCCCCAATCATCGTAGATGACAAACCGAAAGAAGGCACACGTCAATGCGGCTGCCCCCCTGCCAAGGCTGAGTGCGCCCGACATCGCGTTCTGAAGCTCGCACGGAAAGCGCAAACCGGTTCACAGGTCCGCACCGCAGAATTTCACATACAGACCATAACCGAAAGTTACCCAGATTGCCGGGATGCGCGCAACAATGTTGCGGGTGGTGTGGATGATATCTCTGCGGCGGGTGAGGTGATATTTCCGGGGAGTGATATTTCCAGCGGCGGCGGGAGTGCCAGCCGTGCCGGTGATATTTCCCGCCCCAGCGCACCCGGATGGAGTGATATTTCCAGCCGTGGTGATATTTCCAGCCCGGAGCCGTATCTGGCCGAATACGACGCAGACGCAGAGGCTATATTTCCCAACTGATGGGGGTTGAACGCCTGGGAGGGGGGTATTCCAGGCTTCCAGTCCTATTCCTATCCCCTCAGTTGATGGCTAATCGTGCCGTTCGCCCTTTATGCCGGAGGCTCCGGGGTGATATTTGATATTAACTGATATTTCCTACAGTCCGTCTGGCTGGCGGACCCCTGTGATTTCCAGGGACTTACCTTTGATATTTCTGTTATTTTTTACCAGCGCTCGCGCAATGTGCACACGCATGTAACCGCACCCACGCACATGGAAATAACACTATGTGTCCGCTGGCGGACGGACTGTAGGAAATATCAGTTAATATCAAATATCACTTTGGGTTGGCCTACCCCCGCGGGCACGCAGCCCCCAAACGGGATTGATTTGCAACGATCGGTTGGATTGGCTCTGTCGGCACTGTTCAGCCGCCCGCCGCCCGCCGCAAACCGCCACTCGCCGCTAGCAGGCGGGTCAGAACATTCGCAACATTCGCACATTCGCACGCAAGGCGACCCAGCACCGGCCTGGCAGCAGTTCCCGGCATCCACGCCAACACGCCTCTAGCGGCTCGCGTCCTGTGCATCCTGGCGGGGCATCCTGGCGCTGTCCCGTGCCTCGATCACCCCCGCTGGTTTGATATCCGCGAGATAACCCCGCCGTCGCCAGCGGGGTGCGGCACTCGTGCGCATCGGCGCTTGACCGCTCGCGCGCGCGGGCGATGTAGCATTACATTGTGGTAGTTTGCCAGGTTCAGCGGGAGCATCGCGCCATGGATGGCCTTCAATACGAGCGTTATCAGCGCTGGCGGACGGAAGCGGCTCGGTTGCGCCGAGTGGTTGCGGAACCTCCTGTGGCTTCGAGGCTGCCTGCTGGCGTCGATGTGGCTGCGATACGCAAGCGGCTGGGTCAGGTAATGGGCGGCCGCGGGATTTCGCAGGCGGGGTTCGCCAAGCGTTATGGGTTCAGCCTGGCTGCGGTGCGCGCGTGGGAACAAGGGCTGCGAACGCCTGATGTCGCTGCTCGTGTGCTGCTGCTCTTGATCGACTTCGATCCGCACCTGGTCGACCGGGTGATTGATGATGCGATCGAGCAGGCTGCTGCGGAACGTGCGCGGGTCGAGCTCGAGGTCGAGATGCCGCGCCCGTCGTCAGTGCCATTTGAGGTCGTGCGGCTCGTGCGCAAGCTGCCGCGCAAAGAGCGTGGCGGCGCAACGGCCTAGCCGAGTTTCGGGGGATGTATGCGCGCGCGTGCGCGATGCGTCGGGGCGTGATGGGGTAGGTTCAGGATACGTGTAAAAAGTGGTCACAAGGCCTGCTCGAAGGGGAGCGGCTGCGGGTTGAGTGGGTCCGGCAGATCGTCCATGTCGAGCGCGTATCGGCCGAAGCGCAGGATGTGCCTGCGCATGTAGGGGCTGGTGCAGGCGACCAAGGCGGGTGTGACCGGGTGGCCGTCCCTGGCCATGCTGGCAAAGATCGTGGTCAGGTCAGCGACGTTGGACAGCATGACCGCGTTGGCGACGAGGCTGGCGTACTTGAGCTGCTTCTCCTGCTCAACGGGATCACCGCTTTTGATCACCGGCCCGCCAAACGAGACCCAGTCAAGGAAATCATTGTAGGCCTCGATCTTGGTAGTTTCCGCGCGGATGACGCGGCGGACCTCCATGTTGGAAAAGAAACGCAGCAGGAACAGCGTGCGTTCGACCCGGCCGAGTTCGCGAAAGGCGCGGTAGAGCAGGCTGCGGCGATTGTAAGTGCCGAGCTTGCGCAGCAGCATTGACGGCATGACCCGCCCGGCCTGGATGGACAGCACGACCTGAATCATGTCCCGCGCGTGGGTGGCGATCAGGTCCCAGTCGATCTCGCCGGTGAACAGCGCGTCGATATGCTCGTAGCGGGTCCCCTTGGCCGGACGATAGAAGGTGACGTCGCCCAGGCCGCGCATACGCGGCATCAGCTTGATGCCAAGCATCCGACATAGGCCGAAGACAGGCTCGCTTTGTCCCTGGGTATCGGCATGGATCGTATCGGGCTGGATCTCGGACCGGTTCTTCAGCAGGCCATCCAGGATGTGCACGGCTTCCCACACGCCGCACGGGATGAAGCTGGTGAAGAGTGCAATGTAGTTGTCGGCGATGTGGTGGTAGGCGATGCCGCCATAGGCGCCGTAGCGGATGTGCTGGGAGCCGAGCAGGTTGTTCTCACGCAGCCTGACGTGCGTGCCGTCGGCAATCGCCGCCCGGCCGCTGCCCCAGTATCCAGGGAGAGCGAAGCGGGCATACTGGTTGATGATGTCGACCATCGCCGCTTCCAGTTTGGCGGCGTTGATGTGCTGGGCGTTGATCCGGCGCATCGCCTGCGCCATGGCCGCCCCTGGCGCGTGCCGGGCGGTCTGGCCCGGGCCGAGGTTGCAGCCGTAGCCGAACACCGTGAACAGGTAGCGTTGAACGGCCTGGGCGAGCTTGGGGTCGGAGCCCGACGGCGGCCCGAAGTGGCGGGTGTAGCGCGACCAGTGCTCGGTTCGCTTGAGGATGTCGAGGAGATGCCGCTCTTGCAGGCGAACCTGGATCTCCTGCTCGAACTCGGCCAGCCCGGCAGGCTGCTCCGTCGCCGCCAGCTGCTTCAGGTGCGGCGTCCCGTCCGCGTCGACGCTGAATTCAGTGTTGGCTGGGAAACCGGCATCGACGGCGGCGGCGAGTGCCGTCAGCTCCGCCTTCAGGGCGGCCGCGAAGTCTTCGCCCTGCTCGGGGATGCCAAGGGCGGCGCAGTAGGCCGGCAGCCGCGCCTCGCACTCGGCCCAGGGCAGCAGCTGGGCGCGGTAATCTGCGAAGGTCTCGGCGCCGACGACGAACAGGTCGCCGGTTTGCAAGGCGTCGGCCAGGTGAACGAATACGCATACCTCCAGGGCTCGGCGGTCGAACGTGCCTGGTTTGGACCGGCGTTTGGCGACGAATGCCTGCCATCGCTGGGATGCGAAACTGAGGTCGATGTCGCCCTCAATCTCGTCGCGGCGCGCGTGACGATTGCTGCTCACGATTGCCAGCGCGTCCAGCAGGCTGCGGTCCTGGGTTGCCGATTGGATGTCCATCAGGTCCAGCAACCGGAACAGCAGGACGCGATGCTTGGCGTGGATGGGCCACAGCAGCGGCAGATCGTTGCCGCGATGCCAGGCGGACACGGCCTCGCACTGCTCTGCCAGGGCCGCGACGCCGCCCCGCTCGGACAGGAGCTTCCGGACCTGGCGCCCGAAATCGGCATCGGTGTCCTGCGCCTGCTCGGTCTCCAGCACCTGGCCGAAAATGCCGATCAGGTCCTCCTCGATGGCCCGGTGCTGGTCGTGGAGGTCTTCGAGCTGCTCCTTGGCCGCAGCCTGGGTCCGCCGGATGCGGCGCAGCATCATCTCAATCAGTTCGTCGCGGCAGCGCATGCGTGACTGGCGCAGCAGAGCGAGCAGCAGGGTATGCCGTTTACCAGGCTGGGTGATGTCGAGCAGGTCGCTCACTTCGGACGCCGCAGCTTCTGCCGCGAACTGGCGCAGCTTGGTGTGGGCGATGCCCTGCAGCAACGGGTCAGGATCGACAAGGCCATCCAGCCATTCGAGGCGGTCGGTCCAGAGCTTGACCGTCTTGGGCGTTGCTGGGCCGGGTACTTGCTTCAGTCGGTTGAAGCCGGTCACAGCACTTTCAGGCAGCTTGATCAGCAGGGCGTCGAGCAACGACGCCTGCTCAGCGCTGACGCAAGCCGCGACGCGGGCATACATGCGCCCGTGGACCTCGATACGCAGGCGGTTCACCAACCGGTCCAGGGTGCTGAACGCGGGCAGGTCAATTGCTGCCGTCCCCAAGGCTTCCACTGCCCGATTGATGAGGTCGGCCGGATCGCTCATGGTCTCGGCCGCCTCCAGGACGGTGCCGGCAACAAGGCGCTCGGCCGCGTCATCGTAGGCCGTGACGGACAGGTAGGTCCGCACCGCGGCCTGGTAGCGATACAGCGACTTGGTCCGGCGCACCGCGTCGGCCCATGCCTGCGGCGCGGCAGCCCCAAGCTGCGCGGCCAGGTGGGCCACGGTGCTGGCATGAACCGTGTCCAGCGCCGGGAAGCACCCGAGGTCCCGGCGTGTAGCTGCCGGGTGAAAACTGGTTCTCCCGCACTTTCCGTGCTGTCGTTTCGCTCATAGATCTAGTATGTGCCTGAATAAGCTTGAGAAAGTCGGAGACTGCATAGGATGAAACGCGACCCTTCGATGCACGAGCGGCTGACAACATGATATCGTTTTAAATCAGTATCTTGTTCGTCTGAAAAGGTAACGACAGCACGGGAAGTGCGGGAGAACCTGAAAACTCCTCAAATGTGCCGATTGAAAATTCCCCAGTTTGCCTGACGGGCTGCGGCTTGTGGGTTGGGGTATCCGGTCGATCGGCGATTGATGGTCGAAGCTGTCTTCCTGAGAGATTGGGGGGA